>Ga0070739_10001150_pt1 | contig 41984 bp, 40 predicted proteins | sample Coa_R1_7_FD_66445 | JGI IMG/M metagenome (GOLD analysis project Ga0070739, IMG submission 66445) | Surface soil microbial communities from Centralia Pennsylvania, which are recovering from an underground coalmine fire - Coalmine... | ecosystem: Environmental > Terrestrial > Soil > Unclassified ...
CCTGGTGGTGAGCAGCAGGGCCCGTCCGGGCTTGCGGGCCAGGCTGAAGAGGGCCCGGTTGAGCACCTCCAAATCGCCCGGCGCCCGCTCCGGCGACCACTCCTGCTCGGGAGGCGGCACCTCGTCCCCGCTGGGGGAGTGGTCGAGCATCATCGTCATGAGCTCGGCCCCCGAGGCACCGTCGATGGTGGCGTGGTGCACCTTGGTGAGCACGGCAAAGCGGTCGTCCTCCAGCCCCTCTATGACGTAGGTCTCCCACAGGGGCCGGCGCCGGTCGAGGGGATGGGAGATGAGCCGCGCCACCAGCTCGCTCAGCTGGCCGCCCTGGCCGGGGGCTGGTACCGCCGTGTGGCGGACGTGGTAGTCGAGGTCGAAGTCGGGGTCCTCGATCCAGAAGGGGTGGTCGATGTTGAGCGGGACCTCCACCAGCCGACGGCGCAGAGGCTCGAGGGTGTGGAGGCGGCGCTGGATCTGGCTGCGCCACTCGCTGAACGCGTCGTAGTCGCCCGAAGGGCGCTCGTAGATGGCGAGACCGGAGACATGGCCGAACTGCCGGGCCGACTCCATGTACAGGAAGCTGGCATCGAGGCCGGACAACTGTTTCATGGGCGCGCCCCTCGCTGTGAGTTGACCCTCAGGGCAGGCAGTGTAGGGCGGTTCGAGCCGCCCCGAATATGGGACGAGCCCGAAGCGGCGGGCTGGGGGGACCACCGCCTCGGGCTGTGACGATCCATACCCGAGGCGGGGGGGTGTCCATGCACACCCGGTCGGATTTCTGAGGATTTTCTCCGTCCGGACCGGGGGGGCGGTGTCGGTCCCCACCGGGGGTGGGCGCCCAACGCAGGCGACCCGGCGCCGGGCGGGGTTGGCACCTCGTAGTGTCGGCGACCGGGCGATCAGGCCGACCGGCAGGCTGCGCCGACCGGCAGGCTCACCGACCGGGAGGCTCACCGACAGCACATCAAGGGGGCGACAATGGGGATCAGCGTCGAGGTCGAGGCGGCCGAGGTCGGATTCGATCGGGGTCGGCTGGAGCGGATCGACCGACACTTCCAGCGCTACGTGGATGACGGCCGCCTGCCGGGATGGCTGGTGCTGGTGGCCCGCCGGGGCCGGATCGTGCACCTGAGCACCTTCGGTAGCCGCGACCTCGAAGCGGGCCTGCCCGTCGAGCCGGACACCATCTTCCGGATCTTCTCGATGACCAAGCCGGTGACGTCGGTGGCGGCGATGATGCTGCTCGAGCAGGGGTACTTCGAGCTGCGCGATCCGGTCAGCCGCTTCATCCCCGCCTTCGCCGACGTGCGGGTCTACCAGGCCGGCAGCGCCTTGCGTCCGGCGACCGTGCCGGCGGTCGAGCCTCTGCGCATCTGGCACCTGCTGACCCACACGGCGGGTCTCACCTACGGCTTCCACCACGCCCACCCGGTCGATGAGATGTACCGCATCGCCGGCTTCGAGTGGGGTACGCCTGCTGGCGCCGACCTGTCCGCCTGCTGCGAGCGGTGGGCGTCGATGCCCCTGCTGTTCCACCCCGGGGCCGAGTGGAACTACTCGGTGGCCACCGACGTGCTCGGCCGGGTGGTCGAGGTGGCCTCGGGCCAGAGCCTCGACTCCTTCTTCCGTCAGGCCATCTTCGACCCGCTGGGGATGGTGGACACCGGCTTCCACGTGCCCGAGGTCGACTCCGGCCGCCTGGCCGCTCTCTACGTGCCCCAGCCCGGCACCGGCAGGGCGGTCCGCAACGACGACCTCGGGCGGGTCGGATCCAACCCGCCGGACTGCCTCTCCGGCGGTGGAGGCCTGGTGTCCACGGCCGGGGACTACCACCGGTTCACCCAGATGCTGCTGAACGGGGGAGAGCTGGACGGAGCACGCCTGCTGAGCCCCCGGACCCTGGATTACATGACCGAAAACCATCTTCCCGGTGGTGTCGACCTCGAGGCCATCGGCCGGCCCATATTCGCCGAGTCGACCTACGCCGGGGTCGGCTTCGGCCTGGGCTTCTCGGTCGTGCAGGACCCCGTCAAGAACAAGGTCCTGTGCTCGGCCGGCGAGTTCGCCTGGGGCGGGGCGGCCAGCACCGCCTTCTGGGTCGATCCCAGCGAGGCCATCACGGTCGTGTTCATGACCCAGCTGCTGCCGTCGAGCACGCATCCGATCCGGTCCCAGCTCAAGTCGCTGGTGTACCAGGCCCTGGTGGACTGACCCCGTCGGGGCAGGAGGGAGACAGGCATGGCCGCCGAGTTCTGGACCATGGGGGTCGGCCTACCGAGGGTCGGGGTGCGCCAGGCCCGGGCCGCCGAGGCGGCCGGCTGGGACGGCTTCCTGCTGGTCGACTCCCAGAACCTCGCCGGCGACTGTTACGCCGAGCTGGCCCTGGCGGCGGCGGCCACCACCCGCATCAAGCTCGGCACCGGGGTCACCAACCCCTACACCCGCCATCCCGCCGTCACCGCCTCGGCGGCGGCCACCGTGCAGGCCGAGTCGGGCGGCCGCATGGTGCTCGGGATCGGTCGGGGTGACTCTTCCCTGGCCCACCTCGGACTGGCTCCCGCTCCAGTGGAGGCCCTCGCCACCTACGTCCGCCAGGTGAGGGCCTTCCTGGCCGGCGAGGAGGTCGGCTTCAGGGCCGAACACGCTGCGGCGCCGGTGGACACCCTGGGTCTGGCCGGCCAGCCGGCGGCCAGCAGCCTGCGCTGGCTGCGCCCGGACCAGCCCCTCGTGCCGGTGGACGTGTACGGAACCGGTCCCAAGGTGCTGGCGCTGGCGGGAGCGGTCGCCGACCGGGCCACCATGGCGGTCGGGGCCGACCCGGCGCGGGTGTCCTGGGCCCTCGAGGTGATAAGGGCGGCCGGGGCCGAGGCCGGCCGGCCCGACCCGGCGGCCGGGGCCGGGGCCTGCGTCAACGTGGTGTGCCACGACGACCCGGCCGTCGCCTTCCGCCTGGCCAGCGGCGGGCTGGCATCCTTCGCCCGCTTCTCTGTCATGCACGGACGGGCCACCGGACCGCTGTCCGCCGAGCAGCGGGAGGTCCTCGAGGGCGTGCACCGGGCCTACGACATGAACCGACACACCCTGGCCGCCGGCCCCCAGGCGGAGGCCCTCAGCGAGGACTTCGCCCGCACCTACGCCATCCTCGGGCCGCCGTCGTACTGCGTGGAGCGCCTGGGGGCCCTGACCGAGCTGGGCGTGACCCGCTTCGTGGTGATCGGGCCCTCGGCCGACGCCGGACGGGACGAGGCCCGGGCGGCGGTGGAGCGCCTGGTCGGCGAGGTGCTGCCGGCCCTGCGGTGAGCGGCGGGACCTCAGGCCGCCGGGGCGGGGCGGGCGCCCCGGACCAGACGGCCGGGAAGGGCCTCGGTCGGCTCGCCGTCGCGGTAGGTCTCCTGTCCGGCCACGAAGGTGTGGCGGTAGCCCTCGGCCCGCTGCAGGAGGCGCTTGCCGCCCGCGGGCAGGTCGAAGTGCATTTGGGGCCGGCGCAGGCGCAGGCGGTCGAAGTCGATCACGTTGATGTCGGCCCGGTACCCCGGCGCCAGCACCCCGCGGTCGAGCAGGCCAACGGCGCGGGCGGTGTCGCGGCAGTGGCGCTGGATGGCGAACTCCAGCTCGATGCGGCCCCGCTGGCGGTCGCGTCCCCACAGCGACAACAGGGTGGTGGGGAAGCTGCCGTCGCTGATGGTCCCGACGTGGGCGCCACCGTCGGACAGCCCGGGCACGGTCCAGGGATGGCGCAGCATCTCGCCGACCGGATCGAGGTTGCCCTCGGCGTAGTTGAGGCTGGGCAGGTAGAGGAGGGCCCGGCCCCCGTCGGCCAGCAGTAGGTCGTAGGCGAGGTCCTCGGGGCTGCGGCCCTGGGCCTGGGCGCGGGCGGCGACGTTGGTGGACGGGTCGGGTTCGTAATCGGGGGGATCGCCGAGCTCGTACATCATCTCGAAGCGGCCGATCAGCCGACCGCCCAGGATCCTGCGGGCCCGGTCGTCGCTGGCGGCGGTCAGGACCCGGGCCTTGAAGTCGGGGTCCGACATGGCCCTCACCCGCTCGTCGAGGGGCCGGTCGGCCACCTCGAGGTAGACCGGGTTGGCCATGAAGGGGTGAAGGGTGCACTGCAGACCGAGCAGCAGGCCCACCGCCCTCGCCGCCACCTGGGCCGTCATGGGGAGGCCCTCGGCCCGGGCGGCCGATATCCGCTCGAGGATGGCCCGGTACTGCTCGGGGGCGACGGGGCTCTGGGCCAGCGACACCGACAGGGGCCGCCCGGAGGCGACCACCATCTGGCGGAGGCGGTCGAACTCGACGTCGGCGTCGATGAAGTCCGACACGACCTGGAGCACGCCGGTGCCGGCCGCTCCCAGGCCCTCGGCGATACCGACCAGCTCCTCGGTGGCGGCGGTGAGGGTGGGGGTCTTCTCGCCCCGGCTGGTGCGGTGGTTGAGGGTGCGGGAGGTGGTGAACCCGAGGGCGCCGGCCTCGACCGCCTGGCGGGCCAGCAGGGCCATGTCGGCGATGTCGGCCTCGGTGGCCGGCTCGCGGTTGGCGCCCCGCTCGCCCATCACGTGGAGCCGGAGGGCCCCGTGGGGCACCTGGGCGGCCAGGTCGACGTCCTTGGGCAGGCGGCCGACGGCGTCGAGGTACTCGGCGAAGGACTGCCACTCCCACGAGAGGCCCTCGTGGAGGGCGGCGCCGGGGATGTCCTCCACTCCCTCCATCAGCTCGATGAGCTGGTCCTGGTCGGAGGGCCGCACCGGGGCGAAGCCCACCCCGCAGTTGCCCATGACCACGGTGGTGACCCCGTGCCAGGCCGAGGGCAGCATGCGGTTGTCCCAGGTGGCCTGGCCGTCGTAGTGGGTGTGGATGTCGACGAAGCCCGGGGTCACCAGGGCCCCGTCGGCGTCGACGACCCGGTCGGCCGACCCGGTCAGGCGCCCCACCTCCACCACCACGCCGTCCTTGACGCCGACGTCGGCGCTGCGTCTGGGGGCGCCGGTGCCGTCTATGACGGTGCCGCCCCTGATCACCAGATCCAGCTCAGCCATGTGCTCCTCCTGCGGTCAGCGCCTCGGTGTCGATGCGGTACAGGTCGGCCACGTTCTGGCACAGGATGGCCCGACGCTGCTCCTCGGACAGGGTGGCGGTGTGCTCGGCCAGCAGCTCCTGCGACCACGGCCAGGTGGAGTCCGAGTGGGGGAAGTCGTTGGCCCACATGAGCCGGCGCCAGTTCATGGCCCCGGCGAAGCGGAAGGCGGTCCAGTCGTCCTGGAACGTCACGTAGATGCCGTCGGCGAAGTACTCGCTGGGCAGACGGGACAGCGCCTGGCCCGGCGGGAGCCAGTAGCGGTGGCGCTTGTAGGCGTGGTCCATCCGGTACATGAAGTGGGGAACCCAGCCGGCGTCGGCCTCTACGCACACCACCCGCAGGTCGGGATGGCGCTCGAAGACCCCGCCCAGGACCAGCATCCCCATGATGTCCTGGCAGCCGCGCACCACCGACAGGAACGAGTTCATCCTGGGGCCCCGGGTCCGCTCGGACCTGGTGGTGAGGATGTGGAACGACAGCGGCAGGCCCAGGTCGATGGCCGCCTCCCAGAACGGGTCGTAGGCGGCCGAGTCGTAGTCCTCCACCGCCGGGTCCCCCGGCATCATGACCCCGCGGAGCCCGAGGGCCTTGATGGCCTCGAGGTCGGCTATGCCCTCGGCCGGCGAGCGCATGGCGGTCTGGCCGCAGCCGATCAGCCGGTCGGGGTGGCCGGCGCAGTACTCGGCGATCCAGCGGTTGTAGGCGTCGAAGCAGGCCTTCTTGTAGTCAAAGTCGGGGTGGTTGCACAGCTGCATCCCGACCGTCGGGTAGATGACCTCGGCGGCCACCCCGTCGCGCTCCTGGTCGGCCAGGCGGGCCTCGGGGTCCCAGCCGCCGCGGTGAAGCTGATCGAAGCGGACGCCGGTGACGCGGATCTCCTCGGCCGGCTTGCCCGCCGCCGCCACCAGCCCCATGGGAACGGGCCGGTCCATGCCGTCGATGACGAAGAGATCCCCCACCGACTCGCCCCCGTCGACCAGACGGGGCGCCCGGTCGCGCCAGGCCGGCTCGATGTAGTCGGAGTAGGTGTTCGGCGCCTCGGTGATGTGCGAGTCAGCCGATATGACCGGGTAGGCCCCCATGGTCCGGCGAGGCTACCGCTGCCGGCCCGGGCGGCGCCCGGGCCCTCGATCAGGGGATCCGGTCAGCTGTTCTTGGGCAGGTCGCGGAACGGCGTGACCCGATCGCTGCTGGGTTCCTTGGGCAGGCCCAGCACCCGCTCCCCGATGATGTTGCGCTGGATCTGGTCGGTGCCGCCGTAGATGGGAGGACCCTGGGCGAAGAGGGCCATCTCGGTGACGAAGGTGGCGAAAGGGTTCTTGGTCACCTGGTTGAGCTTCTCCCGCTCCTCGTCCCTGTAGGCGTGGAGGGTCCCATGGGCCCCCAGGATGCTGAGGCCCAGGTCCCGCTGCAGGCGCAGGATGTTGCTCATCGAGAGCTTGGCGATGTTGCCGAGGCCGGGGATGTCGGTTCCGGTCCCCCGCAGGGCCCGCTGGCGCAGGTTGGTGTAGCGGGCGATCTCGTTGAGGGTGTGCAGGCGCATGAGTTCCTGACGGACGTTGGCGTCCTTGACCTTGCCGTTGGCCTTGGCCAGCTCGATGAGCAGGGTGTTGAGGCCGCCGAAGGCCGCCGCCAGGCCACCACCGCCACCGCCACCACCGCGCCGCCCCCCGCCGCTGACGAAGTCGCCGGCGCGCTTGTCGAGATCGCCGGCGACGGTGCCGGGGCTGGCCGCCCCGCCGGCGGCGCTGCCGCCTCCCGCCCCCAGACCGGACCGCTCGAAGGCCAGGGTGGTGTTGGCCACCGCCCAACCGTTGTTGCGCCCACCGATGAGGGCGTCGTCGCCCACCCTGGCGTCGGAGATGAAGACCTCGTTGAACAGGGCCCGCCCGGTCATCTCCCGCAGGGGTCGCACCTCGATGCCGGGTTGGTGCATGTCAACGGCGAAGTAGCTGATGCCCTGGTGCTTGGGGACGTCGGCATCGGTCCGGGCCAGCAGCATGCCCAGGTCGGCGATCTGGCCGCCCGAGGTCCACACCTTCTGGCCGTTCACGACCCACTCCTCGCCGTCCTGCACCGCCCGGGTCTGCAGCCCGGCCAGATCCGAGCCGGCGCCGGGCTCGCTGAAGAGCTGGCACCAGGCCTTCTGGCCGGTGACGATGTCGCGTAGGTAGCGCCGCTTCTGCTCGTCATTGCCGTGGGTGGCGATGGTCGGGCCCGCCAGCAGCAGACCCAGGCCCCCGGGGGCGCCCAGGGCGCCGAAGTCGGCGATGGCGCTGCCCACCCGAACCGACTCCTCCCGCGAGAGGCCCTTGCCGTACCAGTCCTCGGGCCAGCTGGGGGCGGCCCACCCCGACTCTCCCAGCCGCTGCCACCACTCGCCCACGGTGAGGTCCGGATCCCAGTTGGCCTCCAGCCAGGCCGTGACCTCGGCGACTACGTCCCTGGTGATGGTGTCGGTCATGCTCCCTCTCCTGTTCGGCCGTCCCCGACCGGGCTGCGAAGGTGGCGGTCCTCGCCCTGGCGGAGCCGCCCGTACAGTCGATCCCGCCTTGACCGCGCAGTCAAGTTGGCCCCCGCCCCGGTTCTAAGACGGTGGTGAGCCGGGTAGGTCAGGGTCATGGCGAGTTCCCAGAGCCAGGCAGACATCCTCGATCTCCTGCGGACCGAGGACGACGAGATCGTGGGGCTGTTCGAGGAGTACTTCAGCCCGGCCAGCCTCGACGACCACGTGAAGCGGGCGTCGATCGGCTTCCAGCTGCTGGACCGGCTGGCCGTGCAGGAGGAGGCCAAGGAGGAGATCGTCCAGCGGGCCCTGGCCGATGCCGGCGAGGACGGCCTGGTGGAGCAGCTGGAGGCCGACGGCCTCGCCCGCAAGCGGCTGCTCGCCGAGCTCGACGAGCTCAGCGCCGGGGTATCGGCTCGGGATGTCCACGTCAGCAACGGGCGCCGCTTCGACGAGATCGTCCGCCAGCTGAGGGACCTCACCGAGGCCCAGCTGCGGCGGGAGGCCGACGAGGTGGTGCCGTCCGTCAGGAGGGTGGTCCCCCCCGACCGGCTGGCGTCCATGAGCGGCGACCTCGACCGGGTCCGCCGGCGGGCGCCCACCCGGCCCCGGCCCGACGGCCCCGCGCACCGCACCCCCACAGTGGTCAAGATGGCCCGCGCCGCCTACGACCGGCTACGGGACTTCCCGGACGCCGCCCACCACGAGTCCCGGGCCAAGTAGGCCCGCCTCCCAGGCCAGCTGGGCCCGGCGCTAGCGCCGGCGCCCCACCACCCAGGCCACCGCCGCCCACGCCAGCGCGGCCCACAGCGCCAGCACCAGGTAGGCGTGCACGAGCCCCGGCGCCAGGCCCGGCACCAGCCCGTCCCGCACCACCGTGGCCATCGGGTAGAGCGGCAGGTACTGGTGCACCTGCACCAGCCAATGGGGGTAGTGGCTGGCGGGGAAGGCGATCGGTGAGAACAGGGTGGCCACGAAGATCAGGGTGTTGGCGAACAGGTTGGTCACCATCGGGTTCTTGACCGCCTGGGCCAGCCCGAAGCCCACCGAGCTGGACATCACCGCCACCGCCGCCACGCCCGGAAGCAGGGTGATCGACGGCGCCAGGTGGACGTGGTAGCGCAGGGCCGCCACCACGACGGTGGCCACCATCCCCGGCACCCCAACGGCGGAGAAGACCGTGACCGTCGCCGCCGTGGCGGCCGACCGAGGCACCGGCAGGGACCATACGAAGTCGTAGGTGCCCATGGAGCGCTGCTGGGCCACTATCGCCGGCACCATCACCATGCCAACGGGGATGAGCGCGAGGGTGGGGGCGCCGGTGGTGATGTAGGCGGCCGACAGGTGCGGCATGTGGGGCACGTAGAGCCCGTAGATGATGGAGACGGCCAGCCCCATGAGCAGCTGCATCACGAACATCTGCGACAGCTCGCCCCGATGGGTGGCCAGGTCGAAGCGCAGCATGCGGGCGTAGCTGCGTCCCCAGTGGGCGGGGCCCCGTTGCACCGAGCTCACCAGATCGACCGCCGCCGGCGCGGCCACGGCGGTATTCATCGCCTGCCCATCTCAGTGCCTCCGGGCCAGCGCCCGGGCGACCAGGGCGTAGCAGGCGACGGTCCAGGCGGCCAGCACGAGATAGGCGCGTGCGACATCGGAGGCCAGGCCGGTGGTGAGGCCGGCCCGCACGACAACCGCCATGTGCTCGAAGGGCAGGCCCAGGTTCAGCGTCTCCAGCCAGTGGGGGAGCTGGCTGGCCGGCAGGGCCATGGGGCAGAAGCCGAACACGGCGAAGAAGAAGAACTGGGTGACGAACTGGATGAGCGAAGGCTTGTCGACGGCGTGGCCGAGGGCGAGGCCGAGCATGGCCCCGGTGGCCACCACCAGCACCACCGCCGGCACCAACGAAGCCGACACCTGGTAGCTCAGGTGGTAGCGGGCAGCCGCCACCACCAGCGTGGCCACCATGGCCGGTGCCCCCGCCGCCAGGGACACCAGGCACCAGGAGACCACGTAGGCGGAGGTGGGCATGGGCAGGGACCGGATGAAGTCGTAGCCGCCGCTCGCCTTCAGCCCGGCGATCTGCTGGGGACCGGCCAGGAAGCCGAGGGTCACCAGGTTGATGGTGGGCAGGCCGGTGGCCACGAACAGGGCGGCCTGCACGGGGATGTGCTGGAAGAAGAAGCCGATGCCGATGGCGAAGCCGACCCCGGACAGGAGCTGGATGGCGACCAGCAGGGTGAGGAACACCCGCAGGGAGGCCAGCTCCCAGCGCAGCTGGGCCCACAGCGATGCCGCCCAGCTGCCGTGGCCGGGGGCGGGAGCGACGGCCACCCCAATCAAGGCGTCGGCTCAGCGCCGTTGGCCGACAGATGGCCGGTCAGGCGGATGTAGACGTCCTCGAGGCTGGTGGCGCCGAGGGCGTACTCCTCGGCGACCCCGTCGCTCACCTGCTGGCGGGCCCAGGCGATGGCGTCGCCGGTCAGGGTCTCGTCCACCACGCACACCAGGTTGTTGCCGGCCCTGGTGGGATGGGCGGCGTAGCCGGGCAGGTCGGGGGTGGGCTTCCCCGGGGCAAGCATCAGGTGCAGGCGCATCCGGCCCCGGTCGGCGGCCTTGAGCGCCGAGGGGGTGCCCTCGGCCACCACCCGGCCGCCGTCGATCACCGCCAGGCGGTCCACCGACTTCTCCGCCTCCATGACATTGTGGGTCACCAGCAGAACGGCCGAGCCCTCCTCGCCGAGGCGCCGGATCAGCTGCCAGAGCAGGCGGCGGCGGTGGGGGTCCACGTCGTTGGTGGGCTCGTCCAGGATCACCAGCCGGCCCGGCACGACCACGACCATGGCGAAACCCACCAGCCGGCGGATGCCACCCGACAGCCGCAGCCCGACCGTCTTGCGCCACTCCTCGATGTCGAGCTCGGCCAGCAGCTCGGATGCCCGGGCGCCCACCGCCGACCGGAGGCCGCCCCGGATCGCTCCGGTGAGCCGGATCGCCTCCTCGGCCCGCAGCGACTCGATCGGCATGGGGGCCTGGGGTAGGTACGAGCACAGCTGGCGGGCGGCCGCCGGGTCGGCCACCAGGTCGTGGGGCCCGAGCCGGATCGAGCCCCCGGTCGGCTTGAGCAGGCCGATGAGCTGCTTCACCAGCGTCGACTTGCCCGCCCCGTTGGGCCCAAGCAGGCCGAAGACCTCGCCCGGCTCCACCCGCAGCGAGATCTCGTCGTTGGCCCGGACCGAGCTGTCGTAGACCTTGGTCAGCCTGTCGATCTCGAGGCCCCAGCCGCTGGAGGCGGCGGCCGGACCCCGGACCGCCTCAGCCGAGGTGAGCGACATCGAGGCAGTCGCGGATGGCGGAGGCCAGGCCGATGGCGAGGCCCCGGTCGGCGGACAGGCGGGTGGCCCAGTCCGGACCGACCAGACCGGTCAGGGCGAGCGCCACCGACTCCGGGGGCTCGGCGGCTTCGAGAGGCCAGCCGGCGGCGCCGGCGGCGATCAGGTCGGCCAGGGGGACGGCCTCGGCCAGGTCGAGCCCGGCGCCGTAGCCCCGGCGATAGCCGGCGCCGCTGTCGACGGCGATGGTGACCGGACCGGCCCCGGCCCCGCCGCCCGACATCACCGAGGCCACCATCTCGCCCAGAGGGCCCTCGGCGTCCTCCCACACCGACAGGGCGGTGGTGACCACCTGGGACACCTCCTCGACCACCGTCCTGATCACCCCGTTGAGGCTGCGCTCGAGCTCGGACCACGCACTCCCCACCGTCATCACCCCCTGGTAGGACATCGAGGGTAAGATATGAGGTGTCCTACCTGTAGTCAACGACTTCGGGGTAGGAACAGGCCGGGTGTGACATAGAGCACGGAGACAGGGGCAGCGCCCACGGGTGCGCCCCCTGGAGGATCGCGATTGAGATGGCCAAGCGCAGCGTCTACATCCCTGACCGGCTGTGGGCCGAAATCCAGGGCCAGGTCCGGGACCTCAACCTCGGCGTGTCGGAGATCATCCAGACCGCCCTCCGCCAGGCGTTCGGGGTCAGCGGGTCCGCCCCCGAGGCCCAGGTCGCTTCCCGTCCCCGCCCGCCCGTGGATGACGACCGGCTGGCCTCCATCCGCCACCGTCTCCAGGAGGAGGCCAGGCACAGCTACGAGGACGGCTACCGGGCCGGCACCGAGGTGGCCGCCCGCATGGCCTGGCCCGACCTGGCCCGCGGGGCGCGGGCCGGCTGGCGGCTGCCGCCCCGGCCCACCGATCCGCTCTCGTCTCTCCTCGAGGAGGTGCTTGGCCCCACCATGGGCGAGGAGTGGCGCTCCCGCCTCGAGGCCGACCCCATGTTCCTCGACGGCATGACCGACGCCCTCGGCGACATCTGGCGGGACGTCACCGGCTGAGATCCGGGTCGGCCCGACCGGCCGTGGGTCGGCCCGGCCGGAATAATGGGCTGGTCCCATGCGCCGCCAGCGTCTGATCATTGCCGCGGTCGCCCTCGCCATGGTCGCCGTCGGCGCCGGCGTGCAGATCTCCCGTTCGCTGGGCGGAGGCTTCACCGTCGGTCCGGGCCTGCTGTCCCAGTACCAGGTGACCTACCAGGTGGAGAACGGCGCCAGTGCCGGTCCGGCCAACACCTCGTGGGAGGTGCTGACGGTGCGGCGGCCCTACGGCAGCGCGGACCTGACCTACTCCCGCCGGCCCGGCCCCGGCGTGGCCCCGACCGGGGGCAGCGCCGCCGACCAGCACGTGCTGTACTCGCTGGACTCGGCGGGCGCCCACCAGGTGGCCGCCCGCCAGCCCGGACCGCCCCCCGGGGACCAGTACCTGCTGCAGGAGATGCCCGACCTCCTCAGCCGGGGACTGGCACGCGACCGAGGCCGCCAGGAGGTCTTGGCCGGTCGCACATGCCGGCTGTACTCGCTGTTCGAGCCGCCGGCGGGCCCGATCAAAGCCCTCGATGGCGCCGACAACCACGACGAGGTCTGCCTCGACCAGGCCGGGCTCGAGCTGTCCGAGCAGTGGACCTACAACGGTCACCTGGTGCTGCGGCGGGAGGCGGTGCTGGTGCGCACCTACGGCGTCGAGCTGCCGTCGTTGAGCGGGGCCTCGCCGCCGAAGGACACCTCGGTCGTCCCGACAGCGGTCGAGGATCCCCACCCCCAGAGCTTCCTGCGGGCGCCGACGGCGCCGCCGGGGTTCCGGGCCGCCGTGCCGGTGCGCTACGTCTTTCCCGACCCCCAGAGCCCGGGGCAGCTGCTGGCCGCCTCGGTGGTCTGGGCTTTCACCCAGGGCTCCCACGTGGTGACGGTGGAGGCCGGCCAGGAGGCCGGGGGCCAGTTGCCCTGGCAGTCGAATGACACCGTCACCCGGTCCGTCACCCTGTCCGGGTTGGGACCGGCCACTACCGCCATGCGCTCCGACGGGCCCGAGGTCCGTGTAGCGGCATCCCAGGGTTGGATACGCGTGCGGGGCACCGTGCCCCTGGCCGCCCTGGTCAGCTACGCCCAGAGCCTCAGGCTCGGCTCAGGCTGAGCGCTCGGTCTCCACCGCCGAGGCCTTGGGGGGCCGGCTCGACAGGTTCGGTATCCGGCCCCCGAGGGGGCCGAAGCCCGAGGCGTAGAGCACCAGCACCAGGAACAGGGCGGTCAGGCCAAGCACCTTGCCTAGCGGCCTCGACGGGCTGGTGGTCGGGGAGGCGCCGGCGAAGCCGCCGCTGTCCGGACCGGTGGTGGGCTCGCCTCCCACGACGCTGGAGGACCCTGACGACGGGGACCCTGACGAAGGGGACCCTGATGACGGGGACCCGGACGAGCCGGCCGGAGTCGGGGTGGAGCTGGCCGGGGCGGGGGTGGAGCTGGCCTTCGCCGGGGTCGACCCGACCGGTGCCGGCCTGGCCACCGCCGGGGCCGTCGAGGCCGGGGTGGTCGAGGCCGGGGTGGCCGCCCAGGCGCCATGGGGGCAGACGATCGTCCCCACCACGGCGGCGGCCATGGCGCCGGCACGGCGCAACGTGGTGGTGCTCACTGGGTCTTGCTCCTGTTCCGGCCGGCGGACCTGCCGTTGGCCGAACGCCCGTTGGAAGACCGGACGTTGGCGGAGGGCCGGTTGCCACCGCCCCCGCCGATGTGCAGCTGGCTGCCGGTGCCGAGGTAGGACTCGACCACGTGGGGATCCTCCAGGACCTGTTGAGGGGTGCCGTAAGCCACCACCCGGCCGAGGTCGAGCCCGACCAGGTGGTCGGCCAGGGAGGTGATCAGCGGCATGTCGTGCTCGATGATCAGCACGCTGCACGACAGCTGCTCGCGGATGCGCAGCAGCAGAGGTCCCAGTGCCTCGGTCTCCCGCTGGGCGATTCCCGACGACGGCTCGTCGAGAAGGAGCACGCTCGGCCGGTGGGCGAGCATGCAGGCCAGCTCAACGATGCGGCGGGAGCCGGTCGACAGCTCGGAGATGAACTTGCTGCGGAAGGCGCCCAGGCTCATGAGCTCGACCAGCTCGTCGACCCGGTCGGCCAGGTCGGTCTCCGACTCGGCCACCTGGGGCGCCCCGAGGAGCGCAGGCAGGACGGCCTGAATCTCGGCTTCGTCGTGGAGGGCCACGGCGATCGACTCGGCCACGGTCAGGGAGGGCCACAGGCGGGCGTCCTGGAAGGAGCGGCCCAGCCCCAGCCCCGCCCGCTGCCAGGCGTTGAGGGCGGTGACGTCGCGCCCGTTGAGCACGACCCGTCCGGTGTCCGATGGGCTGAAGCCGGTGATCAGGTCGAACAGGGTCGTCTTGCCCGCACCGTTGGGACCGATGAGGCCGAGTATCTCGCCCTGGTGCAACTCGATCGACACGTCGTCGACCGCGGTAACCCCGCCGTAGCGCTTGGAGAGCCCGGTGGTGGAAAGGACCGCCGGCCGGGCCTGTATCTCGCGCGACGCCTGGGCCCGTTGGCGGGCCGAGGCCGGACGGGCCTTGCTCGACCGGCCGCCGGCCGCCTTGCCGTTGGCGGAGGACCCGTGCTGGGGTGCCTCGTCCTCGTCGCCGACCGCTGCGCCCTGCAGGAACACCGCCCGCAGGATGTCGGGCCGGTCGAGGAGGTCGGCCGTTGGGCCGGAGAAGCGCACCTCCCCCTTCTCCATGAAGATGGCCCGCTCGGCCAGCTCGAGGGCGGTGTTGACGGACTGCTCCACGAGGATGACGGTCGTGCCGGCGGCGTGCACCGTCCGGACGATGTCGAGCAGGCGGGCCACGATGGACGGGGCCAGGCCAAGGGACAGCTCGTCGATCAGGAGAAGCTTGGGCTGGGCGATGAAGGCCTGGGCGAGGCTCAGCATCTGCTGCTCGCCACCGGAGAGGTCGCCGGCCATGGTCGAGGAGCGGGTGTGCAGGATGGGGAAGTACTCGATGACCTTGCGGGTGGCCTGGTCGATGTAGGCCTTGTCCTTCCGGTACATCCAGCCGGCGACCTTCAGGTTGTCGGCCACGGTGAGGGTCGGGAAGATGCCCCGCCCACCGGGCACCTGCATGATCCCCATGCGGGCGGTGGCCATGGGGTCGGTGTGGGTAATGTCCTGCCCGTCGAAGTAGACGACCCCGGCCATGGGATCGAGCAGGCCGCTGATCGCCTTGAGGAAGGTGGACTTGCCCGCACCGTTGGTGCCGAGGAGGGCGACGATCTCGCCCTCCTTGACCTCCATGTCCACGCCGAATAGCACCTGCACGCCGCCGTAGCCGGCGTCGACGCCGGCGCAGTGCAGAAGGGCCTCCGCCCGGGCGGCGGTCTCCTGCTTGCGGGCCTGCTCCATGTCGAACTCGATGAACTGGCTGGTGGTGCCCCCCACCAGACCGCCGGCTGCCACCAGCACGGCGAGGAGGAGCATGGCGACGCGCTGGCCGTGGGCGTTGATCACCGGACCGATCACGAAGAACTGGATGCCGATCGCCCCCAGGGCGTACCAGAACAGGGTCCAGGCGTAGGCCTGGGCCCGTAGGGCCGGCGGGGCGATGATGGCGACCAGGGTGGTGTAGGGGGTGATGAAGCCGATGGCGCCGATGCTGAGGATGCACACCCCGGCTATGGAGACCCAGACGTTGTGGATGGCGGCCATCAGGGCCACCCCGCCGGCGAACTCGACGATGAAGCCGGTGATGGCCAAAGGCATCAGCCGGAACCGCCCGGCGGCGGCCAGGCGCTGGGTGATCACCCCGCCGAGGGCGACGCCGCCCAGGCCCACCAGGCCGTACAGGACCGAAAGGTTGCCCCGGGCGGTGTCCCCGTAGTGGTAGACGTCCTTGAAGTAGGTGTTGAGCAGGGTGGTGAAGGGCAGGGTGCCGGCCCCGAACAGGAACGCCGCCACCCAGGTGCGCCTGGCGGTGCGGATGGCCCGCACCCGCCGGAAGCCCTCGGTCAGGGACAGGGCGTTTGTTCCCATGCTCAGGCCGAGCGAGACGCCGCGCTCGGGCTCCTTCAGGACCCAGAGCAGGGCGACGAACACGAAGGTCGGGATGGCCAGGATGACGAAGGCGATCCGCCACCCGAAGATGGCGGCACACAGCCCCGCCAGTGGGCCGCCGGCCAGGCCCAGGCCCTGCCCGGCGAAGCGGTAGACGCCGAACACCACCCCCAGGCCCTCGGGCGGGTGGTAGTCGGCCAGCAGGCTGGGATAGAGGGTCTCGCTGGTGAGCTGGCCCACCCCGCCGGCGAGGCGGGCCAGGATCAGGATCAGGATGGTGGGCGCCAGGCCGGTGACGATGGCGGTGACCCCCCACAGGATGCCGAAGGCCGCCGACAACATCAGGCGGTTGTGCTTGTCGCCCAGGTAGCCCAGGTAGACGGAGAACACGATCGGGACCGCCCCGGTCAGGGTGGCGATCCCGTCGATGGACCCGGTGCTCATGTGGAAGGTGCTGCGGATGTCGGGGGAGAGGATGCCGAAGGCGCCGGCATCGAAGCCCACCACGGTGGCGAGGGCGGTGAGGATGAGTAGCGGCATCCAGCCCGTGTTGCCTGTGGCCCGGCTCAGGTTCTGCCAGCCCCGGGCCAGCCGGTTGCCCGTGGCCTGGTCCGCCCCGGTCTGGTCCACGAAGGTCATGCCCGCCTCCCGGCGCTGGAGGCGCCCTCGCCGACCAGGGCCAGCAACTCCTCTTCCTCGCGGGCCAGCTCCTGGGCCTCGATGGGAGCGGGGCGCGGGGCCCTCGAGACGGGCGCCTGGCGGGTGTCGGCCACCAGGCTCGGCACCAGGACGGCGTGGCGCTCGGCGAACTTGCGCAGCAGGGCGTCCCGTCCCCGGAAGACCAGCTCCCCGACACCGCCAGGGAAGAACATCAGGACCACCAGCACGCCGGCGCCGGTGGCCAGCAGGGACCACGACCCACCCGGCAGCAGGTACTGCACCCCGTACACGTAGACCGCCCCTATGACCGCGCCGGGCAGCGAGCCCAGTCCTCCGATCACCACCATGAGGAAGAAGTTGATGCCGTCCTCGGCGGTGAACGAGCCAGGGGTGAAGCCCTGCTCCAGCACGACCCACAGCCCCCCGGCCAGTCCGGCGATGGCTCCGGACACCACGAAGGCGCTGAGGTGGAGCCGGGCGGTGTTGATGGCGAAGGACTGGGTGGCGAGGCGGTTGTCGTTGGCCGCCACGATGGCCCGGCCGGCGTGGCTGCTGCGCAGGCTCCGCCCGGCGGCCAGCGCCACGGCCAGGGCGACCAGGCTCAACATGTAGTACTGGGCGTCGGTGCCCACCGCGATCCTTCCGAACAGCGGCACCCGGCTGAGCTCGTTCTGGGGAATCAGCCACGGGAAGTACTTCTGCAGGAAGAAGTAGTTCTGCGCCGTAACCGCCAAGCCGAGGGTCACCACGGCGAGGAAGGGCCCGCTGATGCGCAGCGCCGGTATCCCGAGGATCAGGGCGCACACCCCGGACACGGCCGTGCCCACGGCCAGGGCCAGGAAGAAGTCCCACCCGTGCTGGGCCACCAGGTTGCCCGTGACCGCTGCGCCCAGTCCCATGAAGGCGATGTGGCCCAGCGAGATGTGCCCGGCCCAGCCGGTGAGGATGGCCAGGGCGACCGCCACCATGGCGTAGAGCAGGATGATGGACGTCAGCTGGGTGTGGGCGTCGCTCATCCACAGCGGCAGGGTGGCGGCGAAGGCGAGGATGCCCAGCCGCACTGCCGAGCTGCCGAGCCTGACCTGCCAGAACCGCGACAGCTCAGGCGGGATCGCCCTGACGGGCTTGATCAGCTGCCAGGTCGAGATGCCGGTCTCGACCGCCCGGCTGAGGCGGTCCCTCTTCAGGAGGAGGGTGGCCAGGATCACGATCAGGAGCAGCAGGTCATCCGGGCCGGCGTTCTGGAAGGTCCAGGAGCCCAGCTGGTCGACCACGCCGAGGGCCACGGTGGCCATCACCGCGACCGGCATGCTGGTCATGCCGGCGATGACGAAGGCGGCGAAGGTCAGCAACAGCAGCTCGGTTCCGCTGCTGGAAACGCTGGAGAAGGAGGCGAAGCCCTGTATCGGCACCCGCAGGAGGGCGGCCAGCGCCGACAGGACGCCGGTGATGGTCCAGACCACGGTGGAGAGCCGCCGGACAGGCACCCCGAGGAGCATGGCCCGGTCGCCGTTGTCCGCCGCCGCCCGGATCGCCACTCCGTAGCTGGTGTAGCGGAAGAACCAGGTGAGGGCGACCAGGACCGCCGGCACGACCACCAGCGCCGCCACGTAGTTCCCGTTGAAGAGCACCGGCCATATCTGGAAGTGCACGTTGAACGGGGTGGTGAAGGTGCCCGAGTTCTGGCCCGACGACCACTTGATCGGGATGAGCACGCTGGCCCCGTTGAGGATCTGGGCCAGGCCGATGGTCGCCACCGCCACGATCAGGCGGGGGGCGCGGGCGAAGCGGCGCAGGATGGCGAACTCGACCACCGCTCCGATGAGGGCCGCCGCCACCAGGCCGGTGGCGATCGACACGAAGTAGTTCACCCCGGTCTTGATGTGCAGCTCGATGGCCAGGACCGCCGCCACCGCCCCCATGTCGGCGGCGGCGAAGTTGATGACCCGGTTGGCCCGGTAGACGAGCACCACCGACAGGCTGACCAGGGCGTTGACCGCCCCGAGTATGGCGCCCTGCACGATGATGCCGGCAGGGGCGCCGTGGGGGAGGACGGCGGCCAGGACCCCCCAGACGACCAGGGCGACGAGGGCGCCCGCCACCGCCCGGGCGGCCGGGTTGCCCCGGGCGGCGTCCAACGGGCGGCGGAAGGCGGGCGGCAGCCCGGGCAGGCGGTCGAGGACTGCTGCCATTACTGGAAGTAGGGCGGCGAGCCGGTCGGGAACTGCCCGAGCTGGAACCTCTGTCCGTTGTAGATCTGGACGTAGGTCCCCTGCTTGCCGTTGGCCAGCGACGACGTGGTGCCGTTCCAGTACACCTCGCGGGAGTCGACGATGGCCGAGTGGGTCGTCCCGTAGTGCCAGGTCCCGAAGGCCCCCGTCCCCTGAGGGATGTTGGGGGTGCCCGCCGCGATGGCGGCCGGGGTCAGGATGGGGCCGGCCTGCTGCAGCTGGTCGTACATGGAGAGCAGCTCGTAGTAGTCGGTGACCGAGCTGATGTTGATCGGCACGCCCATCTTCGAGAGGGACTTACCGGCGTCGCTGCTCGGGCTGAGGATGACCTGGGTGGCTGCGTTCTGGGAGAGCCCGAACAGGTGGCCGTCGATCGCCTTCTGGTCCCAAAGCTGGGCCCAGTTGTCGGTATCGGTGCCGGCCACCCCGATGATCAGCCACTCGGGGTAGTAGTTCTGGTTGACGGCGTCCTGGGTCAGGAAGATCGGCGAGATGGGGTCGCAGGCCAGCGAGACGGTGGTGTCGCGATCGGCCGAGAACTGCACGATGGCCTTCTGGGCGTCCTGGGGGAAGGTGGAGATGTCCAGGGCGTAGTTGTACTGCTCGAATCGATTCTTGGCGACGTGGTACTTGTTCTCGGCCACGTTGAGGTACTCCTGGACGCAGGACTGGTACTCGGCGTTGTTGGGGACGTAGGTCCCAACCTTGCGCTGGGTGTTCTGCATGTTGATGACACCGTCGTTGGCTGCCCACTTCGCCGGGTAGGGGGCGACCTGCTTGCCGGCGTACTCGCCGACCAGGTCGGCGATCATGGTGCAGTTCATGGTGATGCCCCAGTCGTAGGGGTTGCGCTGGGCGAACCACCATTCGGGGAAGTAGGCGGCGTCCTCGGGCACGTAGAACTTGTAGCGGGCGGCGCAGTCGCCGAACGGGCCGGACTCGTAGATGCCGGAGTAGTTGAAGTCGCCGAAGGCCTTGAGGGTGTTGGCCACCGTGTCGGCGTCGGCGCAGGCCTGGGCCTGGCCCTGGTCCAGGGCCTCGTTGGTGCTGTTGCCCTGACCGTTGAACTTGTCCAGCACGACCTTGCGCCCGTACAGCTCGAACTGGCCGTTCATCCAGTCCACGATCTTCTGGATGTACCCGTAGTTGGTGGCGTCGCTGACCCCGCCGGCGGCCTCCTCCTCGGCCTGGCCCTCGAGCGAGTTGGCCCCCTGGGAGTCCGAGTAGGTCCGCACGGCCATGGTGATGGTGGTGGCGGTCACGCCCCGGTAGGTGCTGCCGCCGTTGTTGCCGCTGAAGGCGTTCACGCACATGTCGGAATAGCTCGACCACGGCACCTGGTGCACCCCGGCGGCGCAGGCGATGCCACCCTTGGTGGTGCCGGTGCCCGCCTGGACGGTGCCGACGGGACCGTTGTCGGAGCCGCCGCCACCGCCACCGAGGGCTGCCGCGCCCCCGCCGGCTCCGCCGCCCGCGGCCGCCCCTCCACCCAGGGCGCCGCCGCCGGCCCCCCCGACGGTGCCGGCCGCGCCGCCGGCCGCACCGGCCGTCCCATTGGCCCCGCCGACGCCTCCCGAGGCCCCGCCGCTGCCGGCCGTCGCCAGTGACCCGCCGGGGCCGCCGCCTCCGCCTCCGATGGTGGGGAAGATGGCCAGGGCGATCGCCCCCAGCAGTCCGCACACGTACAGCAGGGAGTACTTGCGGATGTGGTAGGCGACCCGGAGCGCGTTCTTGGCGAACGGGTCCGACAGTGCATCGAGATTCTCTCGCTGCTCACGGGACGAAGTTCCCATTGGGTCCCCCTTGCGCCGAGTCGGCGACGACCGGGGAGGGCGGCGCTCCCCAGCGTCACTGGCGGCCTCGTTGTGACTTTCGCCACATACTTGTGGATCCCTGCCCGCCTGTGAAGTCGGGCCCCGCGGGCCGGTCCCGGGTCCCTACTCGGGGTCCAAGCTCAGCTGCCGGCCTCCCTTGGGCCGGGGCAGGGGCTTGAGCCGCTCCGGGTCCACCGACCGGGCCCGCTCCCGGCCCGGGGTCCCCCCGTACAGGTCCGCCCAGCGCTGGCCGGTGCCGCGGTTGGTGACCAGACCCCGGAATATGAAGGTGCCCCTTAGCCCGGCGACGCCGACCCGGTCGCCGACCCGGACGAGGCGCCGGCCCACCAGGACCTGGCGGCCCCGGACCACCCGGTCGGCGCGGTCATTCACGGCGGATCCCGTCCAGGCGGTACAGGGCGATGGCGGCGGCGGTGGACACGTTGAGTGAGTCCGTTCCCCCGCTCATCGGTATCCGCACCAGCCGGTCGGCCTGCCCCAGGGCGGCCGGGGTGAGGCCGGGGCCCTCCGCTCCCACCACCAAGGCGACCCGTTCCCCGGGGGCCAGGGACAACGCCTCGAGGGACCCGGCGGCGGGGTCGGGGGTGAGGGCCAGGACCGTGAAGCCGTCGCCGCGCAGTCGGCCGAGGCCGGCGGGCCAGTGCGCCAAGCGGGCATACGGCAGGTGGAGCACCGCCCCCATGGACACCCTCACCGAGCGGCGGTAGAGGGGGTCGGCGCAACGGGGGCAGAGCAGGACGGCTCCGGCCCCCAGCGCCCTGGCATTGCGGAACAGGGCGCCCAGGTTCTCGTGGTCGTTGAGGGCCTCGGCGACGACCACCGTACTGACGCCGGCGACGACCTGGTCGGGCTCGAGCCCGGGCCCGCGGTCGACGGCGGCCAGCACGCCTCGGTGGAACGGGAAGCCGGCCACCCCCTCGATGACGGGGCCCGACGCGACCAGGATCGGGGCGTCGATCCGATCGAGCACATCCTGGAGCTCGTGTCGCCGGCGGGAGTCCAACAGCACCGAGCGCACCCGGAACCGGGACCCCACCAGATCGGCCACCACGCCGGGCCCCTCGGCGATGAATATGCCCTCGGCGGCCTCGATCCTGTCCCGCAGAGACGGCTCGTTCAGATGGCGAAACGGCGCCAGACGGGGGTCGGAGGCGTCGGAGACGACCTGGAGCTCCTGGGCCACGCTCGCCTACCCGGCGGGGAGGGGGGGCCCGACGGCTGGCGCAACGGGGTGGTTTTGACCGATCATCATGTGATGCGGCTACCGGCGGTCGGCGAATGAGCGCAGTGGCGGACGAGCCCGTCCGCCGCGCCGTCGACGACCGGGTCCAGTCCCCGACGATCTACCGCTGCGGCGCCTGCGGGGGCCTGGTGCATCCGGCCGATCCCCCCTCCAGCCTGCTCGCCTTCTGCCGGCGGTGCGGGCGCTATACCGACGCCACCGTCGACGGGGGCTGAGCGCCTCAACCGGGCGGCAGCCGCTCCGCCCGGGCGATCGGGAAGTAGCGGTGGTGGTGGGCCCCGGTCAGCTCGTAGATGGCGCTGCCCGACCGGCCGTCGCTGGTGTGGACCTTCATCAGGTGCTGTCCGCCGCCGACCGGGCCGTAGGGGATGGCCCAGGTGCCCTCACCTTCCACGCTGATCGCGCTCCCGTCGGCCAGAACGAAGTTCACCGTGCCGGCGAGGCCCCGGACCTCGGTGCCGTCCCTTTCGTAGGAGACCGGCTTGCCGTCGGCGTCGGTCCAGGTGAGCTCGTGATCGAAGTCGACCACCGCCACCGGCTCGCCCCCGTCGGCGGGGGCGAAGCACCCGTCGGTGTAGACCCGGGCGCCGTTGGCGTACTCCCAGTGCCATACGCCGAGCATCCCGTCGGGCAGCTGGATGGCCAGCCACATCCACATCGGGCAGCGGGCGTGGTCGCGGATCCCCCACGAGTGGTCCCGCTGTCCCCACCAGCGGTCAACCTCCACGGTGGTGCCGCCCCTGGTGTAGGTGCCCGAGTAGAAGCCGGACTGGATCATGTGGGACTGGTCCCAGATGATCTCGTCGGCCCGCTTCATGGTGCCCCGCCGCAGCCCGTAGGGCTGGGTGCGGGCCTCGAATCTGAGGTCGAGGGACACCGGGGCAGCGGGGTCCTCGCTCACCTTGAGGTGCACCGACCGGTACGGCCGCTCGATCTCGACGCTGGCCGGGCCGACCACGGTGGTGTGGGGATCGTCCCCGTAGGGCCGCTGGTGGCGCCCGTAGAAGAACTGGCCGTCGACCCGGCCCAGCTGCAGGGCGTCCATCTCCCCCCGGGCGGGGAAATGCGCCATCGTGAGGATGACCACGTCGCCCTCCCCGGTGGGCGGGTGGAGGACGAAGAAGTAGCTCTCCCGCCAGTGCTCGTGGTGCACGGCCACGTTGGGGAGCGGCTCGGGCAACTGGTGGACGAACTGCTCATCAGCAGCGGTCAGTCGGGGCACGGCGGCATCTTCGCACGCGGCGGTTTTCGCCGCCGGGGTGGACGACCCGTAGTGTCCGACGCCGTGGCCGGTCCCGACGTCGCCCCCCTGCTCGAGCTGCTGGCCCTGGACGATCTGGGCGACGACGTCCTGCGGGGACAGACCGATGAGTGGCCGGGGGCCCGCGTCTTCGGCGGACTGGTGGCCGGCCAGGCCCTGTGGGCGGCGAAGACGACCGTCCGTCCCGACCACCTGCCCCACTCGTTGCACGCCTATTTCATGCGCCCGGGGCGGCCGGGCGTCCCGATCGACTATCAGGTGGAACGGGCCCGCGACGGGCGCTCCTTCACCACTCGCACCGTCCGGGCGGACCAGGAGGGGGAGGAGATCTTCGTGCTGACCGCCTCGTTCCACCGCTCCGAGGACGGCTACCGGTACCAGCTCCCGATCGCCCCCGACGCCGGCGACCCCTCGGCCTGGCCGGCCGTGTCCGGGTTCAGGCGCCTGCGCTCGATGCGCCACATCGACGTGCGGGAGCTGGGCCCGACGCCCCGCCAGGCGGACGGCACCTATCGCTCCACCCGCAGGGTGTGGCTGCGGGCCACCGGAGAGATTCCGGACGATCCGGCGGTGCACGCCTGTGTCATCACCTTCATGTCGGACATGGGCGTGGTGATGGCCGCCCGCGTGCCCCGGGCTGACGGCGGATCGTGGGAGCGGACGATGGGCGCCAGCCTCGATCACGCCGTGTGGTTCCACCGCCCCGCCCGGGCCGACCAGTGGCTTCTTTACGATCTGCAGGCCGTGGCCAACTACGGAGCGCGGGGTCTGGTCAGGGGGACCATGCACACCAGGGACGGTGATCTGGTCGTTTCGGTGGCCCAGGAGGCCCTCATCCGACCACTGCGCCCAGAGGGTCCGGAGCCGCACTGGCGGGACGGACCGGAGTTGCGCGAGCCCGACTGACGCCGCGGTCGACGCCCAGAGGGCCGGAAAATCGGGCGGTCAGATGGCCCCCCGAGGGTAGAGAACCGGGATCGAGGGCGAAAAACCAGCCTGGGACGCGGGGTATCCGCGTTTTCCGGTCGGGCGCCGACCACAATGAGGCCGGCAGTCGCACCCAGGAGGAGAGTCATTCATGAACCGACGTGATCTGGTCAAGGCCATTTCGGCCCACACCGGAGTGGAAACCCGCCAGGTCGACGAGACGCTGAGGGGCTTCACCGAGGTGATCACCGCGGTGGTGTCCAAGGGCGAGCCAGTCTCGATCAGCGGCTTCGCCAAGTTCGCCAAGGTGGAGCGGGCCGCCCGCATGGGCCGCAACCCGGCCACGGGCGAGCCGATCAAGATCAAGGCGTCCAAGAAGGCCCGCATCACCCCGATGAAGGCCTTCAAGGACGCGGTGATGTCGCCCGGGCAGGCGCCCAAGCTGGCCCGAGGCGTCTGGCCTCTGGAGGCGCCCAAGGCGGTGGCCAAGAAGGCACCGGCCCGCAAGGCCGCCGCGCCCCGCAGCACGACGACCCGCGCCACCGGCCGCACCACCAGCCGCACCGCCAAGAAGGCCCCGGCCCGCAAGGCCCCGGCCAGGCGCCGCTAGGTCCGCCTCCTCCCCTGGGCCGACAGGACGGGGCCGGCTCCCTCCGGCCCCGTCCGTCCGCCGGGTCGCCCGCATCGGGACCGTGGCGAACCGGTGAGGGGAGCCGGCAACCCCGTCCCCACCCGGAGGTTCGCGCCGTTTGCTGAGTCCGGACTGGAGCACCCTGCGGCTGTTCCTCCACGTCCTCGGAGCAGCGGTGTGGGCCGGGGGTCAGGTGACCCTGGGCGGCCTGGTGCCGTCGCTGCGTCGGGTGTCTGCCGACGCTCCCGCCGCCGTGGCCAGGGCCTTCGCCCGGTTGGCATGGCCGGCGCTCATCCTGCTGGTGGGTACCGGGGTCTGGAACATGATCACCATCGACGTGGCCCACAAGTCCTCGGCGCTCAAGGCGACCCTGTGGGTCAAGCTGGGCGTGGTGGCCCTCTCCGGTCTGTCCGCCGCAGTCCACTCCCGGGCCCGGTCCCGCCGCGCCCTGGCGCTCTGGGGGGCGCTGGCCGGTCTCTCCGCCCTGGGGGCCCTGTTCCTAGGCGTGCTGCTCGGTCAGTCCTGAGCCGGGCTAATCCGCAGGCCGGCCGGGGCCCACAGCCTGACCCCGGTCGTCCGAGTGGCGATCACCGCCGCGTTTATGAGCAGGAGCAGGAGAGCGGCCAGTCCTGGGCCCGCCGGCACCGTCCTGTGCTGGGTGGGCGCCGGACGGGGGAGAGCGATCTGATGGGGTGCGGAGGCTGGCGGGCCCACCCAGGTCGATACCGGAACGATGGCGGTGCGGCCGCCACCCGCGTCGGCCTGGATGGTGACCTGGTATTCGCCACGGCGGGGTCCCGGCGGCAGGGGGAGGTCGACGGTGCCCGCCCCCAGCAGCCGTGCCGGCACCGCCAGCGGGCCGTCGGTCCCCTCCTTCACCGTGAGGCTGACCACCGCCGGCAGGTTGAGCGACAGTCGTAGGGTCCCCGGCACGACCGACACCGGGGTGACGGTGAGGGCCGAGTCATAGGGCGCGGGAGGCGACACCGCCACCCCGCCGGCGACGGGCGTGACCCTCCACCACCCCGCCCCGAGCACGGCCAGCGGATGTCCGGCCGAGTCCAGAACCCGGAAGGTGCCGGACGAGCCGATGGTGGCTGAGGACAGTCCGTCGGCCAGGCCGACCCGGATGCTCGCCGGGGCCTGCCCGGGCGGGAGCCGGCTCGGGCGCAGCCCGCCGTAGTAGCTGGCCAGTATCGAGGCGGCGTCCATGCCCCTCAGGGCCTTGCCCAGCGCCCCGTACTGGCTCATCCCCAGGCCGTGGCCGAAGCCGGCCCCACTCACCGTCACGGTGGTGCCGGCGGTCGACACGGTGAAGTTGAGGCTCGGTAGGGGCAGGGGCAGACCGCTCGGTGCCGCCATGGAGGCGTTGAGGAGCTGATGGAAGCTGGCCCCGGACAGCTCCTCGGAGGAGCTGGAGCCGTCGCCCGCCTCCAGCGACAGGACGACCTCCGACCCGACGCTGCTCAGACCGGTCAGGGTCGAACCGGCGGGAATGCCGAGGGCAGGGCCGAAGCTGGACAGCGGGGCCTGCCAGCTCCAGCGGTCCAGCGGACTGAGCGAGTCGTCCGGGTCCGGCACCGATGGCAGCCAGGGCACCCCTCCGTAAGACGTCCGGCCGCCGTCGCTCGAGCCGTAGAGGGCCTCGATCACCCGGTCGCGGTAGAGAAGGACCTCGGAGTCGGTGGCCTGCACCGCCGCTGCCCAGGCGGCGTTGCCCGGTTCCTGCTCGCGGGCCATGCCCCGGTACACCTGGCAGGAGTCGGTGGCGCAGATCTGGGCGGCGGTGGCAGCGGTATCGGGGTGGGAGAGGATCTCCCACAGGGCATAGGTCCTGGCGGCGATCGCCTGGGCCTCGAGGGCGGCGGTGGGCCAGGTCGGCGGCATCTCCGACAGGCCGTCGAGGTAGTCCTGGAAGCCGACCCGGTTCACCAGGGACAGGCCCCCGGCCTGGTCGGTGACGGTGAGGCTTCCCCGGTACGAGCCCACCCCCTGGGCGCTCAGCACGCTGGTGCCCACCGGTTGGAACGTGACCGCCGGCGACCGCCACGAGGCCGCCCGGGCGACCGGGGCCAGCGCCAGTGCCACGCCCACCCCGAGCGCCAACGCGCTCAGCCGCCTACCGATCTTCCTCACCCGCAGGGTCGCTCCCCAGTGCCGCCGGTTACGGCCCCGCCTCCGGGCCGGGCCTGCCAGGGCCGACAGGGTAGCCCGACCCGCCCGCCGGCCTGACCGTGCCCTCGGCTTGTGCCCCCACCGTGGCCTCGTCCCGCGGCAGGGTGCCCTCCCCGCGCCGCCACTACCTTCGGCAGGTCATGGAGCCGGTCGAGGCCCTCGAGCGGATCGCCTACCTGCTGGAGACCCGGCGGGAGCCGACCCATCGCGTCAAGGCCTTCCGCCGCGCCGCCGACGTGGTGGCAGGCGTGGGCCCGGAGCGCCTGGCCGAGCTGGCGGCCACGGCGGCGCTGCGCAGCCTCCCCGGCATCGGCGAGTCCACCGAGCGGGTGATCCTCGAGGCGCTGGCCGGCGAGGTCCCCGGCTACCTCCGCCGCCTCGAGGAGGACGAACCCGATGAGCTGCCGCCCGAGGCGTTGCGCCTCCGACAGGCGCTACGGGGCGACTGCCACGGACACTCGGACTGGTCGGACGGCGGCAGCCCCATCGACGTCATGGCCCGCGCCGCTCAGGCCCTGGGCCATGACTACTGGGCCCTGACCGACCATTCACCGCGGCTCACGGTGGCCCACGGCCTCGATCCGGCCCGGTTGGCCAGGCAGCTCGAGATCGTCGAGCAGCTCAACGCCGAGCTGTCCCCGTTCCGCATACTCACCGGCATAGAGGTCGACATCCTCGAGGACGGCTCGCTCGACCAGTCCGAGGAGATGCTCGGGCGGCTCGACGTGGTGGTGGCCAGCGTGCACTCGAAGCTCCGCATGGAGGCGGCACCCATGACGGCGCGGATGCTGCGCGCCGTCGAGAGCCCGCACGTCGACATCCTCGGCCACTGCACCGGCCGGATCGTGGTCGGGCGGGGCCGGCCCGAGTCGACCTTCGACGCCGACAAGGTGTTCGCCGCCTGCGCCGCCACCGGTACTGCGGTGGAGGTCAACTCGCGCCCTGAGCGCCTCGACCCACCCATGAGGCTGTTGCGGCAGGCCATCGACGCCGGGTGCCTGCTCACCATCGACACCGACGCCCACGCCCCCGGGCAGCTGGAGTGGCTGGAGAACGGATGCCGGCGGGTGGCCGCCTGCGACATCGACACCGATCGGATCGTCAACAGCTGGCCCTTGGACCGGGTGCTGGGCTGGACGGCCTCTCACGCCGGGGGCTGACCGGGCAGGTCCTCTCTCACCACGGCGGCCGGTTCCACGTCGTCGCGGGTCCCTTTGTATGACGGTTGGCGAAGGGTGCCTCCGGCTGTCCACTCGCTGAAGGCGACCTCGGCGACCAGATCGGGTTCGACGAATCGGCCCAGGCGGGCCACCTCCGGAGGCAGCGGTGCGAGGAACGGGCTGGTCGGCCTGACCAGGGCCTGGAGCAGCTTCCGCAAACGGGTCAGCTCGGCGTCGGTGAACCCGCTGCCGACCCGGCCGGCGTAACGCAGCCCCTCGGGGTCGTGATAGCCCACCAGCAGGGCGCCGATCTGTCCCTGCCTGGTCCCCTCACCCGGCAGCCATCCGCCGACCACGAACTCCTGGCGGCGAAAGTTCTTGACCTTGAGCCAGCTGCGGGTGCGCCGGCCCGGCTCGTAGGCGCTGTCCAGGCGCTTGGCCACGAGACCCTCGAGGCCCCGGTCGCGGGTGGCCTGCAGCAGGCCGGCGCCGTCGCCCCGGTGGGCGCGGGGGACCTGCCAGCGGTCGACGTCCAGGCCGAGGCCCTCCAGCAGCGCCCGGCGCTCCTGGTAGGGGAGGGCCATCGTCGAGCGGCCATCGAGGTGCAGGACGTCGAATACGACGTAGCACACGCCCACCCGGCCGATCAGGGCCGGAGTGGGCCGGCCGACGTTCATGCGCTGCTGGAGCAGCTCGAAGCTGGGGCGGCCGTCCGCCCGGTAGGCGACCACCTCGCCGTCGAAGAGGGCCTGGGCGGGCAGCCAGGGGGCATCGCCGGTCAGCTCCGGGTACTGCCCCGTGACGTCCCGCAGGCTGCGGCTCTGGAGGCGCACCTCGCCTCCCTCGACGTAGGAGAGGGTCCGGGCGCCGTCCCACTTGAGCTCGTAGGACCAGCGCTCGTCGTCCGCCGGAAGGACGTCGGCGGTGGTGGCCTTCATCGGCACCAGGGGCCCGGGTAGGGGGGCCCGGTCCTCCTGCGGGCTAGACCGAGCCCGCCCGCTGGGCTTGGATGACACCCCTATATGGATAGCCGGAGCGAGACCGAGGTGATGGTCGAGGGACGCACCCTAAGGCTGTCCAACCTCGACAAGGCCCTGTACCCCAACGGGTTCACCAAGGCGGGGGTCATCGACTACTACCACCGGGTGGCGCCGGCCATCCTCACCCACCTCCGTGGCCGGCCGCTCACGCTGAAGCGCTACCCCAATGGCACCGCTGCCCCCTTCTTCTTCGAGAAGAACTGCCCCGGTCACCGCCCGCCCTGGGTCAGAACCGTCGACGTGCCCAGCAGCCGCACGTCGGACAAGGTGATCAGCTACTGCCTGGCCGACGACGTCCCCACCCTGGTGTGGCTGGCCAACCTGGCCGCCATCGAGCTTCACCCCCTGCTGGCCACGAGCGACGACGTTGGGTCCCCGACGGTCATGGTCTTCGACCTTGACCCGGGCCCGCCGGCCGGACTCAGGGAGTGCGTGCAGGTCGCCTGCTGGGTCAGGGACCTTCTGGCCGAGGAGGGCCTGGCGTGCTGGCCCAAGACCTCGGGCTCAAAGGGGCTGCAGCTCTACGTGCCGCTCAACACGCCCCACTCCTACGAGCAGACGAAGCCGTTCGCCCACCGGGTGGCCCACCGCCTGACGGCCGAGCACCCCGAGCTCGTGGTCGAGAAGATGGACAAGTCGCTGCGGGGCGGAAAGGTCCTCATCGACTGGAGCCAGAACCACCCGACCAAGACCACCGTTGCCGTCTACTCGTTGAGGGCCATGCCGACGCCGACCGTGTCGACCCCGGTCACCTGGGACGAGGTGGACCGGGCCCAGCGCACCGGCGATGCCAGCGCCCTCGGCTTCGACGCCGCCGCGGTGATCGCCCGGCTCGAGCGCCAGGGCGACCTGTTCGCCGAGGTGGCCAGCGTGCAACAGCGACTCCCCTAAGCGCTCAGGTGCATCTCCATGGCGATGTGGGGACCGATGCCTGGCTCCTCCCAGCGCTCTCCCACCGTGCGCAGACCGGCCCGTTGGTAGAACCCGACCGCTCGCAGCCGGGCGTTGCACCACAGCAGGTTGCCGCCCTGGGCACGGACGTGCCCGAGCGCGGCCTCTAGGACCAGGCGGCCCACGCCCAGCGAGCGCCACCCCGGATCGGTGGCCATGCCCCGCAGCCGCCAGGCCCCGGTCCCGCCCGGCCGCCACGGGGGCGCCTCCGGCCAGACGGTGCCGACGCCGACGATCTCGCCCCCGGCCCAGGCGCAGAAGTGGGCGGTGGTGGGGGAGAGGTCGCCGTCGAAGCGGGCGCTGGTGATCTCCTGGCCGGGCCGGAGGACCCGGGCCCGGAGGGAGAGGATCTCCTCCACGGAGCAACGGCCGGTCACGACATCGGCGGCGGGCACCCTGTCCAAGGTAGTGAGTGGCGCGATCATGTCCCGGTGACCGTTCTGCGACTGGACCACGTCCAGCTGGCGATGCCGGCGGGGGCCGAGGACGAGGCAACCGCCTTCTACCAAGGCCTCCTGGGCATCCCCCGGGTGCCCAAGCCGGAGGTGCTGGCCGGCAGGGGCGGCTGCTGGTTCGAGGACGGCGCCCTCCGGGTGCACCTCGGCGTCGATGCCGACTTCCGTCCCGCCCGCAAGGCTCACCCCGCCCTGGTGGTCGACGACCTGGCCTCCCTGGGGGAGAGCCTGCGTCGGGCGGGCTGTCGGGTGACCGAGGGGGAGGTCATCGACGGGACCGGCAGGCTCTACGTCGACGATCCCTTCGGGAACCGCATCGAGCTGCTCGACGGCGGGGGCGGCTGAGTGGCTGGGGAGGAGGTGCCCGGGCCGATCGCACCCCATCCGCACGTGGACGGGGCGCTGATGATTTCCTTCGGCGCCGTCCATCCGGGGCGGGAGAAGCTCGCCATCGAGATGTTCACCGAGCTGTCGCGCTACCTCGGTCAGCTCCTCGCCGACGAGGTGATAACCAGCTTCAAGCCGTATTTCTTCGCCGACGGCCTCATGGGCGACGTCCTGGGCTTCTTCATGATCGAGGGCCGGCGCGCCTCCCTCGACGACGTCCGGCGCCACGAGGAGTTCCTGACCATCATGCTCCGGGCAGGAGCCGCGACGGCCAACGTGCGGGTGCACACCATGGTTGCCGGCTCGGAGGCCGGCCGGCTGGTCAACCTCTATGCCGAGGTGCGGCGGGACCTGGGCTTGATCTGATCGCCGGTCGCGGCTGATACCGCCGACCGGCCTTTGGTTCAGGACGGGTCGTCGATGCGGACGGTCCCGTCGGTCCGTCCCAGCTCCTGGCGGGTGATCTGGGTGGGCGGCAGGTCGGCCACCTGGACCGAGTAGGCCGGCTCGTCGGGGACGGTGACGGCGAAGGCCCAGCTGCACCCGGTACCTGACTCCACCCCGGCGGAGAGGGTGACCGACCCGACCACCTTGCCGGCGGGGTCTAGGACCGTCACCGGGGCGGCCACGGTGACCCCGTGGGGGCCGGCGGCGCAGCCCGGGCTGGAGTCGGAGGTCACCGATCCGTGGATCGTGCGAGGGGCCCCGCTGAGCGATGCAGCGGGACGGGGGCTGGCCTGGTGGTGGAGGTGGCCGGCGAGGATGCCGGCGCCCAACAGCACGGCCAGCACCGCCAGCAGGCCCAGCTGCATGCGAAGGGCCCTACCCGAGGGTCGAGGCCGCGCTCGGACCGGCTGGACCATGGCGCCGACGCTACCGCGGTCAGCCCCACTCCCCGCTTGTGGGCCCACCGCGCGACACTGCCAGGCGTGCCCGAGCTCCCGGAGGTCGAGGCCCTGGCGGCCTACCTCGACCACCAGCTGCGCGGCCGGGTCATCGAGGGCATCGAGATACTGGCGGTGAGCGCCCTCAAGACCTACTCGCCCGGGCCACAGGATCTCGCCGGCAGGACCGTCTCCGGGGTCGCCCGCCGGGGCAAGATGCTCGTCATCCGGACCGACGGGCCCGCCCTGGTCCTCCACCTGGCGCGGGCAGGATGGGCGCGCTGGAAGGAGCACGGCCCCGAGGGCAGGGCCCGGCCGGGGCGGGGGCCCCTCGCCCTGCGCCTGCGGCTCCAGGGAGGTGGCGTCCTCGACCTGACCGAGGCAGGCACCCAGAAGCGGCTGGCCGCCTACATCGTCGAGCGGCTGGAGGACGTGCCGGCGGTGGCCCGGCTGGGGATAGACCCTCTCGACCCCGCCTTCAGCGCCGCGGTGCTCGGGCAGCTCCTGGCCGGCAGCCGTCAGCAGCTCAAGGGAGTTCTGACCGACCAGTCGGTGATCGCCGGGTTGGGCAACGCCTACTCGGACGAGGTGCTGCACCGGGCCCGGATGTCCCCGTTCCGCCCCGCCGGGGCCCTCACCGGGGACGAGGTCGTCTCCCTGCACCGGGCCATCGTCGACTGCGTCACCGAGGCGGTCGCCCGGGCCGACGGCCTGGCGGCCTCCGAGCTCAAGGACGACAAGCGCGGTGCCATGCAGGTACACGGTCGGACCGGCCACGCCTGTCCGGTCTGCGGCGACACCGTGCGCCAGGTCGCCTTCGCCGACCGGTCCCTGCAGTACTGCCCCGGCTGCCAGACCGGTGGGAAGGTCCTCGCCGACCGGCGCCTGTCGAAGCTGCTCAAGTAACCGGCCGGGCTCATCCCGCCCGACCGCCCCCGCGCCCCCGTCCGCTCCCGTTCCGGGTCATCCACCACCGGGCGGCCAGGATGAGCAGGGCGACGAAGAAGCCGGCCCCGCTCAGCACCGGAAAGACCGGGCTCACACTGGCGCTCGCCTCCGGCACCGGCGGCAGGGTGGAGCTGGTCGAGGTGGGGGTCGGAGAGGTCGTCGACGTCGACGATGAGGTTGTCGAGGCCGGCGGGCTGGTGGTACGCACGGGTGCGAACGTCGTGCGCACCGGCGTCGTCGTCGTGGTCGGGTGGGTGGTCGTGGTGCTCGACGAGGTCGTCGTGGTGGACCGGTGGGGCGAGGAGGTCGGGGTGGTCAGGCTGGTCGAGGGCGAGTTGGTCGTGGTCGTGGAGGAGGGTGCGGAGGTGGTGGTGGTGCTCACCACGGCGGCGGGGACGGGCCGGGCCGGGCCGAGGCCCAGGGCGAAGGCCAGCCCGGCTGCTGCCAAGACGCATGCGGCTGCCCGCAACGGTCGCATTTGTTCAGTCTGACCGAGCCGACCACCGCGGTCGCGGAGCCGGCCGGCGCCGGCCGGTCAACCGGCCGGCCGGTGGCGCTGATAGCCATGGCCACGGTCCTGCCCTTCCTCGGCCTGGCCGTGCGCCTCGGGGCCTACCGGCACCACATTTTCCTGCGGGGCGACTTCGCCCTCATGGACCTGGCCGCCCGGCAGGCCGCCCGGTGGCACCAGCTGGTCGGGGCCTATGACCGCTTCGGCTGGCGCCACCCCGGCCCGGCCTACTTCTACCTCCTCGCCGGAGCCGGATCCGTCGTCGGACGGGGCCTTCCGGCCCAGGCGCAGTTCGTCTGCGCCCTGCTCCTCAACGCCGTGTCGGGAGCCCTGGCCGTCTGGCTCTTCGCCGGCACGGCACGCCGGCCGGTCGGCGCCGCCCTGGGGGTGGCGGCGCTGATCGCCGGGGCGACCGCGGTCCTCGGGCAGATCGTCATCCTGAACCCGTGGAACCCCTACGTCACGGTCATGCCACTGCTCGTCCTGGCGGGTCTCACCCTGAGGGCGGTGAGGGGTTCAGGGCCGGCCCTGGCAGGCTGCGCCCTGGTCGGCTCTCTGGTCATACAGACCGATCTGGGCACGGCTCCACTGGCGGTGCTGCTGTCGTTCTGCGCCGCGGTGGGCTTCGTCCTGGGTCGTCGGGTGCGCCGGGTCGGTGAAGGCGCCGGTGCCGAAGCACACGCGTCGAGTCTGAACGTCGTGCGCGCCTCGGGCACCGCCGGCCTTGCCGTGCTGACCCTCGTCTCGTGGCTGCCGGCCGTCGTCGATCAGGCTTCCGGACACCCGGGCAACCTCACCCTGATCTGGCGCTTCTTCACCGGCAACCATCCCCACGTCGGCCCGATGGGTGGCCTCGATCTCGTCGGCCGGGTGCAGGGCCTTCTGGTCGGCCTCCACGGGGTCGGTTGGGCCGGTCTCGTCCTGCCCGGGGCGCTCGGGCTGACGGCGCTGGTGTTGGGGCTCCGTCAGGCGTCGTTCGCCGCAGTCGGCTGCGGTCTGCTGTGCGTCATCGGCACGGGCGCTGCGGCGGCGGCGGCAGCCGACATCGTGGGACCACCATTTGCCTATCTGGTCACCTGGGCGGTCGTGCCCACCCTGACGGGCGCAGCCGGTCTGGTGATCGTCGCCGTCGACGGCCCGCTCAGGGGTAGAGCCGTGGTCGTGGGGGCCATTTGGGTGGTCGCCCTCTTCGGTTTGATCGTCAAGGTCGTCCTCATCCCACCCATGCCGCACTACGACGCCGGCGAGATCCGGCGGGCCTGGGCGGTGGTCGGGCCGGAGCTGCCGGCCAGCCGGCACCAGCCAATCCTGATCGACACCCTCGATCCCCTCGGGTGGGCGGTGGCGGCAGGTCTGGCCGACGAGGTGGTCGGCTCCGGCCGCCCCCTCCGGGTGGTACCAGGGTGGGAGTTCCAGTACGGGAGGGAATACATGGGGCCGGCGCGGTTCGAGATCCGCATCGGTCCACCGGAGGCCGGATCGCCCTCCTTCGGGGGCCAGTCCGTCGAGATGGCGCCGGTCGCGTCCGGCGGATGAGGAAGATCTTCCGGAAGGCTTCCGCGCCGGAAGGGGGCGCTGCCGAGACCGCCGCCCGTGGCCGGATACCCTTCCGGAAGGAAGTCGCGCCAGAACCCCAGGCTTCCGGAAGGAATCCGGTGGCTTCCGCATGGAATCCTTCCGGAAGCGCTTCCGCCCCGGAAGGGGAGCCGTTGGCTTCCTTCCGGAAGGAAGCCGGAAGCCATCTCCTTCCGGGGACCGGTCGCCGGAAGCCATCCGGAAGCCCTTCCCCGCCAAAGTGCCCACGGCTATGCTGTCTCTCATGCCCAGTGCTTCTGATACGTACACGGCCGCCCAGGCCGCCGAGCTGCTCGGGGTGAGCGAGCGCCGCATCCGCCAACTGGTGGCCGAAGGGAAGCTTCCGGGCCGGCGCGGAACCGACGGGGTCGTCCGCATCCGCCAGCAGGCGGTCAACGAGGAGCGCAAGAAGCGTCGGGCTTCCGCTCCCCGGAAGGCGGCCGCCACTCCGAGGGCCGCCAGGGCGGCGGCCCGACCCGCCCCGGTGGATGTCGACGAACTGGCTCAGGCGGTCGCCTCGGCCGTGGGCCAGCGCATCGAGGGACAGCTGGAGATCACCCGCAAGGCGGAGAGCCTCGTCCGTCAGGAGCTCGACGAGGAACGCGCCCGGCGGATGCAGGTGGAGGCGCAGTTGTCCGACGCCCAGCAGAAGATCGCCGAGCTGGAGTCACGCGCCGGCCGCGGCGGGCTGTTCGGTCGCAGGCGCCGCGCCGACACCTGAGGCCGAGCTCCTGGGAGATCGTTGCGCGGCGCCCTCGTTCGGCGTACAAATGAGTTCGGGTGGAGTACGGGCTTCGGCCCGTTACCCGTCAAAGGGGGGATCCACCCAATGAACGAGACCAAATGGGAGCGATACGGTGCCGGGGCCGGAGTCGCATTTGTCGTGCTCTTCGTCATCGGCACCTTCGTCGTGCCGATGCCACCCCACTTCGACGCCTCCAGCTCGAAGATGGCGTCGTACGTGTCGGACCACCGGCACGGCCTGATGGTGGCAACGCTGCTGGAGGGGTTCGCCGTGCTGGCGTTCCTCTGGTTCATCGGGCACCTCCGCCACGTCCTGCACCGGGCCGAAGGTGGAGCTGAGGCGCTGTCGCCGATTGTGTTCGCCTCCGGCGTCGCCCTGGCGGCGGTGGGGATGATGGCGGCACTCCCTCTGGCGACCCTTGCGTTCATGGCTGGGCATGCGGGCGACACCAGCGCCGCTGTCGTCCGCATGCTCTTCGAGATGAACTTCGTCCTGGGTTGCCTGGCTTCGTTGGCGGCCGGCCTGTTCACACTGGCCGCGTCCTGGTCGATGGTCAGGGGCGAGATGCTCAACACCAACCTCGGCTGGCTCGGACTGCTGTTCACCGCCTGCCTGTGGGTGTCGGGCTCCGCCGAGCTGTTCCTGTCGTCCTACAGCCGCGGTCTCGACGTGCTCAACCTGGTCGGCGTGCTCGGGTTCTGCCTCTGGATGCTGATGGCCAGCCTGGCCATGTACCAGCACCCGGAAGTGGAGCGGGCCGGCGCCCACCACCCCGTGTTTGCCTGACGGGTACCTCCGACCGGGGGTTCCGTCTCGCTGAGTCAGGAGCGGCGGGGGAGAAGAGGGTCCGGGTGAGTGCCCGGACCCTCTCTCATGTTCACACTCCGGCCAGTGCCCGACCCATCATGTCGATGAAGTTCGCGCTGTAGAAGCGGCTCCGCTCCTCGTCAGTCACGGACTCGAGGCTGCGACCGAACCGCCCCAGCGGATTGCGGCCCCCTTCGACATGGGGGTAGTCGGAGGAGAACATGCACACCTGGGGCCCCGTGTTGCGGATCACCCAGCCGGCATCCTCGTGCGGGTACGGGGTCACCCGGACCTGTCGGAGGATGTACTCGCTGGGCTTCAGCTCCAAGGACTGCAGCCTCGTCTCGTTCTTGCGGAAGGCGTCACCGGCCGAGTCGAGTGAACGCATGAGGCCGGGCACCCAGGAGGCGCCCTGCTCGATCACGCCGATGCGCAGCTCCGGGAACCGATCGAGCACACCGTCGATGATCATGGTCGCCAGCGTTTGCATCACCGGGTAGGGGATGGCCATGTAGTCCACGGAACGGAAGTTCCCATCCCCCCCGTGGAAGTCCGGCACCGGCGGGAGCCCGTTCTCGAAGTAAGCCGGATCGAGGAGCTGCCCGCCGCCACCGACATGGAACACGATGGGGACCCCGGCTTCCTGGGCCTGGGCCCAGACGGGATCGAGCCCGATGTGGGTCGGGGAGTGGCCCTTGGGACAGGCGGAGGCGATCATGAGGGCCTTGCAGCCCATCGCCAGCGCCTCGGCGGTGAAGGCATCTGACCGGTCGCAGTCGGCGAGAGGGACGTAGCCGACCGGCAGCAGGCGGGGATCGACGGAGCAGAAGTCGACGATGGCCCGGTTGTGGGCCCGGGCGATGCCGTAGGCGTAGTCGAGGTCGTCGCCGTGCTCGGCCTGGAGCAGGGCCTTGTTGGCGAAGGTGTTGAAGACCAGCTGGCTGGCGAAGCCGAGCATGTCGAGGGCGGCGGGGCGATCCTCCTTGATGAAGGACCCGGTGGCCGCCCAGTTCTTCCTCAGCATGATCTGCTCGGCATCCTCGGACCGGTAGTCGGGGTCGGCGTGCTTGCGGCGGAAGTGGCCGATCAGGTCGGACTCGCCCGGTGCCACCGTGCTCACGTAGAGCGGGGCCAGCCGGGCCCGGATGTCGGGATCGGCGTACTCGGTCAGCCAGTCCGGCGTCTCCATGACGTGGGCGTCGGCGTCGTGGATCAGACTCTCCGCATAGGGCACGGCCCTACCCCCTAGTGTTGTGGCTTTCCGCCCACAATGCCATGCCGGCCCCGGCGGGGCCGGGGCGCCGGGGAAGGAGACCGGGGAGCCCGGGGTGAATCCAGACCCTCGGGAACGCCGGCCCCCGACCGGGGCTGCGGTCGGGTGGGAGGCCGAGGAACCTGACAGGAGGTGCTCCAGCGCATGCGTGGCGGGAAGGTGGTGGCGGCCACCCTGGTGGTCATGGCGTCGGGCTGGGCCGGGGCCCTCGGTGCCCGGGCCGCGGCCGACGGGTCCTCGACCACCGCCCAGACCGCCATCACCGCCTCCACGACCAGCACCTCGGAGGCCGTTTCGCCGGGCTCCTCCACCACGACCACGGCCCAGGGGGGTGTCGCCACCTCCACGACCCGGCCCGGCACGACCACCACCACCGCCGGGGCCCAGGCCAGTAGCACCCCCACCACCATCGACGCCGGGCTGTGGTCGATGTCCCAGTCGGTCAGGCGCAGCGGCACCTCGAGCACGGCCGCCCTCCTGGCCGCCCTGGCACCGCTGTCGCGCTACGGGCTCACCCCGGTCCAGATAGCCATCGTGGGGATGGGCCAGTTCCCGGTCGCCGGCCCGGCGAGCTACAGCGACGACTGGCTGGAGTACCGATCGTTCCCCACGCCTCACCTGCACATGGGCGTGGATGTGGACGCCGCCTACGGCACCCCGTTGCGGTCGCCGGCCAGCGGGACCCTGCAGTACACCGACAGCGACCCTGACGGTTACGGCTTAACCGCCATGGTCACCGCCCCCGACCGGACCTTCTACGTGCTGGCCCACATGAGCGCCACCGTGTTGGGACTGACGAGCGGGGCGCCCGTCAAGCAGGGACAGGTCATCGGCTTCGTGGGCAGCTCCGGGGATGCCACCGGCCCCCACCTGCACTTCGAGGTGCACCCGAACGGGGGCGCCGGGGTCGATCCCAAGCCCATCCTCGACTCCTACCTTAACCAGGCCATCGCGGCAGCGCCGGCCGTCATCGCCGCCTTCGCCGGCCCGACCACGTCGCCCACGACCACAGCGGTCCCTGCGCCGGCGCCCCCGCCGTCATCCCAGTCCGAGGCCCTGTCCAGCACCCCTGCCCTCGCTCCCCGTCCGTGGTCGGCCGCCCCCCTGCTTCGAGCCCTGGCCCTCATCGGGGTGGTGGCGGCGGCGGGGGCGGCGTGGGAGACCTACCAGCGACGCCGGCCGCGCGCCGTGCCTGACTAGGTTTTCGGCGGTTTGGGCCGAGGCCGTATGCGGCACGAACAAGCGGTGGCAGTGACAGCGACCGCCGAGGCAGCCGCCCTCGACCTCGCCCCCCGACAGCTGCTCATCGAGGGGGCATGGCAGGCGACCGGGGCCAGCTTCGCCGTGGAGGACCCGGCGACGGGGGAAACGCTCGCCAGCGTGGCCGACGCCGGGCCGGACGAGGCGCTGGCGGCGCTGGAGGCGGCGGCCGCTGCCCAGGACGGCTGGGCCGCAACCGCCCCACGGGCCCGGGGGGAGATCCTGCGGACCGCCTTCGAGTCCCTGACCGCCAACAGCGACGCCCTGGCTCTGCTGATGACCCTCGAGATGGGCAAGCCGCTCGAGCACTCCAGGGCCGAGGTCGCCTATGCCGCCGAGTTCTTCCGCTGGTTCTCCGAGGAGGCCGTCCGAGTCGCCGGGCGCTACATGGTGGCGCCAGACGGGCGGGGGCGGCTGCTGACCCTCAGACAACCGGTAGGGCCGTGCCTTCTCATCACCCCGTGGAACTTCCCCCTGGCCATGGGAACCCGCAAGATCGGGCCGGCGGTGGCGGCGGGCTGCACCATGGTCATCAAGCCCGCCGGCCTCACGCCGCTGTCGATGCTCGCCCTGGCCCGCCTGCTCGAGGATGCCGGGCTGCCGCCCGGTGTCCTCAATGTGGTCACCACCAGCTCATCGGACCGGACCACGGCCCCGCTGTTCGCCGACCGCCGGCTGCGCAAGGTGTCCTTCACCGGGTCGACCGAGGTCGGAAGGCGCCTCATCGGACAGTCGGCCGACCGGGTTCTGCGGGTATCGATGGAGCTCGGTGGCAATGCCCCGTTCCTCGTCTTCGAGGATGCCGACCTCGAAGCCGCCGTCGAGGGCGCCGTGGTGGCCAAAATGCGCAACGTCGGAGAGGCGTGCACCGCCGCCAACCGGTTCCACGTCGCCGAGGCGGTGGCCGACGAGTTCAGCCGACGGCTCGCCCGGCGTCTGGGTTCGATGAAGGTTGGCCGGGGCACCGAGACCGGTGTCGAGGTCGGCCCGCTGGTCGACGAGGCCACCAGGTCCAAGGTCGACGAGCTGGTCGGAGACGCCACCGCCCGCGGCGCCCGAGCCCTGGTCGGCGGGCACACCCTCGACGGTCGGGGCTACTTCTACGCCCCGACCGTGCTGGCCGACGTGGCACCCGACAGCCGCCTGCTGAGGGAGGAGATCTTCGGACCTGTCGCCCCGGTGACCACCTTCTCCACCGAGGAGGAGGCCCTGAGGTCGGCCAACGACACCGAGTTCGGTCTGGTCGCCTACGTCTACACCACCGACCTCGACCGGGCCCTCCGGGTGGCCGAGCGATTGGAGACCGGCATGGTCGGGCTCAACCGAGGGATGGTCTCCAACCCGGCGGCCCCGTTCGGAGGCGTCAAGGAGTCGGGCATCGGGCGCGAGGGCGGCTTCGAGGGCATAGGCGAGTACCTCGAGACCAAGTACGTCGCCCTCGGGGCCTGAGGCGGGCCGGTCACAAGCGGGCGTAGTGCCCGAGCGCCTCGGTCACAGTCGCCTCCTGCACTCCGGGCTCAGCGGCCACCGCCGCCAGCCAGTCCGGCCGGACCAGGGCGGCGACGGTGATGGGGTCGGCCAGGTCGGACAGGGAGATGGCCTGGCGGGCGAAGGAGGTGGCGTAGTCGGGGGGACGGAGGTCGCGGCTGAGCTCGAGCAGGGCGAAAGGGTCAGGCGTCCGGTCCCCGGCGGCGGCGGGGCTGCCCACGTACGGAGAGCCCGGCGCCGGGCCGCCTCCCGCCAGGCCCGGCCCATCGGCCAGGACGGCCCCTCGTACCAGCTCCGGCCGGGCGCCGGCGATGAGCAGGGCGACGTAGGCGCCCAGCCCCCGGCCGACCACGGTGGCCGGGCCCAGGTGGGCCAGGGCCGTGTCGACGTCGCCCATGAGGACCTCCGAGGTGTAGCCCCCGCCGGCGGGTACCTCGGAGTCGCCGTGGCCGGTGAAGTCGAGCCCGTTGATCGACCCCGGCCACCCCGTCGCCCACTCCGGGACCGATGCCGGGCTGCGCTCACCCAGACCGTGCAGGATCAGCAGCGCGGGCCCGTCACCCTCGCGCAGGCGCTGCAGGGCCAGGGACACCCGGACGTGACGGAGCCGCACGGCGCTGCTCATGCCAGGAACTCGAGCACGGCCTTGGCCACCTCGTCGGGCTTCTCGATGTGGACGAAGTGGCCGGTGTCGGCCAGGGTCATCAGCTCGGCGCCAGCAGGCAGGTAGGGCAGGACGTCATCCGGGGTGGTGCCCCAGCCCATCTGCTCCATGACCAGGCCAAGCACCCCGAGCATCGGCACCCCCAGGCCCGGCATGCGGTGCAGGTTCCACTCGGGACGCCACGGCCCGAATCCACCCATCCGCAGGGCCGGGTCGATCTTCCACCGCCACCCGTCCGGGTCCCGCCTGGCCCCCACGGTCACCAGGTACCGGAGCCAGTCATGGGGAAGCCTCGGGTTCATGCGGGCCCGGCGGGAGGCCAGCTCCTCGAGGGTGCCTGGCTTCCGGCTGGCCTCGGCCGCCCGGCGACGGTGGTCCAGCCACAAGGCCAGCTCGCCCGCCCGCATCCGGGTCCGTTCATGGTCGGCAATGTCGGGCTGCTGGCGCTTGGAGGGCAGTCCGTCCAGGTTGACCAGGTGGCTCACCCGGTGGGGGCAGGCGTCGGCGAGCTGCAACAGGATGCTCCCGCCCTTGGAGTGTCCGATGACCGGCATGGGCTCGGCTCCGACGCTGTCCATGACCGCCACCGCGTCCCGCAGGTCGGCGTCCCAGCTGTAGAGGGCGGCGTGCTGGGAGTCGCCGTGGCCCCGTTGGTCCCAGGACACCACCCGCCAGCCCCCCTGGGCCAAAAGCGGGGCGAACACGTCGAAGGTGCGGCTGAAGTCGAAGCCGCCGTGGGCCAGCAGGAGCGGGCGATCGCCGGCGGCGCCCCACTCGTTCACGTGCAGGGCCAGACCATGGCTGGAGACGCGCCGGGTGCGGTCGGGGTTCTGGGCCCTGGGGTAGCTGACGGCGTCGTGGGGCTCG
>Ga0070739_10001152_pt1 | contig 41966 bp, 39 predicted proteins | sample Coa_R1_7_FD_66445 | JGI IMG/M metagenome (GOLD analysis project Ga0070739, IMG submission 66445) | Surface soil microbial communities from Centralia Pennsylvania, which are recovering from an underground coalmine fire - Coalmine... | ecosystem: Environmental > Terrestrial > Soil > Unclassified ...
TTCGTCCTGGGGCCCGCGGTGCCGATGATGTAGGCCAGCCCGTCCAGCATCCCGTTGAGCGAGCCGCCGTTGGCGCGGTCGATGTTCGGGTAGCCGAGGGAACGATAAAAGTCGCCGGTCATGATCACGTCGTTATTTGGGAAATACACCAGCGTGTCGCCGTCGGTGTGGGCGCGGCGGATCGGGACCAGGTGAATCTCTTCGCCGTCCATGTGAAAGGTGACGGGGCCGTCGTAAGTGATCATGGGAAGCGCGGCGGCGGGCGCGGGCGCGCCAGGAGCGCCATTGGCTCCGGGCGAAGGATGGGCCAGGCGATAGCGCAACTGATCGCGCGAAAGCAGGACCGCGCCGTTTTTGGCGAAGTTGGCGTTTCCGCCGGTATGATCGCCGTGAACGTGCGTATTTACGATGTAGCGGACCGGTTCATTACTGATCTTGCGGATCGCGGCCATGATCTTGTCGCTCAGCGGGGCGAACTGGGTGTCCACCATGAAAATCCCGTCGGGGCCGGTGAGAATCCCGATGGTGCCGCCCTGGCCTTCGAGCGTGTAGAAATTGTTGGTGATTTTTGTCGTCTTGATTTCGACCTTACTGAAATCCTGCTGTCCTTGAGCGGCGGCCGCCAGCGCCATCAGGGCTCCCGTACAGAGTATCGCGGCTGGTTTCATCGCTTCATCCTCCTTGGCACAGAGAATGATATCAGCTTGGGGCGGGCGTGTTCAGCGGGATGCGGCGGCTAATCCGCCGAGGCGGACCGGTCGCGAGCCTGCGCCACGGGCTTCCGCGCCGGAGAGACGGCTGCCGCGGGCTCAAACATCCGCGAGATGGACTCCTTCAGGGTTTCGAAGACTTCGTCGGCGGTACGGCTGGCATCCACGACCTGGAAGCCGTAGGGCTTGGCCAACTGGTCGAAGACGCGGATGAGGCGGCTCTGGTATTTGACGAAGCTATCGTACATGTCCTGGCCGAAGTTCAGGTCCATGCCGCTTTCCCAGTAGTCGAAGGCGCCCTTGCCGATGACGACGCGCGAAAGCAACTGCGGCACGTCGGCTTTCAGATAGAGGACCAGGTGGGGGACCAAAGCGAAGCCGGCGGTGCGCTCGATCCAGGACCGGCTCTCGCCGCGGGCGATCGCACGGGCCATGATGGAGAAGATGTAGCGGTCGGTCAGCACCACGAAGCCCGCGCGCAGCGCCGGGATGATTTCGTTCTCCAGGCGGTCGGCGAAATCGGTCAGGTAGAACAGCGTCATGGTGATCGGGCCGAGGGTATTGCCTTCCTTGGCCTGGCGGATGCCCTTGCCGGCCAGCGCCGACCGGGCCATGCCGGTATCGAGCACCGCGTGCCCGAGTTCTTCCAGCCACGGCCGCAGGCGCTGCACCTGGGTGCTGCGGCCCACGGCGTCGGGGCCTTCGATCACGATCAGCTTGCCGTGAAGCAGCTCGGAGCAATCGATTCCGGGCAGAGGCGTGCGATAGAAGGTAAGGGGCTCGCGGCTGAGTCCGCGCGCGGATTGGGAAGCGGCGCGGGCAGCCCGCGAGGGCGTGTTGCGTTTAGGCGATAGTCCGGCCAAGAGCCGCCTCCATGCCGAGGACGCCTGGCGGCCGGGTCCGCCCGAATTCTTTCAGGACCACGCGCCGCATCTCGCGCTGTTGCGCCTCGATCGACTTAGTGGCGTCGATCACGTGAAATCCCATTTCCTCGATCATGGCCTCATATTGCACTAGAATGCGCCCCTGGAAGATCCGGAAACTTTCTTCGATATTGCGGCTCAGCTCCAGGTCCATTCCGGCCTCGTAATATTTGAGGGCGTTGCGGCCGCCGAGAATCCGGCCCAGGGCGACTTCCAGGGGCACCTTGAAATAGAACGCCAGGTTCGGCTTGACGGCGAACTGGTACAGGTTTCGCACCCAAGCCGGGTCCACGCCGCGCACCACGTCCCGGGCGAAGGCGGTGTAGGCATAGCGGTCCGCGCAGACCACCGCGCCGGCTTTGAGCAGCGGCAGGATGTAGCGCTCCAGCCGGTCCGCGAAATCGGTGGCGTGAATCAGGCTGAAGGTGGTGGGGGTGAACATCTCCTTCTTCTTGCCGCGGCGGGTGGTTTCGCGAACCAGCGGCGAGGAGTTCCATTCGCTGAACGCCACCGCGTAACCGCGGAGACGGAGCCACTGGGAAAGCAGAGAAAGCTGCGTCGATTTGCCAGAGCCGTCGATGCCCTCCACGACGATTAACCGGCCCTGAAAACGCTGGGGAACAAACAGGGGCATGAACTTCTCTATCATAGCGGTAAGTCCGGTGATTGTCGTTCACCGAATTGTTACAAAACACGGGCTCAAACATCGCCCGGTCCAACGGAAATGCCGCGATACGCCGCGTTCGATATCGGGAGTAATTCTATCCGCATGCTGGCCGCCGAGGCGGGTCCGGGCGGCGAGTTTCAGGAGCTGCTTTCCTCGCGCCGGGTGGTGCGGCTCGGCGAGCGTGTCTTTCGCGAGGGGCGGCTGGATCCACTGGCCATGGACCAAGCCTGCCAGGCGCTCACCGAAATGGCGGAGGCGTATCGCAAGCTGGACGTGCTGGCGGTGCGGGCGGTGGGGACTTCGGCGCTGCGCGACGCCTCCAACCGGGCCGAGTTCCTGGCGCGGGCCGCGCTCATCCTCGGCACTCCGGTGGAAGTCATTTCGGGGCTGGAAGAAGCGCGGCTGATTCATTTAGGCGTCCAGGCGCGCTGGCCGCAGCCGCAGCGCCGCCTGCTGATCACGGATATCGGCGGCGGCAGCGCGGAATTAATCTTCAGCGAAAACGGCCACATGACGGAGGCTTTTTCCAAACCTCTCGGGGCGGTGCGGCTCACGGAAATGTTCCTGCGGAGCGACCCTCCCGATCCGCGCGAGCTCGCGCGGATGGAGAAATATATCCAGGAACGCATCGGGGACGCCGTGTCGCGTCTCGGGGGCGTCCACGTGGAGCGCATGGTGGCGACTTCGGCTACGGCGGCCGCGGCGGTGTGCGCGGCCAACAGCGTCCGGCGTTCCAAGCGCGACATGGCGGACCGTTTTTTGGCCTCTGCGGCGCAAATCCGCAAACTCTATTCCGACCTGGCGCGGCGCAACCTGCAATCGCGGCGGGAGATAACCGGCATCGGACCGCGGCGGGCCGAGATTATCGTGGCAGGAGTCGCCGTGTTAAACGAGGTGATGCGCGCCCTGGCGCTGCCCCGCCTGTACTACTCGACCGCGGGGGTGCGCGACGGCATCATCGTGGAATTGGTCCAGCGCAGAGTCGGCCGGGCGCCCGATCAACTCGACCCGGACCAGCGCCGCATAGTCCGGGCCGTCGGCAAGCGTTATGGGGTAAACCCGCAGCACGCCCGCAAAGTGGCGCAGCTTGCGGCGATGCTGTTCGAAGCGCTGCATCCCCTACACCGGCTGCCTCCGGCCTACGGGCGGATTCTGGAGGCGTCGGCGTACCTTTACAACATCGGGCACTACGTGAACGATTCGCGGCATCACAAGCACTCCATGTACCTGATCATGAACACGGACCTGCCCGGTTTTTCGGACGCGGAGCGGCTGACCATCGCGAACCTCAGCCGGTATCACCGCAAATCCATGCCGCAGCCCTCACATACGGAGTTTCAATCGCTCGCGGCCGAGGACCGCAATGCGGTAGTGCTGCTGGCGCCGCTGCTGCGAATCGCCGTGGCGCTGGATCAGAGCCAGGAGCAGAAAGTGGAGCGGGTGGAGGCCGCTTTGCAGGACCGATCCGTGGATCTGCGGCTGGTCTCGGCCCGCGACACGGACATCGAACAGTGGCACGCCTCGCAGGTGGCAGGGGTGTTCCGCGAAGTGTACGGCTTGCAATTGACCGTCCGGGCGAAACGATGAGAGCAGGCGCGAAGAGTCTGGAAAGCTACGCGGCGGAGCAACTTGAAGCGCGGCTGAAAAAGCTCGGGACCAACCTGCGGCGCGCCGCGAAGGACACGGAAAACGCCGGTCATATTCACGATTTGCGCGTGGCCATCCGGCGGCACACACAGGCGATGCGGGTTTTCGCCGACTTGCTGGACCGCGGGCGCGTCCGGCGCATCCAGCGCAAGCTTCGCAAGGTGATGGATCTGTGCGGCGAAACGCGCAATTGCGATATCGCGCTGGCGGTCTTGGCGGCCGCCGGAGTCACGCCGGACGGCCCGCTCAAACGCAGACTGGAGCGGGGCCGGGTCGAGGCCGCCGCGCGTTTGAAGCAGCATCTCAAAGATTGGAAGATAAACCGGCGGATCCGGATCTGGGGGCGGTGGCTGCATCCCGAAGGGGGGCCGCCGCAGACCGCCCCTTCAGCGGCGCGGCGGGCGCTGCGGCCGCTGGCCGCCGAGTTTTTCCGCACCGCACAGGTGGCCGCGAAACCGGACAGCACGCCCGAGCAACTGCACCGGTTCCGCCTGCTCTCGAAACGCCTGCGCTACAGCCTGGAAATATTCGAGCCGGTCCTGGGAGCGGACGGAAAGCGGGCGCTGGCCAGGCTGCGCGAGCTTCAGGAGCGCCTCGGAGCGGTGAACGACTGCGCCGCCAGCGCCGCCGCCATCGCGCGCCTGGGTGAGGACGGTCCCCCGCTGCGGCGCGCCCGGCGGGCTCTGCGCCGGCTCCTGCGCGAGCGCATGGAAGCGTTTCGCGCGTGGTGGCGCGAGCATATGGATGCAAAGGAGCAACGCCGGTGGCGGCACTGGATCGGGAACATCAAGTAAACATCTACATTCTTCGCCATGGCGCGGCCGAGCCACGGGGGAAAACCACGCCCGACGCCGAACGCCGCCTTACCAAGGAAGGCAGGCGCGAGGTCAAGGCGGTGGTGCAGAAGGCGCGCGCGGCCGGCGCCGCGCCCGCGCTGATTCTGACCAGCCCGCTGGTGCGCGCGGTAGAAACCGCGCAAATTGCGCAAGAGGCGCTCCAGGCCGGGCAGGTCACCGAAACGAACGCGCTGCTGCCGGACTCGCCTCCGCAGAGCGTCTGGCGCGAGATCCGTTCACACGCGGGTGCGGGCAGCATCCTGCTAGTCGGGCACGAGCCGCAGCTCAGCCGGATCGCCGCGTTTCTTTTGGAAGCTCCGCTGGCGATCGATCTGAAGAAAGGGGCGCTCCTGCGTCTAACGGTGCAGGATCACCACGGTCCGCCGCGGGGGGTGCTGAAGTGGCTGCTGACGCCCAGGCTCGCGCGGCATTGACGCCCCGGCATCTTCATCGGACCCAGCCGGGCATCACGTAGGCGTAGAACAGCGTCACCAGGCCGATCATGGACGCCAGGAAAATGCTGTGCTTCACGGTGAAGCGCATCAGCTTGGCTTCTTCGGCGCGAGTCAAGGCCGTCGCCGCGCCGGCCACGGCGATGCTCTGCAAGCTGATCATCTTTCCCATGACGCCGCCGGCCGAATTGGAGGCCGCCATCAGGGCCGGATTGAATCCCAGGGTGGTCGCCGTCACCACCTGAAGGTTGCCGAACAGCGCATTGGCGGCAGTGTCGCTGCCGGTCAGGAACACCGCGATCCATCCGAGAATGGCGCTGAAGAACGGGAACACCGCGCCCGTGGCGGCCACGGTCAGCCCCAGAGTCGCGGTGGCCCCGGAGTAGTTCATGATGTAGGCCAGCGCAAGGACGCTGGCGATGGTGAGCGTCGGGAGCGCGAGCTGTTTCGCGGTCAGCCAGAAATACATCGCGAGCTTCTTAGGCGGAACTCGCAGAAGAATCGCGGAGGCAAATACGGCGTACAGAGCGGCGGTTCCGCTGGTGGTCAGGGGATTAAACGTGTAAGTGGCGGCGTAGGGCGCCGGCGCTTTCACCACGGGCGGCATGCGCTGCACCAGGTTGTGCAGGCCGGGCCAGCCAAACACGACCGTCGCCTTGTTCAGAAACGCTTTCAGCGCGGCGAATTTCGCGGTCGGCCAGAGCGAATCGAGGGGTTTCGGCAGGACGATCTGATCGCCGTTCAGCAGAATCACGAAAATCACGAGGGAAATGTAAGGCGACCAGGCCATCAGCAACTGCCAGGCAGTAAAGCGATGGCTCCCCTCCGGGCGGGGTTCCTGGCGGGACAGGCATACCAGCACCATCGCACCTATGGCGGCGAGCGATGCGAGGATGTCGGTCAGATAGGGTCCGATATAGCTCGATACGAAGAATTGGGTGGCGGCGAACACCGCTCCGCAGACCAGGGCCGCGCCGCCGGCCCGCACCAGTCCTTTGCGCCCGCCCATAACCGCGATCAGGTAGGACGGAATGAAGAATGAGAGCGGCGCGCAGATGCGGCCGACGTCGGCCGAAAGATCGCCAATCGGCAGGTTGGTGACGCTTTGCAAGCTGACGATGGGGGTGCCGATCGCGCCGAAGGCGACGGGAGCGGTGTTGGCGAGCAGGCAAATCGCGGCGGCCTCGAAAGGCGGCATGCCCAGGCCGGCGAGCATCGCGGAGGCGACGGCGACCGGGCTGCCGAATCCGGAAGCGCCTTCGATAAAGGCTCCGAAGGCAAACGCGATGAACAGCGCCTGCATGTAGGTATCGGTGGTCAGGTGGCCGATCGAATCCTTGATGATCTGGAATTTGCCGGTTTCGACGGCCAGGCGGTAAAGCAGCAGCGCAGTGAAGACGATCCAGGCGATGGGGAGAAGCCCGTAGGCGGCGCCGTACAGGAGCGAATCCAGCGCCAGGGGCATGGGCATGCGGTACGCAAACAGAGCGATCAGCAGGGCGGCGCCGCATCCGGTCAACCCCGCGATCCAGGCCGGCCTTCGCGCCACGCCCAACAAAAACAGCATGAGCACGATCGGCACAGCCGCAAGCAGGGCGGACGGGACCAGGCTCCCCAAGGGTAAGTACGTCTGAGGCCACATGGGGTCTATCTTACGCCAGAGGTTTCCGCCGCTACAGAGTTCCGCAGCCCAAGGGAGTTTGCGGCCCTCTATTCCCCATGCGTTTCGAGATGTTCCAGGAACTCCAGGTGCAGCGCTTCCTGTTGCTGGCGCGCGTTTTCGCAGGCCTCCCAGAGATCGTCAAACTTGACCGGGTCCCCGGGCGGTCGGTAACGAGCCAACTCCTGCTCCCCTAAGGTCCTATTCGTACCAGCCTGAACGTACTGGCGCAACATTCGCGCGCACTGGGAACACTGCGCCGAATATTTTCTCATGAAAATGGGCTGAGCAATTAGGATGCTGCGGTGATCCGATGATTCAATGGCATAAATTTATCCCCCTACGCGATTACACCCAAAGTGATAGGCTAAATTAGAGTTGAATCGCTAGCGCACGGTCCAGGTCCCTTTTCCGTTTCAAGCCATGCAGAACGACGAATTAAGGGCGATTCTTCGCGAATTGGACAGTGCGCGCGAAACCCACCGGAAATTTTTGGCCAAGCTGCGAGAGGCGGTCAGGCTGTGCCGCGATCTGGGGTTTCGCCACTTGGACGGCTTGCAGTCCTTGCGGTGCTGAGAAAGCCCCTAAAATCGCGTTTCGAAGCTATCGCCGGGCGTTGGAGGCCTTCAACGACACTGCCGGAAGGCCGCGAATCGCCGCGCAGCGGCTGCGGGTGGGGATGGGAATCGTTAGCCTATAAGAGTGCGGGTACACCGACTGGCCGAGTGGCTGAAGGCTCCGTTCGAAGGCGATGGCGAGCGCGAGATTTATCACGTCGCCCCGATTGAGGACGCGGGAATGGAGGATGTCGCGTTCGCGGCGGGCGCGAAGGCTTTGAAGCAGGCCGAAAGATCTTCGGCAGGATGCCTGCTGGTTCCCGCGAGCTACGGCAACTCCGCGCAGCGGACCCTCATCCGCGTGGAAGATCCGCGAGCGGCGGCGGCCCGCGTGATCGCGTTGCTCTATCCGAACACCCGGCCCGAGCCAGGGATTCACCCGACGGCGGTGATCGGCCGGGAGGTGCAGATTGGCGAAGGCTCCGCGATCGGCGCGGGCTGCGTGATCGGCGACCGCGTGCGTATCGGGCCGCGCTCGATTCTTTATCCCCGCGTGACGCTGTATCACGACGTGACGCTGGGCGAAGAAGTCATCGTGCATTCGGGTACGGTGATCGGCGCGGATGGGTTCGGATTCGTGCTGGCCGGCGGCCGGTACGAGAAATTTCCGCAAGTGGGCCGGGTGGAGATCGGGGACCGGGTGGAAATCGGGGCAAACTCGTGCGTGGACCGCGCGGCGCTCGGCGTGACTTCCATTGGGGAAGGCACCAAGCTCGACAATCTGGTGCACATTGGCCACAACTGCCGCATCGGCAAGCATGTAGTCATCGCCGCGCAGACCGGGCTTTCGGGCGGTGTGATTGTCGAGGATTACGCGGTCATTGGCGGGCAGGTGGGCATCGGGGACAAGGCGCGGATCGAATCGCGGGCCGTGCTGGGCTCGGGCAGCGGAGTGCTGACATCGAAGATCGTGCGCGCGGGCCAAGTGATGTGGGGCACTCCGGCGAGGCCGTTGAAGGAGCACCTGGCGCAGCTCGCGGCGCTATCGAGAATGACGAAAAAGGGCCGCGAGCGCTAAGGCGCGACCAGCTTGGCGACCAAGCCCACGATGGCCGCGCCGAACATCAGCCACGCGGCTTCGAGCTTGGTGAAGCTGAGAATGGCGAAGCTGGCGATCACGATTGCGAGCATCAGGGGCCCGGTAATGGCATCTCGAGCCAGGGGCACGGAAGCCGCCAGCAGCAGGCCCGCGCTGCCCAGCAGAACTCCCTGAATCGCGTTACGAATCAACGGCTCATCGGCTCGCGGCCCGAGCCAGCGGATGAGCGGCAGCACCAGAAACGCCGGCGTGACCAGAGCCAGGTAGGCCGCCGCCGCGCCGGGGATGCCGGCGACATAGTAACCGATGCACACCAGGTACAGCCCGAACGGTCCCGGTCCAGTGCGCCCGGCGACCACCGCGGTGTTCACTTGGTGGTCGGTGAGCACATGGCGCTGCACGACGAAGTCGTCGCGGATGATGGGGAGCGATCCGAGGCCGCTGAACGACATCAGGGAGGCCTTCAGCAGGAGCAGATACAGGACCAGCAGATTCATGACGCGGCGGCCTCCTGTGCTTCCGTTTTGGTTTGCGGGCGGTCCCGCCAAAGGAGCGCGAGGGCGGTGGCCGCGGCCAGAATCGGCACGGGCGTGATGTCGAACTTCCAGGAGGCGACAAATGCGCCGCCGGCGATCAGGACCGCGCGGGCCAATTTAGCAAGGTTCCGCGACAGAAACGGGCGCACCAGCCACAACACGATCGACCACATGGTTCCCGACACAGCGGCCACCGTGCCGGCGATGGCTCCGGCGATCAGCGGATAGCTGCTTCCGGATTCAATGCCTTGCAGGATGGCGACGGCGAGCGCGGCGCTCGGCGCGCAAGACGCAAAGACCGCCGCGACGGCGCCGGCCCAGCCGAGCACGAGCCATCCCGCGGCCGCGCAGAACGCGATCACATTAGTGCCCGGGGTGACGCGGGCCAAGGCGAACGCCAAGGCATAATCGGCCTGAGTGAGCCACTGGCGCAACTCGACCAGCTCACGGCCCAGCACCGCCATGGTGATGTAGCCTCCGCCGAACGTCGAGTTGCCGACGCGAAAGAAGATGCCCGTAAGGTTGCGGACAGAACGGTCTTTATTCATGTTCCGGCTTCATTATCCGGGGAGCGCCAGATCCCCAGAACGGACTTGCCGCAGCGGTAGCCCAGCAGCGGATCGAGGATCCGCGAGACCGGAACCATTAGACGGTCCCAGGTCTGGATTTGAGCATAGCTGGGCATGGCGCTTTTAAGCAGAATCCGGTTCGCCAGCGATGCGGCCAGCCCCACGGTATCGAGATACATCAGTTTTTCCAGGCGCAGTTCCGGAGGGCAGGCCGCGGCGAGACTCTTCTTAGTGTACCGGCGGAAGTGGCCGATCGCGGCGTCAAAGGGCGTGTACAGCCATGGATGCGCGGGCGCGAGAACGATCACGGAGCCGCCGGGATTGAGATGCGCGGCAGCGCGAGCCATCTCGGCGCGATCGTCCTGGATGTGCTCCAGAACGTCGATGTACAGGATGGCGTCGAAGCGGCGGCCGGGGAGGTCTTCGAGCGTACCCGCGACGGCTTCGTAGCGGGACGGATCGGGCAGCGCGGCGCGGAGCTGCTCCAGAAGATTGCGGTCGGGCTCCAGGCAGGTCCAGGTTCGGAAATTCAGGCTCGCGAAGACCCGGAGGTTGGCCCCGATGCCCGCGCCGGCCTCGAGCACGCCGCCCCGAATATAGGGCGCGATCTGCCGCGACCAATAGCGCTTCCAGCGGACGGCTTTTTCGAAAATTTCGAGCTCGCCGCCTACGTAGGCAAACTGCGTCATGCATCCACCTGTTCCACGCGATCAATAAAATACGCGGCGTCGCGAAGGGGGAGAAAACTGGGCGCGGCGCGGCCGCTCACGATGATGAACACGAGCGCCAGGGAAACGATCAGAGCCTGCGCGAGCACGATGACCAGCATGCCCGTGACGTAGGTGGCCCAACCGGGAACCGCCAGATCGGTGAAAAGCCGGATTCCTGCAACGATCCCCGCCAGCACCACTGTGAGCAAAATGGCTCCGGCCGTCAGGGCCAGAAGGCGCGCGCCGACGATATCGCTGAAAACGGAGATCGCGCCGAGGCCGTGGACCAGCAGCGAAACGAAGTTCATGCGCGAACGCCCGGCGAGCCGCTTGCCCCGGGCCAGCGGAATCGAAGTGTGTGGAATGCGCGCCCGAAACACGGCGGCCGCGTAATGGTTCCACAACTCGGATACGACCACCAGCGTACTGAGCGCCTGTGGCGGGAGCACACTAAAGTTGCCCACGCGCACGGACACGCCGGTCAGGGCCTTGTGCAGCAGGCGATAGAGGCGATAGAAGAAACGGAAGCCGGCGCTTTCTAGGCGCTTGGCGCGCGCCGCAAAGACAACCTTGCGCCCGTCTTCGGCCGCGAATCGGCCGAGCAAGGCCGGCAGGTCCTGTGGGCGATCCTCGCCGTCGGCGTCCATCACCAAGACGGCATCGATATCTCGCCAGTTCTGGTAGATGTATACCAGCCCGATGGCGATGGCTCGCTGATGGCCGAGGTTGCGGCGCAGGCGAAGAATGGAGACGGAGGCGACGCGCGAAAGCTGCGGCGGGATCGGCTGGTCGCGCGGCTCGGGCGAGGCGTCGTCCACCAGCAGGACTCGCGCCGGGCAAGGCAAGGCGAGATGGAGCAGCGGGAGAAGGTGCGCGACAGCCGCCCAGTCGTTATAGACGGGCATCACGACCGCGATCTGTTGGAGAGGAACCGCCAACTCTTGATTCTAGTAGGCCAGAACGGCTGGCCTCTCTGCCCTGGAGTCCTGGCGCACCCATCCGGCAACCGCGGCGGAGTTTCTGGCGCGCAGTTTTGTCAGGAACGCGCGCCATCCAAGCCGCGCGGCTAATTGGTGGTGGTGACAGACATGACCGCCTGGCCGTTCACGGCGATCGTGTAGGTATCGGGAATCGAGAAATTTTCAGTGAAGGTAAACGTTCCGGCCTGGCTGTTGTAATCGCTGTCATCGACGATCGCACCGGAGCTGTTGGTTACCGTCACATGCACGGACACGTCTACGGTGGCGCCGGTAAACGTAACCTCACCCGCCACGCAGTTCGGATACGAAGGATTCCCGGCCGTCTGGCAGGAGCCGTTGAGCGGCGTGGAACCCTGGCCCATCATGGCGACGGACATCAGAACGAGGAGCGCGAAAACAATTGTAATTCTCATGGCGAGGACAGAATACACCGGAACCTCCGCGCACCTGGGCGTAGTAGGACGATTTATAAGAGCGTTCTAGGGAAAACGTTTTTAGGGTGCCGCCCCAGCCCGTCAGCGCTAATTTCTTGAGCCGGTGGTCACGGTCAGCATGACCGTACCATTGACTGAAATCGTGTAAGTATCGGGCGCCGACAGGTTTTCGGTGAAGGTCAGTACGCCGCCGTTCAACAGATAGGACGCGTTATCGAGAACCTTATTGGCGCTGTTGGTCACATATACGGTAACTGCATTTGCGATGGAGGAAAAGCCGGAACCCGTAAAGGTGACTTCGCCGTCCACGCAGTCCGGGTAAGACGGATTTCCGCCAAGCTGGCAAGCCGCAGACAGGGTCGGGGACGAAGACTGGCCCAACAGCCCAAGAGAAAGAACGCTGAACATTCCTAAAACTTTGGTTTTCTTCATGGCGGGTTCAGGATACACGACAAGATGGCCAGGAGAAACATACCTAGGGGAATTTGACACCGCCTTCTAAGGGATACGATCAAAGTACGAAAAAAATGAAGGTACTGTATGTAGAGCCTAAGACGTTCTACCACTAAAATAAGGCGCGTGGCGAAGGCTTCCCGGCAAGCGCCCAGCGATGTACGGTGAACACCTGTCTTTCTTAAGCGCTTTTGCCCTGTCAACTCTGCGGTTATTTCGCCCGATCCCTATATAGCCGTGGTCCTCGCCATGAGGCGATACTGGGCCTGGAACAGTAGACGCACTATGAAGACGCCAACAATGGTTCAAAACAAACGCCGGCAAGGCGGATACATCCTGGTGACGATGGCGGCGGGCGCTTTCAGTTTATTCGGGGCGATGGGCGTAGCCATCGACGTGGGGCGGCTCTTCATTATCAGGAATGAGACGCAGGCCTACTGCGACGCCGCGGCGCTGGCGGCGGCGTTGGAACTGAACGGCACATCGCAGGGAATCACGGCCGCAACGTCGGCGGCGCTGAACGTCGGCAACAAATACAACATCGATAGCTCGGCGTTGACGACGCAATGCGTCACCAGCGGGAACAACACCATCACCACCAACTGCGTGACGGTGGATTTCGCGCAGACGCAGAATGGGACTTATTCCAGCAATCCGAGTAATGCGTCGGGCTACATTTACGCGCGCGTTCAAACTTCGGTGAATGCGAATCTGTACTTCATGCCGGCGCTGCTGGTGAAATTCACCAGCGGTCCCGGCTACATCCAAAAGGTGAACGCGCTCGCGATCGCGGGTCAGATCGACCTCTCGACCACCCAGATTAAGAACGGAGCGATGCCGTATACGGCGGTGAGCACCAATCCTTCGCAAAAGGATTTCGGGTTCACGGTCGGCGGATTGTACGATATGCAGTGGCCGCAGTACAACGCGAATCGCGGCCATTGCGCGCAAGGCGATAGCCTTTCCCACCTGGAGGATTGCTTCAACAGCACTCCCTGCTCCGGGGACTTGAATTCGGCCACTCTGAAAGCGGTGACCCAAAGCTGGGGCGCATCCACGAATGGTTATTGGGGATACAACTCCAACAGCGACATCGCAGGCACCGTGCTGGGCACCAACCAGATCGTGCCGGTCGCGCTGGGCGATAACCTTCAAGCCATGCCTGAGACGACGGCGAACTGTAATTCAGCCCCCTGCAACGTACTGACAAACGGCAACAAGGCCGTTGAAGCCGGGATTCTGGATGCCCGCGCCAGCGGCGATGACGATGTGGTACTGGCAGGGAGCAACAACGGCACCGGAAACGGCAATTGCAGCAACTCGTGTTGGAACAACGTGGACGGATTGACGACGATCAGCGATTATTTCTTCAACGACAACCCGCTCGGAAACGGGAGGCGGACGTTCCTGGTCCCGGTGGTCTATCCAGGATGCGCGAATTACAACACTACGACGCAGACCTGCGGTTCGACCGGGACCACCACCAGCACGGCAGTGATCGGCTGGGGGGAGTTCCTGCTGTACTCGAAGGGAACCAGCGGGAACAGCACCTGGTACAAGGACAACCTTCAGGGCAACGATCCGTTCTGTGCGATTTACGTAGGACCGTGGACCGGGCCCGAGGGCAACGGCAGCGGAAGCAGCTCCGGGGGGTCCGGCGCCTATCGAGTGAAGTTAGTGCAGTGAGGCTTGGATGATGATCGCGATCCGCCGCCGCAGGAGACAATCGGGAAATGTGCTGATCGAAGCCGCCCTGGGATTGCTGATCCTGGTGGCTGTGTTTAGCGGGACCTTCGACTTCGGGTTTACGTTCTGGCAGTACAACGCGCTCCAGACCGCGGTCAACAATGGGGCGCATTACGCCGCCCAGCTCGCGTGGGACTACTGTAGCACGTGCACCTTGCGGAGCGCCGGGGACATGACCACGGCATACGAATCGGCGGTGCGAAACGAAGTCGTTTACGGCGATCCCACAGGGACCCTGACAAAGCCGGTTCTTACCGGATTGAAAACGTCGAACATCACCGTGACGGCGAACAATCAGACGGGCGGATTGAAAGTGCCCAGTTCCATCACGGTTACGCTGGGCGCCGATAGCAACGGCAATTACTACACCATCAGCTCCCTGTGGGGCGCATCGAATTTCTTCTGGAAGGGCGTGAGCATGACCTTGAACGGCAAGCCCAGCGTCACCTATCCCTTCCAGGGTTTCGTCACGGCGGGCTATTGATATGAGCAGAGCGCCTATCTCCGTTCCGCGACGCCGCAAGAGCAAAGGGACCGCCATCATCGAGACGGGGCTGTCATTTCTGACATTCGGATTCCTGCTGATCGGCAGCTTCGACTTCGGCCAGTTCCTGTTCGTCCAGCAAGCCCTGACCGAACGGGCGCGCTACGCGGCGCGGTGGGGTGTGGCGAACGATCCGGCGACGACCTGCGGCACCGGATCCGGGAACCCGCTCAGTTGCGACGCCATCAAGAACATGGTGCTCTACAACTCGAGTTCGCCGGGGTCTCAGACGTATTTCAACCTGGTACCGACGTGCACCACCAGCTCGAGCACCAGCCTGCCCACGGGCGGGACGTGCGCACAGTACTGGGATGCCGGCACCGATAACGCCCGCGTAGTGGTTTCCATCATGGGCTATCAATACGTGGTCCTGTCTCCTTATATTGGGGGCAAGTGGACCGGACCGAGCATTGTCGTGACGGTTCCAGTGGGACGGTTCGACTAACGGCAGGCGCGCCAAGACACCGCGCGCTGCTGCTTGCTGACGGCGACGTCCGAGGCCGCACGCTGAGCCGGGACATAATTGTTCCTGCTAATTTAGCTCTTTCTTTCCGCTGTTTGTTACGATAATCCGGTGTTTTCTTCCCGCCTGAAATGGGATGCGCCGCCAAATCCACTTTCCCGGCTCCTGGAGGAAAAGCGGCGCGCGGGCATCCGGATTCTAGACCTTACGGAGTCCAATCCCACTCACGCCGGGCTGGCGTATCCAGGCCGCGAGATCCTGGGCGCCCTGGCCGATGCGGCGGCGTTGACCTACGAGCCCACGCCTCGCGGGCTCATTTCCGCCCGCGAAGCGGTTTCGCAGTACTACGCCGAGCGCGGCGCCGCAACGGACCCCGCTCGCGTCCTGCTGACGGCCAGCACGAGCGAAGCTTATGCGTACCTGTTCAAGCTGCTGGCCGATCCCGGCGACGAGGTGCTGGCTCCGCGCCCTTCGTATCCTTTGTTCGAATTTCTGGCGGGTCTCGAAAATATACAGGTGCGCCAGTACCCGCTGCGTTATGACGGCGTCTGGCACGTGGATTTCGAAGCGCTCGAATCCGCGATCGGAGCGCGCACGCGAGCGATCGTGGTGGTGAATCCCAACAATCCCACCGGTTCGTTTTTGAAGCGGGAGGAAGCGGCGCGCTTAACGGCTCTGGCGGCGGAGCATGGGATCGCGATTCTTTCCGACGAAGTTTTTTCCGATTATGCGCTCGCGGACGACCCCAGCCGGGCGCCCAGTTTCGCCGCCGGAAGCGCGGAAGCCCTGACGTTCACCATGAGCGGGCTTTCCAAGATCGCCGGTCTGCCGCAGATGAAGCTGGCGTGGATCGTGGCGGCGGGCCGGGGCGCGGATGAGGCGCTGGACAAGCTGGAATGGATTGCGGACACGTATCTTTCGGTGGCGACGCCGATACAGGCGGCCTTGCCCCGGATCCTAGCGGCGGCACGCACGGTGCGCGATCAGATCCGGCAGCGCGCGGCGAGTAACCTTCTTTCGCTGCGCGAGCAAATCGCCGGGTCCGCCGCGAGCTGCTTGCGCGTCGAGGGCGGCTGGTACGCGGTGCTGCAAATTCCGCGAACGCGCCCGGAAGAACAGTGGGTGGCATCGCTGCTGCGCGATCATGATGTGCTGGTCCAGCCGGGCTTCTTCTACGACTTCGAAACCGAGGCGCACCTGGTGGTGAGCCTGCTGAGCGAGCCCGCGACGTTCCGGGAGGGCGTGCAACGGCTGTCTGGCCTTTTGTAAGGCCTCGCGCGGCCGCGAACGTGTTATCTTAGTCTTGTCTCGACGCAAAGGGCCTGTGGCGCAGTTGGGAGCGCGCTTCCATGGCATGGAAGAGGTCGAGGGTTCGAATCCCTCCAGGTCCACCAAACAACTCAAACACTTACAAACCTCCACGTTCCCCACAATTGAAAACTGGGTCCAAACTGGGTCCAATTCAGGTCCAATCTCAAACTCACTCGCCACGGTAGCTGTGGTAGCGATGGTAGGCATGTTTTCGATCTCGTATCGCGAAACAGAAGACGAAGACATGAATTTTCCCTATACATGCAAATCGATGAACCACCCCACGAACCGTCTGCTGTGATCTGGTAGGCGTGGTAGCGATGGTAGGCTTGCTCGCTCGTACTCTGTATCGCGAGACGGAGACGACAAAAAGTTGCCTATACATGCAGAACGGATGAGCACCATCTCCCCGCGGCGCTCAAAAACAAATTCGCTTCGCTGCGTTTTTTTCTTGACGCTCCCACCAGGCCGTGATAGAGATTGAGTAGATCGCTTCTCAGCGGTCTCCCAGAGGCGCGCGGGCCTCTCGCAACTACCGCATCCCTCTTTTCCGCAGTTCCCTTTGCGGGCATACCCGCAACCCCATCGCCGGTCGGCCCGCGTCCGGTTGCGCTGCCGGTGGGCCACCAGATCATGCCGGTCCAACACCGTGTGAATGGTGCTCATGGCCGGCACTTTTACGGCGTGCGGCAACTGGCGCAGCAACCGCTCGCGATCTTGCGCGCGCCCCAGTGCGGCTTCTCACGCCGTACTCGCACAATGGCCGCTTCCACCGCTTCTGGTAGCTGGTTGGCATAACGTACGGGCCGCCGGCTCCGGTCACTCAGCCCTTCCATCCCGCCGGTTTCGTAGCGTTCCAGTATCTTGTATCCAGTCTTGAGCGAGATCCCAAACTCCCGGCACAAACCGGCCATGCTCTCTCCGTCTTTCAGCCGAATCACGAATCGCATCCGTTCGTCCATCACAGACCGCTTCTTCCATGGCATCCTCTTCCCTCCTTTCGAAGGCGAAAAGTGTCTTTGGCGGCTTCCGTCTGCGCGACCGCTTCTATCTGTCGAGGTCACGAATCCATTCGGCGGCGGCGAAGTACTCGTCGTAAAACGCCTTCGCCAGCCGTTTTTTGTAAGAGACGGTCTTGGGAACTAGCTCGCGTTCGAGTTCCCGCCGGATCAGGAGCTTCTCTCCGGAGGCGGCGATCTTGTCGCTGATGCGGCGCAGCTTTCGGCCCAGTTCAGAGATGGCTGGCCTTGCAGGAGCGCCGTTTCTCTCTCATGCCGCAGTCTTCTCCACACCCTCGCCATCGAAACCACTTCGTCCGAAAGTTACGGAGAGATTCAAATGCCTTTGACTCAATCAGACCTCGATGCGCTCGATGCCGCGCGCAAGCAGGGAGCCAATCGGATCCGGTTTCAAGATCGTGATTTCGAGTTCGACACAGTCGGCTACATCAAGCTGAGGAACCTGATCCTCAACGACATCGCACAGCAGAACGAGTGCTGCACGTCTACAAGCCTATTCGCGCCGGCCAGTTCCGCGGCCTGCCGGGGCTTACGACGGTTCTCGCCAAGCTCTACGAACTGGACCAGTACACGGACGCCGAGATCGTGCGCAAGAAGATGGCGCCCGATCAGGCCTCGAACGGGCAGAGTCAAACCGATCCGGGCACGCAGATTTCCAAGCTGGAGCCGGGCGCGTTTCCGGTGCTGGGCTCCGGCGAAGAGGCGGAGTTCGCGGAGGTCAAGGACAGCGGCGACTACAAAGCTTTTATGCGGGCTTGCCTTCAGGCGTTCGCGAGCGGCACGGCGTGACCCACCTGAAAGATGGACCAAGTGCTCGCACTTGCGCCGGAACTCGAGCAGACCGGCGCGGATCGACGAGGAATAGACGAAGCCGCCGGCTACAAGACCGAGCCGATTCGCGCCGTAAGAAGCCGGTTCCAAGGTCTGCGCGGCGCCGGCCCTAAGCCTTCGTTATTCACCGGGTCCACGCTTCCAACCGATCGCCCCGCACTTTGCCAGCGACGGTGCGTGAAGCGCGGGCGTCTTGGTTGCCGCCTAGCGCGAAAAGATCACTTTGGCGTTACGTGGATCAGCGCGCCCGGATTGGCGTCTTCCAGCATCCATAGCGAGCCATCGGGGCCTTCCTCCACATCGCGGATGCGCTTGCCGACTTCCCAGCGCTCGGCTGCCTTCGCGCCACCTTTGCCGTCAAAGATGATGCGGTTGAGCGATCGGGTTCCCAGGCCGCTAATGAAGCCGTTGCCATCCCATTGCGGGAAAGTCTGCTTGCCGCGATAGAACATCAGGTTGCCGGGCGCGACCACCGGCACCCAATAGATCACCGGCTTGGCCAGATCGGGCCGGGTATCCGGGTTGGGGATGGGGACGCCATTATAGTTCGGGGCATAGCCAACGAGCGGCCAGCCATAGTTCTTGCCCTTCTCGATAAGATTCAGCTCGTCGCCGCCGCGCGGGCCATGTTCCACCTCCCACAGTTCGCCGGTGGGCGAAAATGCCAGCCCGTACGGCGTACGATGTCCCATGGTCCAGGTTTCCGCCGGTGTCAGGTTGGGGCCAGGGAAGGTATAGGTGCTCACGACCTTGGCCGTCTTGGCGGCTTCCGTGTCGCTGGGCGGATCGATCAGCGGAATGGTTGCGGCGCCGGTTTTTCCGAAGTTGGGATTGCCGGGCGCGGGTTTGCCGTCCAGCGTCAGGCGCAGGATCTTGCCTACGGGCTGGTCGGGATCCTGAGCGGGGGTGAAGCGCTGGCGGTCGCCCACGGTGAGGAACAGATACTGGCCGTCGGGGGAGAAGGCCACCTGCCCGCCTGGCTGGCCGCCTTTGCCCTTGGGCATCTGGCGCCACAACACCTCAAAGTTTTGCAGTCTGGCCGAGGTAGCATTCATATTCAGCTTTGCACGAGCCAGCGCCAGGCCGCCGCCGTAGTCACCCGGCTCGACATAGGTGAGATAGATACTTTGGTCGGTGGCGTAGTGCGGCGAGACAAAAACGCCCAGCATGCCATTTTGGCCCTGCCAGTAGACCGGGGGCGTATTGCCCACCTGGATCTTCTCTCCCTTTTGGGAAACCAGCCAAACGGGCCCGATCTTCTCGGTGATCAGCATCCGTCCATCGGGAAGGAACGCCAGCCGCCAAGGCAGCTCGAAGGTGGTCACCGTGGTCATGGTGAAGGGCAGAGTGGCTTCGGGTTTCTGTTCGCCCGCATTCACCTGGGCCCAGATTGCGGCCGGCGCCAGGATGCAAAGCAGCGCCACTTTCGCCAATTTCATCGTCATGTTCTCCTCGCTTCTCAAGCCCCATCCAGAAGCGATCCGGGGCATCGTTGTTCATCGTACACCAACGGGATCGTGGCAATCGATGCAGGCTTCATGAGGACCCTCGGCCAGCTCCTTCGTTTGCAGTACAGGCATCGCCGCGGCAGTCTGCTTCACCGGAGCCGCTTTCGGCATTGCGGTCGCCGCGGGCTCATCACATGCAGTTGTGCGGTCTTATGGACGTAATCGTTCCCTGCAAGGTCCACGGCCAGCCCGAGAATACCCAGCATGGTGACCAGGGCGATCGAAACCACAACCAAGGCTTGTCCCGGCGATTCCTTATGCAGCAGAATTCGACTTTGGCCGGGTTTAACACCCACGGTACGCCTGGCGCTCAAAAGGGGGAATGACTCAGTAAAATACTCCTCATGCGAAGCTTCTCCCTTCTCGCCTTAAGCGCCGGCGTTTTGATTCCGGCTGCTTATGCCGCGGATTGCGACCGGGCCTGCCTGAAAAGCGTCCTCGACCAGTACCTGAATGCCGTCATCCAGCACAATCCCTCAGCCGTCCCGCTGACGCCGGGATACCGGCAGACGGAGAATGCGGTGGTCCGGCGTCCGGGCCAGGGAATTTGGCAGACGGCCAAAGCCCTCGGCAAGGTCCAGCGGCGCTATTTTGACCCGGTGACGCAGAACGCCGCTTACTTCGGCACGCTTGAAGAAACCTCCGGCAACGCGGCCGTGGTGACGCTGCGGTTGAAAGTCTCCGATCGCAAGGTGGCTGAAGCCGAGTGGTACCTGGCGCGGAAGGATGCTCCAGGGATCGGTGTCGGCGCCGGCGCGCAGGCCAACAGCGCCTTCTGGGATCCTGAGTACCTGGCCGCGCATCCGCCAGTGGAGCGCGTGGTGCCGAAAGCCGAACGCGTTTCGCGGGAGGACCTGATCGCCATCACCAACAGTTATTTCGATTCGCTCTCGGCCCGCGACGGCCACATTATGATCGCGCATCCCGGCTGCGTGCGGCTCGAAAACGGTGTGCTCACCACCCAGCGCGCCGCTCCCGCGAACCTGCCCGCCAACGCCGCGGGGATCTTCGAGGGTAAAACCGATTGCATGAACGAAGGAGCCATGGCCAACATCTATGCGGTGGTTGCGCGCCGCTTTCCGGTGGTGGATGAAGAAGCCGGCATCGTGCTCGGGCTGGGCGTTTTCCTGCGCAAGCCGGGGGTAGCTATGCGCCGCAATCAATTCAGCGAATGGTTTGTCATCGACAACGGCAAGCTAAGCGCCATCTATTCGTCGATGTTTTATCCGGATCAGGACGCTCTCATACCGAATTGGCCGCCCTACGACGGTAACTGGCCCGTTCTGCCGCCGCCGAAGTAAGGCCTGCGGCTCCGCCTGACTCAGGCGCGGTGGGTGAGTTCCTCGGCGCAGCCGGGATGCCCGCAGTTACAGGAAAGCTCCAATGTCTCCCGGGCGTCGTGGCAATACTGGCTGCAATATCGGTTGCCGCCGGCGATACTACAGTTGCAAGCCGGATGGTGGCATTTTTGCGGCTCAGCCGCCTCTGGTTCTTTGGCCATAGATTACGATCTTCCGTTTCCGATCGCGCTCATCCGCCGGTCACTGCGTGGGCCCGCCGTCATCGGTTTGGCCGCCGAAGATCGTTCGTCCATCCGCCAGCGTTACGGATCTTGCCGCCGCCAGGTTGGTCCCTGCCTTGGCCCGATAACCATGGACCACAACGTGGTCTCCCGGCTTCATGGATTTCTGCGTCCAGCCGCGCATGATAAGCGCATTCGGGCTGCCAGTCTCGAACGCCCACTGCACGGTTTTGCCGCTGGCATCGATGGCGTCAACATAGAAATATGTGTGGGGATTTTGCCATTCAACCTTGGTGACGGCTCCCTCAACCATCACCGGCTGTGCCTGGTCGAACTCGGCCATGAAGGAATGATGAGCGAAGCCCCGAGTGGGCGCCAGGACTCCGGCAATCGCGGCGGCCAACAGCCCGGCTAACTGCCATGTGGGTTTCATTTCCGCTGCCTCCCCGGTTTGATCCGCACGCGGCTTACCAAGGGATTCCGGGCATCGGAACCGGATTCAAGTTATTGCGCAATAAGCGCAACCAGCGCGGCAAGCCAAACCAGGGGGCCGCCGGCCGGTTCTTGTAGTGGGTGAAAGAGCGCAACGCCGCGCTCGATTGCAGCGATTCTCTACGGCGCCAGCGAAGCTGTGTATGCCGCCAGATTCAGCATGTCGTCGGTGGTCAGGTTCGCAACCACCGGCTTCATTAATTCCGTCCAGGTGCCTTTGCGGAAGCCCTGCTGCATATCGAACATTTGCCGCATCAGGTAGCTGGGCGAACGGCCGGCCAGGGCAGGCACGGGACCGAGGCCCTTCAGGCCGGGACCATGGCAAGTGGCGCAAGCGACGGTCTTGCCGCCGCCTTTGGTCGCCAGCAATTCACCCTTCTTCACCGCGCCCACGGGCACGTAGGCCGTGAAGCCGGAATGTGGATCGCGGAGAACTTCCGTGGCTTCCGCATTGACGGGTGTTTCGAGAATGCGGTTCCCGAGCGGCTCCATTTCTTTGCCCTCCACCAGGAAAAGGCCGTTCGAAGGCTTGGCCTTGGGCGCCATCTTCGTTTCCACGACCTTGATCCACGGAGTCCACTTCATGGCCCCGAAGTACTCGGCAGCGGCCTTGATCTCGTCGTCGCTCATGTTCCGCGCGAACTGCATCATGAGATTCGTATTGTTCTTGCGAGGATCAGCACTCTTGCGGTTGCCGTTCTTGAAATCATTCATCGTGTGGATGAAATATTCCGTGGACAGCCCGCTCACGCCCGCATTTTCCGCGCGTCCCTTCCCGTTCGGGTAGTGGCACAGGCCGCACGCCCACACGTTCGGTTGCTTGCCATGAGCGACGATGTCGGGCATCTGCGGATGATCGCCGGGGAACCAGTCCGCCGGACCGAAGCGGTTGGCGATCTGCTGGCGGGAGAATTTCGCGGTGACTCCCGGCAGGCTGTACATCGTCTGGTCAGTATTGGCGGGAGCCGGCGGAACCGGCGTGGCGCCCGCTTGGGGCGGGCCCTCGAAACCGTAGGCCCAGGGCGGCGGATCCGCGGCCAACATCGTACCGGCAAAGACAACGACGGTGAGCGCAAACTTTCCCATGCTCGAAACCCTCATCCTGTGCCTCCTCTTGTTGCGGATTCCGCCGAAGGCGAACGTTTTCTGAGCGCAGCGCCGCTGGCTCCTCGATTGTGCAGCAAATTGTTCGCCTTCGTCAAGAAAAACCCATCCGGAGCGCGGCCCAGGTAGAGCGCCGCAAGCAGAGAAAGGGGGGGGTGCGGGGAAAGGGGCCCCAGCAGCTCGCATTGCCGCCGCACAGGCCGTCGAAGACTGGCTTCAGTCCACCTTCGATTCCTGGTGGACCCTGTACCCGGTCCGCGCCACGCTGATCGTAGGCTTGTCGCGTTGTGCTCTGTGCCGATGCGCGGCAAGCCGCCTTCAAAAGATCGATCTCCAGGCGTGCTGGCCGACCTTGCGCTCCCCAGCAAGGCCGGCCTCCTCTGTTGATATTCTGGAACGCGAAATAGGAGGTCTCATGAAAACCCTTCGAATCTGCGCGATTACTCTTGGCGTCATCGGCGCGGGCGCGATGCGCGGCCAGAACGCTCCGGCGGCGCAGCGGCAAGGTCCGGGAGTGCAGGCGCCCCAGGATGCCCGCTATGCGGATCTGATCAAGACGTGCAAGGTAGCGCCTCCTGGCCGCGGAGGGCGGGGAGGGCAAGGCAAAGGCGCGCCTCCGGCCGCGGCGCCGGGCCCTCGCCCGTACACGGTATCCGCAATCCCCGGCGTGATTGCGGCGGGCGAGCAGTGGAAGGAAGTCTGGAAAGTGGAGGGCAACAACGCCGATGGCATCATCGCCACCAGCGACGGCGGGCTTCTGATCGCCCAAAACGATAACAGCGATGTTGTAAAGCTGGATAAAAACGGGAAGATATCTGTGGCCTACACCGGCACGAATACTGGCGGCTCGGTGGCTAGGAATTCAAAAGGCGCTCTGTTTCTGGTCAGCCGCGGGCTCAATCAGGCAATCGAGCAACTCGAGCCACAGCGGCGAACCTTCGCGAGCAAATACAATGGCGATCCCATCGATTGCCTCGGCGGCGTGCTCAACGATCTCACCGCCGATAGCAAGGGCGGCGTGTACTTCACGATGGGCGGGGTCTTCTATGCGGATCCGAAAGGCATGGTCACGCGGTACGGAATGAACTTGAACACCAACGGGATCGTGCTGAGCGCGGATGAAAAGCACCTGTTTGTCACCAACGGACAAACCGTGGCCGAATTTGATGTACAAAAGGACGGCTCGCTCACGAACCAGCGGGAGTTCGCGAAGCTGGAAGGCGGCGGCTTCGGCGACGGCAGCACGTTCGATACCGCGGGCCGGCTCTATGTCACGACGAATCCAGGTGTCCAGGTGATCGGACCGGACGGAAAATACCTCGGATTAATTCCCACCCCGCGCGGCGTCATCAGCGTCGCCTTCAGCGGACCGGACCGAAGAACACTCTACGCGGTTTCGCGCGAGCAGAACACGGACTGGATAATCGCAATCCGTACGATCGCGCAGGGACCGAAGGGGCGTGGCAAGTAGCGGCCGGGCTCATGGCGCGAAGGGAGAGATCGCAGTCTGTAGGCGACTGGGCATCCGCGATCTCGCGGGCGATGCGGAGGTTAACGCCCTCAGCGAAGAAACGCCGGTAGCCAAAGACGCGGTTCAGGATCTGAGGGCCCGCGCGGACCAACTGCACCGGCTGATCGAAAAACGCTGGACACAAACCGTTACGAACCCGCGCCGCATTCGGCGGCGTAAGCGGGCAGACGCGGCTATTTCAATTCCTGCATCATGCCAGGCAGGCTCCACTGCATCTGAAGGCTGTTTGCCGTCCAGCCGAACTCGGCCATCATGACCTTCGCGACCTCATCCGAGCTTTTCCCCTGCCGGATCAAACCCTGGGCGCGATTGCGGAGTTTCTCGACGTTATTGCGATAGGCCATCAGATTGGCCTTGGTCGTGACAGGCCCGTGGCCGGGAATCACGGTATCGAAATCCCATCCGCTATTCATGACCGCGTCGAGTGTCTTGGTCCATTCGACAAGGCTTCCGCCGCCGGGATAATCGATCAGCGGTGTGTTACCCGCCATCAGGTCGCCGGTATGGATCGTGCGTAGAGCCGGAAAGTAAATGACGGCATCCCCATTGGTGTGGCCGCGTCCGAAGTGCCGGGCGACGACTTCTTTGCCGCCTAAGAAAACCGACGTCTCCTGCGTGAACACCACACGGGCCGGCGAGGGCGTAATTCCCGCATTGCTCTGGACCTTGTTAACGATGTTCTTGCGGGCGTTTGCCGTGGAGATCACTTCAGCGGTGGGCAGGAACTTCGCATTGCCGCCACTGTGATCTTCGTGATAATGCGTGCTCAAAATGTACTTCACCGGCTGATTGGTGAACGTCTTGATCCGGTCCAGGATGGCGTCGTGGTCGCGGTCGAATTTATCGTCCACCATGATCAATCCTTCGCTGGTGACGTACACCGCGACGTTTCCGCCGTCGCCTTCGATCTCGTAGAGATCGTCTTTGACCTTATTGACCATCAATTGGGGAGCTTGCTTGCCCTGGTTCTGCGTATAGGACACCCAAGCCCCGCCCAACAACAGCAGACCCGCGGAAATGCGTACCAGAAGCGTACGGTTCATGGGCCGCAATATATCAGAGTTGGAGAGCGTCCGCCAACGCCGGCCCGCAAGCCGCCTTAGGCCGGCGCCGGCGCGAGTTCCTGGTCGAGCCAGGCGAGGTAATTCTCGGAGCCGTCGACTACCTGAAGCGCGACAACTTCCGGGACTTCATACGAGTGAATCTTCTCAATCTCCGCGCGAACCGCGCCCAGCAGCGCGCGCCGCGATTTGATCACCAGCAGCCACTCGGCCTGGTCTTCGACTTGATCCTTCCAGCGGTAGACGCTGCGTGCGCCGGAAACGATATTCACGCAGGCGGCTAAGCGTTGCTCCACCAGATGACGAGCGACGCGCGAGGCCTGTTCGGCGGAGTTACAGGTGCTCAGCACAACAATTTTATCCGTCATTTCCTTTGCTTCTCGGCGTAGGATTTGGGCCACTTGGCCATGCGCTTCTTGATCGCTTCGGCGTCCTTTGCGTCTTTCGCGAGCTCGAAGTATTTCGTATAGGCGTCGCGGGCGGCAGCGTAGTCGTGGAGGCGCTCGCTGGCCTCGCCCAGCTTAGCGAAGGCCTCGGCGGAGCCGGGGTCCCACAGCGTGGCTTCTTTGAAGCGATTGGCCGCGGCGCGGTAGTTGCCCTTCTTGAAATACTGATTGCCGACGTTGATATCGCGGGCGGATTCGACCGGGTTCAACGAGTATGTTTTGGGCTGGAGCGATTCGTCTTCTTCGGGTAGTTCCTGAGGGTTCGGAGCAGGAGACGGAGGCGGTGCGGCAGGTTCCTGCGCGTGCACCAGAAGCCCGAAAAACAAGGCTGCGAACACTGGCGGGAGCGGGCCGCGTGCCACAATTAAATTATAGATCAGCTCTCCCATCTTCGCGAAAAAGCCGCCGAACTTCCGGCCCTGCCCGGCGTGTACCTCTATAAGGATGCGCACGGGACGGTGCTGTATGTCGGCAAGGCGAAGAACTTGCGTAATCGCGTGCGGAGCTACTTCAACGAAGACCGTCTGGCGGACTCCCGCACCGGAACGCTGATCCACGACGCGCACACCGTGGACTTCATTCGGGTCGACAACGAGAAGGAGGCGCTGGCGCTTGAGAACAATCTGATCAAGCAGTGGAAGCCGCGTTTCAACATTCTGCTGCGCGACGATAAGACGTACCCGTATATCAAGCTGACCGCGGAACGCTTCCCGCGCGTGTACGTGACCCGTCGGCTGAAGAAGGACGGCTCAACATACTACGGACCGTATTTTCCGGGGAACCTGGCGCACCGCCTGGTGCACTTCATTCACCGCCACTTCCTGGTGCCGTCCTGCAATCTGGATTTGACCCGCAAGCATACCCACCCCTGCCTGGAATATCACATTCATCGCTGCCTGGGACCGTGCGTGGAAGGGCTCACTACGGACGAGTGCTATCAACAGGCGGTTCGCGAAGTCCGGCTGTTCCTGGAAGGCCGCCATCGCGACCTGTCGGACGAACTTCGCGCGCGAATGGAGGCCGCGAGCGCAGAGACGCGCTACGAAGAAGCCGCCGCACTGCACGATCTGCTGCGCACGGTGGAGGAACTCGGCGAGAAGCAAAAAATGGCCGCCGCCGAGGGCAGCGACACCGACATCCTGGCGTACTACGCGGAACCCCCGCTGATCGCAGTGAACCTGTTCCACTTGCGGCACGGGCACATCGTGGATCGCCGCGAGTTCTTCTGGGAAGACCAGCCGGAGTTCGACCCGCCGGAGTTCTTTGCCGCGCTGCTGAAGCAGTTGTATCTGAATGAGCCGTATATTCCGGCCTTCATCCACGTTCCGGTGGAATTTGAAGAGCGCGGTGTGCTCGAAGAACTGCTGAGCGACAAGCGCGGGCGCAAGGTGGAAATTCATACGCCGCAGCGGGGGCAGAAGAAAGCCATGCTCGCGCTGGTGGAATCCAATGCGCAGCACAGTTTCGAGCAGCGCTTCCGCGTTCTGAAGCCATCTTCGGGCGCCATTCAAAAAGCGCTCCAGGACGCGCTGGGTCTGGAGAAGGCTCCGCACCGAATCGAGTGCTTCGATATTTCCCACCTCCAGGGCACCGACAAGGTCGCCAGCATGGTGGTGTGGGAGGACGGGCGGATGAAGAAATCGGACTACCGGAAATTCATCATTCGCACGGTGGAGGGCAACGACGACTTCGCGTCCATGCGCGAAGTGATCACGCGGCGGTATGGCAAGCTCCAGGCCGGGAATGCTCCCATGCCCGGCCTCGTGCTGGTGGACGGCGGCGTGGGTCAACTGCACGCGGCGGCCGATGCGTTGGAAGAGTTGGGCATCACAGGACAGCCGCTGGCGTCGATCGCCAAGCGCGACGAGTGGATCTATGTGTACGGCCAGGAAGATGAGCCCATCGTGCTCGACCGGTTTTCGCCGGTCCTGCACCTGATCCAGATGGTGCGCGACGAGGCGCACCGGCTCGCGGTGACATTCCATCGCTCCCGTCGCAACGCGACCCGCCTCCGCAGCGAGTTGATTCAGATCCGCGGGATTGGGGACAAGACGGCGGGCAAACTGCTGCAACACTTCGGCAGCCTGGAACGAGTGAAGTCGGCCCCGGAGCACGAATTGATCACCGTGGTTGGAAGAAGCTCCGCCCGCAAAATCTGGCACAGCCTGAACCTGAGGGAAGGCGGCGGAGGGAATCAGCCTGACAACGCTGAGGCGCCTTCGGAATAGGTCCAGCCCCTGCGCACGATCCGGGTGGGAAAATGAAGAATACAACTGCAACCGAACCTATGAATCCGACGAAAAGCGAGGCAGTGGACGCCGCGCCGGCTCCGTCCCACTTCATTCGAGACACCATCCTCAACGATCTCAAGACCAATAAATTCGGGGGGCGCGTACACACGCGGTTTCCTCCGGAGCCAAACGGCTATCTGCACGTCGGCCATGCGAAGTCGATCAATTTGAATTTCGGCCTGGCGCGCGAGTTCGGGGGGAAATGCAACCTGCGCTTCGATGACACGAATCCTTCCAAGGAAGAGACGGAGTACGTCGAATCGATTATCGAAGACGTGCGCTGGCTCGGCGGGGATTGGGAAGGCCGCCTGTTCTACGCATCCGATTATTTCGATCAGCTCTACGAATGGGCCGTGGAACTGATCAAAAAGGGCAAAGCCTACGTGTGCGATCTTTCCGCCGAAGAAGTCCGCCAAACCCGCGGGACCCTGACCGAGCCCGGCAAAGAGAGCCCGTACCGGAATCGCACGGTGGAAGAAAACCTGGACCTTTTCGCGCGGATGCGCGCGGGCGAATTTCCCGACGGGGCGCGAACGCTGCGCGCGAAGATCGACATGGCGTCGCCGAATCTCAACATGCGCGACCCGATCATGTATCGCATCCTGCACGAGTCGCACCATCGGACCGGGGATAAATGGTGCATCTATCCGATGTACGATTTTGCGCACGGGCAATGCGATTCGATCGAGAAGATCACGCATTCGATCTGCACGCTGGAGTTCGAGGATCACCGGCCTCTGTACGACTGGTACATCGAACAGCTCGGTATTTATCATCCGCAGCAGATCGAGTTCGACCGGCTCAATCTCACCTACACGCTGTTGAGCAAGCGCAAGCTGCTACGGCTGGTACAGGAGAAGTATGTTTCGGGATGGGACGATCCTCGCATGCCGACGATTTCCGGGATGCGCCGCCGCGGCTACACGCCGGAGGCTCTCCGGAATTTCTGCGGCCGCATCGGCGTTTCGAAGACCAACGGGATCACGGAGTTCTCGCTACTGGAATATTTCGTCCGCGACGATCTGAACCGGCGCGCGCTCCGCGTCATGGGCGTGTTGAGGCCCCTGCGCCTGGTGATCGACAACTACCCCGAAGGCCAGGTCGAGCAGATGGAAGCCGTGAATAATCCCGAGGATGCGAGCGCAGGAACGCGCACCGTACCGTTCTCGAAGGTGTTGTATATCGAGCAGGACGATTTTCGGGAGACCCCCCCCAAGCAATATTTCCGGCTGACGCCCGGCCGCGAGGTGCGCCTGCGCTATGGATACTTCGTCACCTGTACGGGCGTTGTGAAGAATGACGTCGGCGAGGTCGTGGAGGTGCACTGCGCCTACGATCCTGCGACGCGCGGGGGCGACGCGCCGGACGGGCGCAAGGTGAAGTCGACGATCCATTGGGTTTCGGCTGCCCACGCCATCGACGCGGAGGTGCGGCTGTACGATCAGCTCTTCACCAAAGAAGATCCGAACGATGTCCCGGAAGGGCAGGATTTCACGGCCAACGTGAATCCGAACTCGCTGGAGGTCGTCATCGCGAAGCTGGAGCCGAGCCTGCTGGGGGCCGCGCCCGGCAGCCGCTACCAGTTCGAGCGCTTGGGTTACTTCTGCGTCGATCCGGACACGACGCCCGACAAGCTGGTGCTCAATCGCACGGCCACGCTGCGCGACACCTGGGCGAAAATCGAGAAGAAAAATCAGTAGCGGCGAGGACTTACAAACACAAGATGATCATTTTGGGAATCGGGGGGTTGCTAGCCGAACCCGCCTGTGCATTGCTGCACGACGGCGAACTCAAAGCCGCGGTGGAAGAGAACAAGCTGACCCGTGGCGCGCGCCCGGGACTCATGCCGCAGGCCTCCATCGACGAATGCCTGCGTCTGGCGGGGGCCAGGCGCGAAGACGTGGAATGCGTGGCGATCGTGCGGCCGTTCGCACGGGGACCGGAATCCATGTTCCATCTGGCGCTGCGGGATCAGTTCCAGAACGCCGAAATCGTCGTGGTGGAGCATCATCAGGCGCACGCAGCGTCGGCGTTTTTTGCGTCGCCGTTCAAGGAAGCGACAGTGCTGACCCTCGATCATTCCGGGGACTTCCGGTGCGGGGCGCGGTGGCAGGCTCGCGGGACGCAGATCCTCGTCGAGAAGGAATGGTATTATCCCGATTCGCTGGGACGGCTCTACGGCGCGGTCACCGAGTTCCTCGGCTTCCACGCGCGCGCGGACGAGCACAAGGTGCAGTGGCTTTCGGCGTCGGGTGACGAGAGTTTCGTGCCGCTGTTCCGTGAAATTGTTTCTTCGTCGGCGCGGCTCGATCCATCGTTTTTTGATGCCAGCCGCCAGAGCGCGGGGGGCTTCAGTGCGAAGTTTTATGAGCGGCTGGGTTTAACCGGTTCGGGTACGGCCCCGGGACCGATGGCCTCCTCCATTGCGCGTGGTCTTCAGGAGACGGTCGAAGAAACGGTGCTGGCCATGGCCGGGCAGGGAGAAAATCTATGCGTCGCCGGCGGCCTCTTCTTTAACGCGCTGCTGATCGAGCGGCTGGAGCATTGCGGATTATGGAAAAACGTGTTCGTCCAGGCGGCGGCTGGCAACGCGGGCACGGCGCTCGGAGCGGTGTTTCACGTCTGGCACCAGGTGCAACGGCAGCCACGCGGCCACGCCTGCTCTTCGCTCCTGCTGGGGCCGAGTTATGACGCCGCCGAGATCAAGCAGGTGCTGGAGAACTGCAAGCTCCGCTTTTCCTACCTGCGCTCGACCGATGAATTGCTGGCGAAGGCCGTGCGCCTTCTCGGCGAGCACAAGATCGTCGCCTGGATGCAGGGCCGCATGGAGTTCGGGCCGCGCGCGCTGGGCAATCGCAGCATCCTGGCTTCGCCGCTCGATCCTTACTCCAGTGAAAATCTCAACATCTATATTAAGCATCGCGAGCCGTTCCGAAAATTCGCGGCTTCCGTGCCCGCTGAGCTCGCCGCCGAATATTTCGAGGTGGGGCCGAACGCGCGGAACCTGGCGACTGTCGGGCGGGTTCGGCCGGCACACCGGAACACGTTCGCGTCGGCAATTCTGGGGCGCGAACTGGTGCGTGTCCAGACCGTGGATGAAGCCGAGAATCCGCTCTACCACCGGCTCCTCAAGGAAGCCGGAAAGGTTACCGGCCTGCCAGTGCTGTACAACACGAGTTTCAATTTGTTCGGCGATCCGCTGGTGTCCACGCCGCGCGACGCCGTGCGCAGCTTTTATTCTTCGGGCATCGATGCGTTGTTCGCTGGCAACTTCTTACTCGAGAAATGACACGAATTCTCACCGCGAAGAGTAAGTTTTGCTGAAATTGTTCCGCAGGTTCACGACGGTGAATTTTCCGTCCTTCGCCACCGAAACTTTGATGCCCTTGCCTGGATCGGCCGTACCCTCATCCAGGTTGGCGGTGAGCCGCTCTGCGGCGTTGTGCGCCGCGTCGCTCGCCACTGCACGATGCAACTGCCAGATGTCTTCCAGTCCCGGGACCTTCGCGATCGTCTCGTATGCCGCCGCACTGAAACCCTTGCGCGCGCCGTTATTCACCACGACCACCTGCGGCTTCACGGCCCACACGAATGCAGGGGCCCCGGAAGCTCCGTTCGAGAAGCCGTGATGCGTGGCCTGGAACAACGTTACGGTTCCGATCTTGTTGACCGGGCAGGCCAGCGTCATCTCGCGATCCCACGTGAGATCGCCTAAATCCAGAAATTTAAATTTTCCGTAGGTGAGAACCCAGCCGACGCTCTGTGAGTTCTCGGTTTTGTCCTCCGGCTTGATCTGTGCGTCTTTGCAATATTCGTTGGGCGAGCCCGCGCCCGGCAGCGGTTTCGAAATCACCTCCCCGCCCGCGCTGACGATCGTGATATCGATACCCCTGATCGGCAGCGTATCGCCCGGCTTCACCGTCACTCGCTTATTGCCCGCCAGAGCCTTCCAGGAGTCGTACAATTGCGCGCCCTGCGGCGTCGCGGCCTCGATGGAATCGCCATGATCGTAAAACTTGCCGACCGGCACGAGCTTGGCAAGGGCCGCCGCGCCGCCCACGTGATCGCCATGGTAATGCGTGATTTCGAGGATATCGAGCTTTGTGAGGCCCGCCGATTTGATGGTTTCCTCGATGCGCCTGGCGTCGCGATCCTCATTGCCGGGAAACCCGGTGTCCACCAGCAGGGCCTGCCCGGAGGGAGAAACAATCAGCGTCGAGCCGCCGCCTTCGACGTCGGTCCAGTAGATCTCAAGGTTGCGCGATTGGCCGAACAGCGTCGCTGTGGCGAAGATCAGGTAGACAGAATTCCGGAAAAGCATGCCGCCAAGCTATCACACGCGGGGTAAAAGTGTGTATCGCCGGCGGCCAGGCGCGTGCGAGGCCAGCGCGGGGCCGCGGATCAGGTATCACTTTTTCATCGATTTCACAAAAAATTGGCATAGGATAGGTCATGCCGACCTCGTTATTCGCTCCGGATTTTCAGGAAATCTACGATTTGGCCAAGACCGGCACAGGGGTCACTCCGTCTCCGGCAGACTGGCGGGATCAGTGGATTTACTTCCTGATGGTGGATCGCTTCAACAACCCGGCGCGTGCCCCGCTCCATCCGCCTTTTGACGGAACTTTTAACGGTTATCAGGGAGGCTCGTATCGCGGTGTTCAAGCGCAGTTGCCGTATTTGAAAGAATTGGGAGCCGGAGCGATCTGGCTCAGTCCCGTTCTGGAGAATGTTCACTTTCCATTCGCCGAGGTGTATCACGGCTACGGCATCCACGATTTTCTGCGTGCGGAACGCCGTTTCGCCGACAACCCGGCCAACGCGGATGACGAGCTACGGGCGCTGGTGGATGCCGCGCACGAACTCGGCCTGTATGTGATTTTCGATATCGTTCTAAACCATACCGGGGATGTGTTCGGCTACGACGGCTTCGGACACGAGGCGCCCCCTGGCGATTTCCGCCGGCCGGTACACTGGCGGAATTCGGCGGGCGACCCAACCTTATCCCAGCGTCGAGACGGCGGCTTCGTCCGCCGAGGACATTCTGGTGTGGCCGCAGGAGTTTCAGCGGGAGCGTTACTTCCGGGAGCAGGGCAGCACGGTGGGAGAGGGAGTGATCGGGGACTTCGGCTCGCTCAAGCAGTTCCGCACGGAGGATCCGGATGTCCAGCGGTTCCTGATCCGCGCCTATCAGTACGTGATCGCGCGGTTCGATTGCGACGGGTTCCGCATCGACACGCTGCGGTACTTGCAGGGCGACCTGCCGCGGCTGTTCGGCAACGCCATGCGGGAGTTCGCGCTGAGCATCGGCAAGAAGAACTTCTTCACGTTCGGCGAGGTTTTCGACGGCCGGGCGGAGCAGGATATCGCGCTCTTCATCGGACGCAACACGCAATCGCCGGGCGACGGCTCAATCGTGGGCGTGGATGCGGCGCTCGATTATCCGCTGTTTAACGTGGCCAAGGCAGTGCTCAAGGGGTTCTCCGCCCCGCAGGCGCTGGTGGACATGTACCAGTTCCGCAAGCAGGTGGAGCAGAACGTGGTGAGCTCGCATGGGGAAGCCACTCGATTCTTCGTGACGTTCTTGGACAACCACGACAACAAAGAGCGGTTCTATCACGTGGACCCGGCCAATCCGCGAGCGCTGGACGATCAGGTGACGGCGGCGTTTGCGTGCCTGTATTCGCTGCAAGGGATTCCGTGCCTGTATTACGGCACGGAGCAGCAGTTGCACGGCGCGGGCAGCGACGAACTCGTGCGCGAGGCGCTGTGGGGAAAGGTCCCGGCGTTCGACCGGACGAACCCGTTCTTCGTGGCCCTGCGGGCGGTCGCGCAGGCTCGGGCGAGCCAGCCAGCGCTGCGCTACGGGCGCCAGTACTTCCGCCCCATCTCGGGAGACGGCCGCACCTTCGGCATCTCCACAATGGCCCCCGGAGTGGTCTCCTTCAGCCGCATTCTGAACGACGAGGAAGTCGTCGTGGCTGTGAATGTGGCGGATTCTCCAGTGGAGGCCTTCGTCATCGTAGATTCGACACTGAATCCGGCGGGCTCTGTATTTCAAATCGTCTATACCAACGAGGCTTCGGCCGCGCCGCCGGATGCGGTGGCGACGCTGGGCGCCGGGGGGACGCTGACGATTCACGAGGTGGACGGCAGCACGACGGACGGTCCGGTGAGCGCGCTGAGGGTGAGGTTGGGGAGAAGGGGAGCGCAGATTCTGGCCCGGCGATAAGAAGCGGTCAATCCGCAGAACCAGCAAAAAAATGCGGTCTGAGGGAGGAGCCCCCAGACCGCATTTCTTGAAGCGAGACTAAACCCGCGTTGAAAGCTTACTTCTTCACCGCAATTACTTTTTCACCGAACCGTGCGGGTCGATGACGAACTTCTTGGCAGCACCCTTGTCGAAGTCCTTATAGCCCTGCGGCGCCTCGTCCAAGGTGATCATGGTCACATTGACGGCCTTGGCCGGGTGCACCTTGTCGTGGAGAATCGCCATCATGAGCTGGCGGTTGTAGCGTAGCACCGGGCACTGGCCCGTGTGGAACGAGCAAGACTTGGCCCACCCCAAACCGATGCGGATGCTGAGAGACCCGATCTTCGCGTTCTCATCGATGCCGCCGGGATCGCCGGTCACGTACAGGCCCGGGATACCGATGGAGCCGCCGGCGCGGACCACTTCCTGCAACGAGTTCAGCACCGTGGCGGGAGCTTCCTTGGCCGCACCCGCGCCGTGGCCGCGCGCTTCGAAGCCGACGCAGTCCACCCCGCAGTCCACCACCGGCTCGCCGAGGATCTGAGCAATCGCGTCGCCGAGGCTGGTGATCTTGCTGACGTCGATGGTCTCGCAGCCGAAGCTCCTGGCCTGAGCGAGACGCTCGGGAATCATGTCACCCACGATGACCACGGCCGCGCCGAGTAACTGGGCTGCGGCCGCCGCCGCAAGACCCACCGGACCTGCGCCCGCGATGTACACCGTGGCGCCCGGGCCGACCCCGGCCTGGATGCAGCCGTGATAGCCCGTCGGGAAAATGTCGGACAACAGGGTCAGGTCACGGATTTTCTCCATGGCCTTCTCTTTGTTGGGGAACTTGATCAGGTTGAAATCGGCGTAGGGCACCATGACGTACTCCGCCTGGCCGCCGACCCAGCCGCCCATATCCACGTAGCCGTAGGCCGCGCCCGGGCGGGCCGGATTCACGGTGAGGCAGATGCCGGTCTTGCCTTCGCGGCAGTTGCGGCAACGCCCGCAGGCGATGTTGAAAGGCACGGTGACCAGGTCGCCGATGTCCAACATTTCGACATCGCTACCCTTCTCGATGATCTCGCCGGTGATTTCATGGCCCAGGATCAGGCCTTTCGGCGCCGTGGTGCGGCCGCGCACCATGTGTTGATCGGACCCGCAAATATTCGTGGTCACGACCTTCAAAATCACGCCGTGCGGAGCGTCCTTTCCTCCGAAGGGATCGCTTTCGCTTTTCGGCATTTTCAATTTGGGGTACGGGATCGAACGAACTTCGACCTTACCCGGCTCGATATAGGCAACGCCTCGATTACTTGGCATAAATTCTCTCCTTCTAACTAAGTGTCCTCAAATGAATTAAAACGCTGCTGCGCCGGCTTCGGCCACAGCGTGGTCCTGATCTCCCGATCCGCCGCTGACGCCGATCGCTCCCACGACTTTTCCGTCACGCTTCAGGGGAACGCCTCCGGCGAAGATCATGATCTTGCCGTTGTTGGAGGCGTGAATACCAAAGAACTGCCCGCCGGATTGGCAGTGCGCCGCCAGATCCTTGGTGCTGATGTCGAAGGCCCGCGAGGTGTACGCCTTCTTCTGCGAGATATCGATACTGCCGATCCAGGCATTATCCATGCGAACGTGAGCCACAAGATTGCCGCCTTCGTCGGCGACGGCGATATTCATGGGTTGGCCGATCTCGCCGGCCTTTTTTTCCGCTGCTGCGATCACTCTCCGTGCATCTGCCAAGGTTACGCCAGCCATGTTGTCTCCTTGTGAGTTCAGCTTGTGCCTAAAGGCCGTCCGTGATTATACATCATCGCCTCCGGGGCAAAAATCGAATCGGGAAAGGATAGATTCCCGCTTCAGGCCGCGGGCCGGGCTCCGCGAGCGATTCCCGGGAAGCAGGTTCGGAGTGCGTGGAAGGCGCCGCGCCGGATCAGGCCGGCCGCCCGAACGGCTCGGGAAAATGCGCGCGAAACGATACCCGGCTACCGGATCTGAGGGGCGGCGGGCGAGTCCGAACGTTGTTTGGCGCTGATGTTGGCGGCCATGACTCGAAGGCGGTTGGCGTCCTCAATCCGGCCGGCGCGTTCATCCGCGTCAGCCAGACTCGCGAGCGCCTCGGGCAATCGCTGGCTGCGCTTGACCTCAAGGACATTCACTGCTTGCCTTAGCAGCTCGCGGGCGGCGGAGACACGGCCCATCCGTAAGTAAAGCTGGGCCAGCCGCAACTGGGCATCCGCGGTTTCTTCCGGGTCCGCGCCAATCTGGCGCTCGCGCAGATTCAGCAGGCGCTCGTATTCGTGCGCCGCGCCGTACATATCGCCCGATTCGGACAGCGATCCGGCAAGGTGGTAGGCCGTTCGCGTGGCTTCGTGCGAGTCGGCCCCGGAAACCGCCCGGTGGATCTGCAAGGCGCGGCGGAGATGGCGCTGCGCGTCGATGTGATTGCCCCGCTCGCGATGGAGAAGGCCCAGTTCGGCAATGGTATTTCCGGTTTCGGCGTGCTCGGCCCCGAAGGCCTTCTCCGAGAGCTGAACCGCGCGCTCATAGGCAGCCAGGGCGCCTTCATGTTGCTGGCTTCTCGCCAACGCGGTGCCGAGCTTGCGCGCGGCGCGCGCCAGTCGCGCCGCATCGGGGTTCGATTGCGCATTTTCCAGCCGTTCGATCTTTTCAGCGGTCGTTTGGGCGTCGTCGTATTTGCCCTGCTCAATCTGAAGCTCGACCAGCATGTCCAGGGCCGCCAGGTGCATGGCATGAGAGCGCTGGCGGACGGCGAGATCGTGCGCCTCCAGGACGGTGGCTTCGGCCTCCTTCAGGCGGTTCTGCCCCTGTTCAGCCTCGGCCAGATCCAGCAGCAGATAGAAGTGCTCCTTGGGCGAATGCTTCCGTTCCGAGAGGGCGGCGTTCAGGTACCTTTCCGCTTGGGGCCAGTTACCGGCGGCCAGATGGCGGCGGCCCTCGGACAAGTTGAGACTCCGGCTGCGATGCCAGGCCTGCACGTGCGGCGTAGCCCAAGCCGCGAAGCGGATTCCGAGACGGACGAATCGGGTCAGGCTCATTTTTGGACGGGCTGCGGGAGAGCCGAGCGCACTCATGGCTTGAATCGGCGGTGTTGGGTGAATCCTTTAGGCCAGCTGAAAGCGAGTCCTAAACCTACCGTGTCAACGGGTCTTCGACCCAGGGGGGAGTCGCCCCCATAAGACGCCCGAGTTCGGGTTCCAGCGCCTCCATCTTCCGCTTCATCTCCCAGGCGATGTGGCGGTAACTGAAGTGGCCTTTCACGCCGCTACGGAGCCGCGAGATATATTCGGCCTCGGCGAAGTCCATCTTAAACAGGAAACGGGAGCGCGCGGCGAAGGGAAGGAGATAATGCGCGGCGGGCTCGGGTAGTTGGCCGATGACCTCGAAGGTCTCGCCCATGGCGGCGACGTAGGCGTTGGCCAGCCCGGCCTCGTTCAGGACCACCGGCGTGTCGTAGCCCAGCCGCCCGCCATATGCCTGGCGGAACTGCTGGCACCGGCGATGACGGTGCAGATCGCGATAGGCGCCGATATCCATGACGATATCGAAGGCGTAGGTCCCGGTGCGGAAGCCGCGCAGCAGCTCATCGCGGCGGGTGCGCGAGCCAAGAGCCACGCCGATCACTTCGTTGCGCTGCTGCGCGCTCCAGCCTAGGGCCAGCTCATAGAGCTCGCGGAAGGGGCGATCGGTCACCGGGTAGAGCAGCGTGGCAGTGATTTCCGAATGCGAATCGGCAGGCCGCAGCAGATCCACGGTTTCTGCGGGCGCGCCGGCCGCAGGCGGCAGATTCTGCGCGGCCCAGCAGGCCAGGTCGCGGCGCGATTGCTTGAGGTGCTCGTCCGGGTCGACGTGGCGCGCGAGCGTGGGCGCGACTGGCTCGGCCGCGCCCGCCGGATCCAGCGTGCAGGAGGGCGGAGCCGCGCAAGCCGCAGCCATTTCGTCGGCAAGGGATCGCAGTTCGGCGTACTCGGAAGCCTTCAGCCGCCGGATCTGCCGCTCCAGCGTGCGGATGCTGGTGACCTGGCCGACGCCCGTGGGGATGCCGAAAAACAGCGTGTAGCGCGCCACGTCGAAGGCCCGCGCGGCGATGTTGCGCTGGTAGGCGTCGGGCTTCATGCCCTCGGGCCGGGGCAGCTTTTCGGCGAGAAACTCGCACATGCGCGCGTGGATGTGGTGGTAGGCGTCCAGCAGCTTCCCGCCCGCCTGGGCATAGCGCGCGGCGTCCTCGCCCGCGAGCTCCGGCGGCGTCACGAATCCCGACCGCGAAAAATCCTGGTAGCGCGAGGAGCGCGCCTGCCCGTCCCAGAGCTGCTCGTCTTCGATCTCCGTGGCGGCCAGCTCGGAGACGCCCTCGAAACACATCGCCACGTGGCCCAAATCGGCGATGGAGGCGTGGCCGTACTGGAAGTAGAAGCTCTCCAGAAACTTCGTGGAATCGTGGGCGCGCACCCACTCGATCGAATCGCGGATCGAATCGGGGGAGCGGCTGTAGCGCGCCAGCGCATAGGCCATCTTTTCCGGCGGCAGCGGCGCCAGCGCGATCACGCGCGATTGTTTCACAGCCGCGACAGCCCCCAGCATACATCAAAAGGTATCATAACGAAGTTACCCGCCATGAAAATCCGCATCAAGAAGCTGCACGCCGACGCCCATCTGCCGGCCTACGCGCACGGCCCTCGGGAAGACGCCGGGCTCGATCTGCGAGCAGTGGAGCGCACCGTGTTGCAGCCGGGCGTCGCGCAGGCCGTGCCCACGGGCCTCGCGATCGAGCTGCCGCCGGGCTACGAGGCGCAGGTGCGGCCGCGCAGCGGCCTGGCGCTCCAGCATTCGCTGACGGTGAATTTCGGCACCATCGATCCGGGCTATCGCGGCGAGATTCGCGTGGTAATGTTTAACCTCGGCCGGGCCGATTATACGGTAGAGAAGGGCGATCGTGTGGCCCAACTCGTCATTTCCCGGTATGAAGCGATCGAGTGGGAGGAGGGTGAGCTGGGCGATTCCGCCCGCGGCGCCGGCGGTTTTGGATCATCCGGCCGCTGAGACTCTTGCGCCGGTCCGGGCGCGGCGGATTCCTCCGCTGGCGGCGCTGCTGGCCGCCGGCGCGCTGATCGTGATTCCTGGCATGAACTCGGCGTTCGGCAGCGACGAGGTCTGGAGCCTGAACGCCGTCAGCGGCTCGCATGCCCGCATGCTCGCAATCCTGCGGGCCGATATTCACCCGCCGCTCTATTACGAATTGCTGTTCGCATGGACCCGGATCTTCGGGACCACAGAGATTGCAGTCCGCGCTCTCACGATTTCGCTGCTGTTGGGCGCGGTATGGGCCTCGTACCGCTGGTCGAGCCGCATCATAAGCACGGAAGCCGCCGCTGCGGCCACGGCGATTTACCTGTCGAGTCCGCTGACGATTGTGGTCTCGCGGCTGGGACGGATGTATACGCTGCTCGCTCTGGTTTCAGTCCTCTCCACATATTTTTACTGGCGCGTTTTCGCCGAAGAGGACCGCCGCCGGCGCAGCCTGGCGTGGTTCGTCGCGGCCAACGTGCTCGGGTCTTTCACTCACATTTGGTTCTTCTTCATGCTGTTCGCCGAAGGACTTCATTTGATCCTGTTCGTGCGGAGGAATTGGCTGAAGTTCGCGCTGGCGGGCGCGGCGTCGCTGGTCCCGTACGCTGTCATGTGGCTGCCGGCCCTGGTAGTGCAGATGCGCAAATCGCAGGAGGCCCTCGCGTGGATGACGCCGCCGGCGCGGGAGGAGATCGGAAACACGTTCTTCCTCTACACTGCTCCGCTGCTGCTGCTGGCGCCGTTTTTCGCCTGGTACGCGCTGCGTGAACGCCGGCCCATGGCGAAACAGGTGGGCGGGATCGTGTTCATGTGCGCTGCGGTCCTCGCCGTTCCCTTCGCGATTTCCTACATCAAGCCGGTGTTTTATCCCAGATTCACGGTGGCCGGCCTGCACCTGTTCGCCGTCGCAGTCGCCGCGTGCGCTCCGCGTCTGCGCATGTGGCAACTGCCCGCAGTGTTGTGCGTTTTAGGCGCGGGCATTTCGCTGTTTTATACGTCGCGAACCGCCTGCGACGCGCGTTGGGGAGCCGATCTGCTGGTTCGTGAGGCGGAATCGGGAGACACCGTGATTTTCAGCAGCCTCAGCCGGCTGCCCGTGGATCATTATCTGAAAACGGCGCCGCTGCCCGCCGTCACGGAAACCAGCTTCCCGGCGGAAATCGATTCGCACCCCGGCTACGAAGGTAATCTGGGCGATCCGGCGCGGGTGCGGGCCATGGGAATCGAGGCCGATGCGCTGATCGCGGCGCTGCGCTCCCGCCACGGCAGCATCTTTTTCTTTCATGGGTTCCGGCCGGAAGTAGACGCGATCCTCGAACAGAGGCTCAAATCCGCGTTCCAGGCGGTAAGGGACCGCTCCGTCGATTGCGGAGCCATGGGCTGCTACTACAGCGCGGTCACGGTATACCGCTGAAGGCGAAGAAACCTGCGGTCCCCGCCCGCTTCCTATCCTTCTTTCCGGTTCCCGCCAGGTACGCCCATGTATCATGAAAAATAACCCGCATGACCCCGGAAAGCATTCCTGAAGGCCTCACCTTTGACGACGTTTTGCTGCTGCCCTCCCGCAGCGAGGTCGTCCCGGCTCAGACCGACACCCGGACTCGGCTCACGCGCAAAATCGGCCTGAACATACCCATCGTCAGCGCGGCCATGGACACGGTGACGGAATCGCACCTCGCCATTGCGCTGGCGCAACAAGGCGGCATCGGGATCATTCACCGCAACATGCCAATTGAGCGGCAAGCTGAAGAAGTCGATAAAGTGAAGCGCTCCGAAAGCGGCATGATCGTGGACCCGGTGACGGTGGATCCGGAGCAGAAGATCTCGGACGCGCTCGAAGTCATGAAGCGCTATCGCATCTCCGGCGTGCCGGTGACCAAGGAAGGCAAGCTGGTGGGGATCCTGACGAACCGCGATCTGCGGTTTGAGACGCGCTTCGATCAGCCCATTTCCACCGTGATGACTAAAGAAAACCTGATCACGGTGGGTGTGGGGACCACGCTCGAAGAAGCGGAAGCGATTCTACACCAGCATCGGGTCGAGAAGCTGCTGGTCGTGGACGAGCATTACAACCTCAAAGGCCTGATCACGGTCAAGGACATTCAGAAGAAGCTGAAGTATCCGAATGCGGCCAAGGACGCGCAGGGGCGCCTTCGGGTGGGGGCCGCGCTCGGCTCCAGCGGTGATTTCCTGGAACGCGCGCAGGAACTGGTGAGGCGCAAAGTCGACGTGCTGGCGATCGATTCGGCGCATGGACACAGCAAAGGCGTGATGGATGCCATCCGCGCGGTCAAGCGCGCCCTGCCCGACGTCCAGCTCATCGCCGGGAACGTCGCGACCAAGGAAGGCGCATGCGATCTGATCGCGCTCGGCGTCGACGGCATTAAGGTCGGCATCGGGCCGGGATCGATCTGCACCACGCGCGTGGTCAGCGGCGCCGGAGTCCCGCAGATCACGGCCATTGCCGAATGCGCAAAAGCGACCCAGAGCGCCGGCGTGCCGTTAATCGCGGACGGGGGCGTCAAGTTCTCCGGC
>Ga0070739_10001153_pt1 | contig 41945 bp, 38 predicted proteins | sample Coa_R1_7_FD_66445 | JGI IMG/M metagenome (GOLD analysis project Ga0070739, IMG submission 66445) | Surface soil microbial communities from Centralia Pennsylvania, which are recovering from an underground coalmine fire - Coalmine... | ecosystem: Environmental > Terrestrial > Soil > Unclassified ...
AGGTCGTGTAGGCCCCGCAGAACCCGGTCCCGAGCACCAGCCTGGACTGCTCCGACAGGAGGCGCCCGGCGGTGAGGCCGGTCAGCAGGCCGAACAGGAACGAGCCCGAGACGTTGATGAGCAGGGTGGCCCAGGGGAACGAGCCCGAGGTGCGCCGGCCCACCCAGGAGTCGACCAGGTAGCGGGCCGGGGCGCCGATCGCCCCGGCGGCCATCACCCCGACAACGTCGCCCGCCGTCATGGCTGCACCGGCCGCCACCCGGACACCGCCTCGACCTCCTCCACCACCACCGTCCCGTGGCCCTGCACCAACGGGGTAACGGCCTCGAGGAGCCCGGCGAGGCGGGCGACGTCGTCGACCACCACGACGACGAACGACACCGCCCCGGCCAGCGATCCGGCTGACACCGTGTGCAGGCGGTGGGAGGAGCCGTAGCCCTCCACCCCGACCAGCACCGTCGCCCCCGCCATACGGCGCCGCCGGGCCAGCCGGACGATCTCCAGAGCGGTGGAGTGGTGATGGAAGTGCTGGCTCCGGCCCAAGATGATGGTCAGCTTGGCGAGAGATGGCGCCGCCATCATCGTCGTCGGCTCCTTCGCCGCAGCAGCAGCGGCGCCAACCGCTCGGCCGCAGGCACCAGCCGGCCGCTGACCATGCCCATCCACACCGCCACCAGCCCGGCGGCCAAGCTGACTCCGGCATAGGTGAGCGCCACAGCGGCGTGACCCGAACGGACCAGGAGCTCGGTCTCCACGGCCAAGGTCGAGAAGGTCGTGAACGCCCCACAGAAGCCGGTGGCGATGAAGGCCCGCAGGTAGCGGGTCGGGGGGAAGCGCTCGAGGATCAGCACCAGGACCAAGCCCAGCACAAAGCTGCCGGTCACATTGGTCCAGAAGGTCGCCCACGGGAAGCTGCCCGGGCTGCGGTGGACGACGGAGGCAAGCAGGTAGCGGGCCAGCGTCCCCAGGGCGCCGCCAGCGGCGATGCTGGCCAGCACCGACCGGCGGCGGGCCCGGTCCCGCTGGACCCCCGAGGGCGCTTCAGGCCCGCCCATCGCTGCGCCCCGGCCTCGATAGCCTCAGGCCCGACATGTCCGCCACCGACGCCGCCGTCCGCCTGACGGTGTTCACCACCGAGGCGGCCGTGGCGCCGGGGGGCCGGGCCCTCCACCTGGCGGTGCTGGAGCTGGCCCGCCAGCGCGACATCGCCGGGGCGACGGTGCTTCGGGGCGTGGAGGGCTTCGGGGCCTCCCGCCGCCTGCTGAGCACCCGGTTCCCCGACCTGGCCGCCGAGCTGCCGCTGGTGGTGGAGATCGTCGACCGCGCCGAACGGATCGAAGCGTTCCTGCCTGACCTGCTCCGCCTCACCGGCGACGAGCTGGTGGTGAGCCAGACCTGCACCATCGATTCCCGCCTGGTCACGACCGATCCTCCACGCTCCGCTCCTTCGGCGTAGAGGCCATCAGCCCGAGTCTGCTCGGGCGGTTCGGATCGAAGACCCGCCGGAGCCCCATCCGGCGCCGCCCAAGCTAGCGCGGCAACTCAGGATCGAGCGCCGGGACGGCGCCCCAGGGGGAAGGCGGTCCTACCCCTCCAGGGGGGCGGTCGCCCGGCAGTACTTGCAGCGGATGATGGGGAAGCGGCTGGACACGTAGGCACCGTGCCGCCCGCACTGCCCGCAGCGCAGGAACTGGCGCACCTGCTCCCCGCGGGCCCGCAGCAGCTGGTTGAGCCCGGCTATCAGGCCCATCTCGCTGGTGCGCGAGAACCACGACAGCTCGACGTTGAGGGCAGCGTCGACCAGGTGGTCGCGGAGCCGGCGGCTGACGGCCTCGGCGTGCTCGGCGGAGAGGTCCACGGCCAGCACGCCCAAGCGCTCCTTGCCTATGCGGCCGACGACGTCGGTCGGGCGCACGTAGCGCACCAGGTGCTTGGCCGCCACCGCCATGTCGTGGGGATCGGCGGTGCCCATCCCGTCGGCCGGGGCCACGTTGACCACCACGATGCTCACCGGACGGGAGGTGGCCCGGCACCGCTCGTCCTCGGCCGCCACCAGCGCCCTCCAGGCGCCCGAGCGCATCACACCGAAGTCGCCGTCGGCGTCCTCGCTGAGCAGCTCGACCTGCACCCGGCGGTCGTAGTCGGCGGAGTGGTCGCGCCACTCCAGCAGGCTGGCCAGCAGGCGGGCCGGTATCTCGAAGGCGTCGGCCCCCACCTCGGCGCCGGGGGCGGAGCGGCCCCCCAGGGCCATGAGCAGGGCCCGGACGGTGCCGTCGCCGCCGAGCAGGGGGATGCTCACGAAGCTCTCGGCCGTGGCCGCCGACGGCCCCAGCGCCGAGGTCAGCAGGGGCAGCCCGGAGGCGCCGGTGGCGATGAGGTCGCCCGCCGACACCGTTATGGGGGAGGCGGGGTCGTGGTCCTCGGCCGTGAGCCTCCAGCCCTCGCCGGTCATCTCCACCAGAACGGCGGAGGCGGCGCCGAGCTGGGCCCGAATCTGGCCGACCAGCGCGCGCGCCGAGATCTCGAAGCTCGGATACGGCTTCCACCCGCCACTTGGCCACTCAGCCATGGACACCGACAGTGCTCCTCACTCGACCCGACTCAGCACGGAGAGTGTCGGCGGCGGGCCCCGACGACTTGAGCCCTTTCCCGGAGCAGCGCCCCATCCCTCCCCAACCGCCCGGAACCATCCATACCGCCGGGGATGCGCAGCGAGGGCGGCCCGGCGGCGCAGAATGGACGCCCGGCGGGACCAGGAGGTTCATCGGCATGAGGGCGGTACGGCACAAGACCAGGCTGGGGGTCGTGGCGGCGGTGGCGGCGGCCGGCCTGGTGCCGCTGCTGGGCCAGGGCCGGGCCGCCGGCGCTGGGCTCAGCGTGTCGCTCGTCTGGTCCAAGACCCTGGCCGGGGCACCGATCCGGGCCTCCTCCCCCGTGCCGGCCAGCCTCGACGGCAGCACCGACGTGATGTTCGGCTCCCTCAACGGCCAGGTGTACGCCCTGCACCTCAAGGACGGGTCCTCCGTAGGGGGGTGGCCGGCCTCGACGACCAACGAGATCGACTCGAGCCCGACGGTGGCCGACGTGGACGGCTCGGGGGCCCAGGAGGCCTTCGTCGGCTCAGGCAGCTACGACAAGCCCGGAGGCGCCTACTACTCCTTCGACGCCGGGGGTCACACCCGGTTCCGGGTGCAGGGCTCCGATCCCAACCAGTCCTCGGAGGCGGTGTACTCCACCCTGGCTCTCGGAGACCTCGACTGCGACGGCACCCCCGACGTGGTGGGCGGGGCGCTCGGCCAGCAGACCTACGCCATGAACGCCGCCACCGGCGCCGTCGACGCCGGCTGGCCCTACTTCACCCCCGACACCGTGTTCTCCTCGCCGGCCCTGGTCGACCTGCAGGGCAACGGCAGCCTCGACGTGGTCGAAGGCGGCGACCTGACCACCCCCCACGGCGGGGCCCTCAGGGTCGTCAATGGCCACGGCCAGGAGCTCTGGCAGCACACCTTCGACGAGGTGGTCACCTCCTCCCCCGCCGTCGGTCCCGTCACCGCCCCCAACGCCGGCGACATCGCCGTCGGGACCGGCTTCTACTGGGCCCAGCAGGGAGCCGCCACCACCGACTCCACCAGGCTCTTCCTCTTCCACGGCGACGGCACCCAGGCGTGGTCGGTGGATCTGCACGGCTACACCAGACCCTCGCCGGCGCTGGCCGACCTCGAGGGCAACGGGGCCCTGGACGTGGTCGAGGGGACCCAGGGCGCGCCGGGCAACCCCAACTCCGGAGTCATCTACGCCGTCAGCCCCTCCGGCTCGGTGCTGCCCAACTGGCCCCAGCCGACCCCGACCGGAGTGGGGGCGGTGTACGGGGCGGTGACCACCGCCGACCTGTCCGGCAACGGGTACCAGGACGTGCTGGTCCCCACCGGCGACGGCCTCTACATCTACGACGGTCGGTCGGGCGCGGTGGTGTCGAGCCTGGCCGTCAACCAGATCGGCATGCAGAACTCGGCCCTGGTCGTCCCCGACCCGGGCGGCGGGGTGGACATCGTCATGGCCGGCACCGACCACTCAGGCAACGGGGTGGTATTCGACTACCGGGTGGCAAGCGGCAAGGTCGGCAACAACGCCTGGCCCATGTTCAGGCACGATCCGGCCGGGTCGGGATCCATGTACGGGGCGCCGCTGACCACGACCACCTGCTCGGCGGGATCGGCCAAGGGCGGCTACCGGCTGGTCGCCTCGGACGGGGGCGTGTTCACCTTCGGCGACGCCCGGTTCTACGGCTCCACCGGGGCCATCCACCTGGCCCAGCCCATCGTCGGGATGGCCCGCACCCCCGACGACGGCGGCTACTGGATGGTGGCCGCCGACGGCGGGATCTTCTCCTTCGGCGACGCCGGCTTCCACGGCTCCGCCGCCGGGAGGGGCCTCACCAACGTGGTCGGCATGGCGGCGACCCCCAGCGGCCTCGGCTACTGGATCGTCGACGACAAGGGCGGGCTCTACACCTATGGCGACGCCCACTTCTTCGGCTCGACCGGGGCGCTGCAGCTGGCCCAGCCGATCGTCGGCATGGCCTCCACCCCGGACGGGCAGGGCTACTGGCTCGTGGCCGCCGACGGCGGCATCTTCTCCTTCGGCGACGCCCACTTCTACGGCTCCACCGGGGCCATCCACCTGGCCCAGCCCATCGTCGGGATGGCGGCCACCCCGGACGGGCACGGCTACTGGTTCGTGGCCCGCGACGGTGGCATCTTCACCTTCGGCGACGCCGGCTTCTTCGGCTCAACCGGCGCCATCCACCTCAACGCCCCCATAGTCGGGATGGCCCCCACCCCCGACGCCGCCGGCTACTGGATGGTGGCCACCGACGGGGGCATCTTCACCTTCGGCGACGCCGGCTTCTTCGGCTCCACCGGCGCCATCCACCTCAACCGACCGATCGTGGGGATGACGCCGTCAGGATGATCCGCCGGCCGGGCCGGGCCGGGCCGGCGGTCCTGGCGCTGTGGCTGGCGGTGTCGGGGGCGGCCTGCTCGGCCTCGACCGGCTCGCCCAGCCAGCAGATGTCGGCCTGGTCGCGGACCACCGGGGCCCGGGCCCTGCTGGCCAACCTGGGCACCGACCTCACCAACGCCCTCGGTCATCTCCGGGGAGCCGACCGGACCACCGCCCACACCCTCTGCGCCATCCTGAGCACCGACGCCCAGTCGGCCAACGACGACCTGCCCACCCCAAACAAGGCCTTCACCGACCAGCTGGCGGCGACCTACACCTCCCTCTACGACGCCGCCCAGGACTGCTACCACGGCGCAGGCAACGCCGCCCTCACCACCAGGGCGGCCGCTGAGCTCGAGTCGGCCTCAGCCCAGCTGGAGCGGGCATCGGCCACCCTGAGCCGCCTCGGCGGGTAGGGCCGTTCAAGCCCGGATGCCACTGCTGCCGATATAGCTGGTGCGGCGCAACGGAGGTTGACGGTGTCCTGCCGGAGGTGCGGAACCACCAGTGAGCCCATCGACACCATGTCGGTCCGGGTGAACGACATCAGCGAGTACCTGCGGGTGCCCCTGTGCCGCGACTGCCGGGCGGTCGTGCGGGCCAGCATCGAGGCGGCCCTGTCCGTGCCGGCCGGGGGCGACTGAACCGGCCGGGCCGGAGGTTGCGCCTAGGACCCGCCCACGTCGTGTCGGGGCCGGGTCAGCTCGGAGAGGGCGTCGAGCACCTCCGGCGGCATGCCCCGCACCAGGTCGGACAGCAGGTCGGTGACCAGGCGGGCCTGGGAGTCGGCCATCTCCAGCAGCTGGCTGGTCTGCTCCTTGTCGAGGCGCTCCCAGTCCTCCTTGAGGATGGACACTGCGCTGGACACCGTCGTCATGGCCGTGAGGATCGCATGGGCCATGACGGCGTTGGTGGCGTCTTCCCAGTAGGCGCGCTCGTCGTCCTCCACGGGGGCAGAAGCTAGCCCCTCCACCCCGCCGCCCGCCGGCACTCAGGCCGTCAGCTCGGTGACCGCCGCCGCCCTGATGTCGGCCGACGAGGCCCCGACCTCGACGGCGAACCGGCCCGGGTCGGCCTTCCAGACCGACTCGGCCGGGTCCCAGTAGGCGAGGTCGCGGGGTAGCACGGGGAAGCGCACCGTCGCTTTCTCGCCCGGCGCCAGGTGGACCCGGCTGAACCCCTTGAGCTCCCGCGGGGGCCGCTCCAGGGCCGCCTCCTCGTCGCCTATGTAGAGCTGGACCACCTCCGAGCCCGGGCGGGCGCCGGTGTTGGTGACCTCCACCGCCACCTGGAACCCGGCCCCGGGCGCCAGCTGCTCGGGCACCCCGGTGAGGGGGCCGTAGGAGAAGGTGGTGTAGGACAGGCCGTGGCCGAAGGGGAACCGCACCGGCAGCCCCCGGCTCTGGTAGTGGCGGTAGCCGATGAACACCCCTTCGGAGTAGGGGGCGTGGCCCTCGGACCCGGGCCAGTGTCCGTGGGCCGGGGTGTCCTCCAGCCGCAGGGGGATGGTGGTCGGGAGCCGGCCGGACGCGTCGGTCCGCCCGGTGAGCACGTCGGCCAGGGCCGCACCGCCCTCCTGGCCCGGGCACCACAGCTGCACCACCGCCGGCACCTCCTCGGCCCAGCTCATGTCCACCGGGGAGCCGACGTTGACCACCACCACCGTCCTGGGGTTGGCCGCCGCCACCGCCCGGATCAGGTCGACCTGGGCCGGAGGCAGGGAGAAGTCGGGACGGTCGTGGCCTTCGGTCTCGATGTCGCCGTCGACGCCGACCACCACAACCGCCACCTCGGCCTGCCTGGCCGCATCCACCGCCCGGGCCAGGCGGTCCTGGTCGGGGGGCTCCTCGATCCGGATGTCGCAGGAGAGGAGGCCGCCGGGCCGGGCCGGGGGCACCAGGTCCACCTCCACCAGGTGCTCGCCGGCGCTCAGGTCCACCTCGATGCTGCGCAGGCTCGGGTCCGACGGAGGGGCGCCGCCCCCGTGTGCCTCGGGGGCCTCATCGTCGTGCACCAGGTCGCCGTCGATCCTGACCACGACCGTGCCGGTCCCCCTCACCTCTAGCCGGTGGGCCCCGTCCATCGTCACCAACAGGCGGGTGGCGGCCCGGGCCGACCACCCGCCGGGGGCGAGGTCGAAGCGGGGAACGGCTCCGCCCAGCCAGGCCAGGTTGGAGCGGCGGGAGACGCGCTGGCCGGCCACCTCACCGTCGAAGCCCGAGCCCCGGTAGTAGGTGAGCAGGATGCCCTCAGCCCCCGGCTCGGCCACCTCGGCGTCGACTCCCTCCGGAATCCTCATCCGGCGGGGGTCGATGCGCGATGAGGTCGCCGGGGGGGCGCCCGCCTCGTGCAGGACGGTGGTCGAGCCCAGGGCGGCCGTCAGCCCCTCGAGGGGCGTGACGACCCGGGCCGGCCGCACGGCGGCGCTGCCGCCGCCCTGCACGTGCAGGTTGTCGGCGTTGGGGCCGAGCACGGCGATGGTCCCCGGGCCGGACAGAGGCAGCACCGGGGATCCTTCGACCGGCTCGTTGCGCAGCAGAACGATGCCCGCTGCGGCGGCCTCGCGGGCAACTGCGCTGCGCTCGGCCGAGTCCTCGAAGCGCTCGGGGGCCAGGGTCGGCGCCGGCTGGCCCAGCCGCGAGCGGGCGCCGGTGCGGGCGGCCAGCAGCAGCACCCGCCGCACCGCCTCCTCGACGGCGCCGGGGTCGACCGCCTTGTCCTCCGCCGCCCGCACCAGGCGGGGGCCCCGATGGGCCGGGGGCCCGGGCATCTCGATGTCGAGCCCGGCCACCAGAGCCTCGGCGGTGCTGTGGGTGCCGTACCAGTCCGACACCACCGCCCCGTCCCACTCCCACTGGTCGCGCAGCAGATCGGTCAGCAGCCACTGGTTCTCGCTGCAGTAGGTCCCGTTGAGGCGGTTGTAGGCCGACATGACCGCCCACGCCCCCGCCTCCAGCAGGGCGGCTTCGAACGGGATCAGGTACAGCTCCCGCAGCGTGCGCTCGTCGACGTCGCTGCTGATGGTGAAGCGCTCGAACTCCGAGTCGTTGGCGACCAGGTGCTTGACGCAGGAGGCCACCCCCTGGCTCTGCACCCCGGTCACGTAGGCGACGGCCATGCGGGCCGACAGGTGCGGATCCTCCGAGAAGCACTCGAAGTTCCGGCCCCCGAGCGGGCTCCGGTGGAGGTTGACGGTGGGGGCCAGGTGCACATGGGCCCCCTTGGCCCGGGCTTCGGCACCCAGGGCCTCCCCCACCCTCCGGACCAGACCGACGTCCCAGGACGACGCCAGGGCCGTCCCGCAGGGGAAGCACACCGAGGCCGGGCCGCCGAAGAACTCCGCTCCCCGCAGGCCGTTGGGGCCGTCGCTCATCTTGAGAGGTCCGATCCCCAGCCGCTCGATCGCCGGCACCGTCCAGGTGTCGACCCCGGCCAGGAGCGACACCGCCTCCTCGGTGCTCAGCTGGTCGACAATGGCATCGTTGTCGTCGGTCCAGCCCCGGGCTCCCGCCCGTCCTGGTATGCCCTGTCCTGCCACTGGTCAGCCCCTTGCGTCGCGAAGGCCCTCACCCTAACGGGGACCGCCCTGCATGATCCCCCGGGGCGGGGGCCACGCCCGCCCCGGCGCCTTCGGCGTCCGGGTCAGTGGCCGAAGCAGTTCAGCTGCTGGTGGGGACCCCCGAGGGCGGCCGGGTCGCTGTACTGGTAGACGGTTCCGGAGTTGCACCACCAGTAGGCGCCCTTTGTGTTGTCGAAGGCGCTGGTGGCGTTGGGGTTCCACCACGCCAGGGTGTAGGAGAACACCGGGTCGAAGACGTTGTTGGCGAAGTTCCACTGTCCGCCCACCACGTCACCGGGCTGCGAGCTGGGCAGGGCGAACATCCCCCGTTCGAAGGTGGCCGCCTTCAGATCGGGCCCGGCCGCCTGCAGGGCGGCGAAGACCTGCATCAGGGTGAAGTAGGGGACGTAGAAGTAGGGCGGCGAGCTGGGCGGCCACTCCGCCGGCTGGTGGCTGGGGTTGGCCATCTCATAGGTCCGGTAGGGCTCGGTGGTGTTGACCGCCGGCCACTGGATGCCGCCCACGATGGTGTGGTCCCACTCCTTCTGGTCGTAGTCGCGGGCGACCGGATCCCCGAAGCCGGTGGCGAACCACTCGGGGTAGTACTGCTGCTGGTCGGCCGCGTTGGCCAGGAAGATCGGCACGATCGGGTCGCAGGCGCACAAGAGGGTGGTCACCCCGGCCGCCTTCATCTGGGCCATGGTCGAGGCGGCCTCGCTCTCGTACTGGGCCACGTTGATCGTGTAGCCGACCGTGCGGGTGACGGTGAGGCCGCAGGTCGAGGACATGTACTGCTCCCACTGGTTGACCTCCTGCTGGTACACGGGGGTCTGGGGGAAGATGACGCCGAACTTGCGCGTGCTGTGCTGGTAGATGGTGTCGCCGGCGAACTCGGCCGGAAGGCCGGCCATGCGGCGGCAGACCACGTCGCCCGCCTCGCGGGTGGACACCGTTCCCTCCGGGCCCTGCACCGAGTACTCGTAGGGCGCGTGCTGCTGGAACCACTGCTGGGAGAGGCCAACCGACGAGAAGCCGACCACCCCCTCGGCGGCCAGGTCCTCCTCGTAGGGCTGCGACGCCTCCAGGGAGAAGGTGACGTCGCCGAAGGCGCCCAGGTCGTGGGCCGTCACGGCGTCGGACTGGGTGGCGCCCAGGTCCTGGCCCTGGTCCTCCTCGATGTAGTCGCCCTGGCCCTGATAGGTCTTGAGCACCACGTGACGGCCGTACAGCTCGAACTGGGAGTTGAAGTAGTTGATGTAGGTCTGCAGATCGGCGACGTAGTCGTTCTGGTTGATGTTGGCCGCCCCGGCCAGGGCGTCGATGGCCGACTGCTGCTGGGAGTTGGCCAACCGGTAGGTCAGGGTGATGGTGGAGCCGGTCACTCCCTGCCCGGTGGCTCCCCCGTTGTTGCCGCTGAAGGCGGCCACGCAGTTGGGGGCGTAGCGCGACCAGCTGAACTGGCGCACGCCGGCCCCGCACCTGACCCCGGTCCTCGCCACCCCGGAGGTGGAGCCGACGGCGTAGGCGGTGCCGTAGGAGGCGGCCGACGGGGCCGCCTGGCCCGGCCCGGACAGGCCCGGGGAGGGCGCCGCCCCGCCCGAGCCCGGGGCGGCGGCGCCGGGGCCGGCGCCCGTTGGCGCAACCGGAGCACCCGGGCCACCCGTCCGGCCCGAGCCGGTGGCGACCGATCCGCCGTTGCCCACGGTGCCCCCGAGGCCATTACCGCCGGGCTGGGTCGTCGGCACGAACACGAGTATCAGGGCCACGGCCAGGCCGACGGCGGCCACCGGCAGGTAGCGGACGGCCATCTTGACCAGCCACCGCCGCAGCATGGCCTCGAACTCATCCTGGGACATCGGAGCGCTCTGGTCGCTCATGGGCCGTCCTCCGTCATCGACTCGTCCCTCCCCGTCGGCGCCCGCCGGTGGGCGCGGCCGGGGCCTTGGTCAGTGGCTTGCTGGCGGTCTTCGTGCTGCGGGCGCCGGCCGTGGTGGTGCGGGCGCGGCTGGTCCCACCTGCCGCCGGCCCGCTGCCCCTGGCCGGCGACCGCCCGCCGGTGGGCGCCCGCTTGGCCGGGGCGGCCGGCCGCCGGCCGGCTCCCGAGCGGGATATGGCGGCCTGGTCCACCCCGAGGTAGGACTCGATGACCGCCGGGTTGGAAAGCACCTCGGCCGGTGCCCCCTCGGCGATCACCCGGCCCAGCTCGAGGCACAGCAGGCGGTCGGCGAGCGAGGAGACCAGGGGCACGTCGTGCTCGATGATCACGAAGGTCGCCCCGGTCTGGGACCGCAGGTCGGCGATCAGCGAGCCGAGCGCCTCGCTCTCCCGCTGGGCCAGGCCTGAGGTGGGCTCGTCCAGTAGGAGCACGGCCGGGTCGTGGGCCAGCGTGCAACCCAGCTCGACCACCCTCCTGGTTCCGGTGGACAGCTCGGACACCAGGGCGTCGCGGTAGCGCTCGAGGCCGAGCCGGGCGATGAGCTCCTCGACCCGCTGGCGGGCCTCGGCCTCGCTGCGGACGACGGCCCCGGTGCGCAGCACGCTGAGGAACGGGTCACGCACCTCGAGATGGCGCTCGAGGGCCACCTCGAGGCACTCGGTGACAGTGAGGGACGGGAACAGGCGGGCGTCCTGGAAGACCCGGCCGAGACCGAGGTCGGCCCTTTCCGCCGCGCTCAGCCTGGTGACGTCGCGGGACCCCAGCAGCACCTTCCCGGCGGACGGCGGCAGGAAGCCGGAGCACAGGTCGAACAGGGTGGTCTTGCCTGCGCCATTGGCCCCGATGATGCCGAGGATCTCGCCCCGGTAGGCGTCGAAGCTCACCCCGTCGACAGCGGTGACCCCTCCGAAGCGCCGCTCGAGCTGGCGGGTGGCGAAGGCCACCGGCGCCCCCTGCGCCTGATCGGGGACGGGCGGGCCGGCATCCCTCCCGTCCGCGGGCTGGGGCCCGGGGGCCAGGGCACCGCCGAGGAATACCGAGCGCACCAGGTCGGGGCGCTCGGCCAGGTCGGCGGTGGCTCCGGTGAAGCGGACCTGACCCCGCTCCATGAACACGGCCCGGCGGGCGACCGAGGTGGCCAGGTTGAGCGACTGCTCGACGACCACCACGGTGACCCCGTCCTCGGTGAGCCTGCGCACCACGTCGAGGAGCTGGGAGACGATCGTTGGTGCCAGGCCGAGGGACAGCTCGTCGATCATCAGCAGGCGGGGCCGGCAGAACAGCGACTGGGCGATGGTGAGCATCTGCTGCTCGCCCCCCGAGAGCGATCCGGCGGCGGTGTCCCGCCGGCGGAGAAGGGAGGGGAACAGCTCGAAGACCCGCGCCCTGGTCTGGTCGAGGAAGGTGGTGTCGCGGCGGGAGAGCCAGCCTCCGAGGCGCAGGTTCTCGGCCACGGTCAGGGACGGGAACACGCTGCGGCCGCTGGGCACGGTGACCAGACCCTTGCGCACCCGCTCCTCGGGGCGCAGCGCGCCGATGTCCTCGCCGTCGAATAAGACCTCACCCGCCCTGGTCCCGAGCAGCCCGGAGGCGACCCGGAGGACCGTCGACTTGCCTGCTCCGTTGGTGCCGAGCAGGCCGACGATCTCACCCCGGCTCACCTCGAGATCGACCCCGAAGAGCACCTGCACCTGCCCGTAGGCGGCGTCCACCCCCTCGAGTACCAGCAGGCCGCCCCCGCCCGACGCCCGGGCGCCCCGCCCTTCGGCACCGTCATCGGCGGGTTCCCCGTCGGGGGCCGGGGCCCCGGCGCTCTCCGACCCGTCACCGAACCCGCCCGCCGAGGCGGTGGCGCTGAACGCCGCCCGCTCGGCGAGGCTCGGGATCGACAGTCCCCGGCGGGCGGCCAGCCGGCGCAGGCCGTAGTCGCGCAGCCGGTAGACCACGTCCCCGCCCAGTCCACCGGGGAAGAGCTGGACTACGACCAGGATCCCGCCCCCGGTGGCCAGCAGCTGGAGGGCGCCGTGCAGGAAGTACTGGGCGCCCTGGACGTAGAAGGCGCCAAGCAGTCCGCCCAGCAGGCTGCTCATGCCGCCGATGACGACCATGGTGAAGACCTGCAGGCTGTTCTCGGGGTTGTAGCCGGAGAAGGGGATGCCCCGCAGCCCCACGGCGTACAGGCCCCCGGCCACCCCGGCCATGGCGCCGGCCACGGCGAAGGCGACCAGCTTGGCCCGGATGGGGCTCACGCCATAGGAAGCAGCGCCCCGCTGGTTGTCGCGCACGGCGATGCTGACCCGACCCGGTCGGGCCCGGCGGTAGTTCCGGCCCACCACCACGGTGATGGCGAAGATGAAGAGGCAGAAGTAGTAGAAGGCCAGGGCCGAGTTGAGGTCGAAGCGCTGCAGCACCGACGGGCGGACCAGGCTCGACGGGGTGAAGGACGGGAAGTAGCTCGAGTTGAGCAGGAAGTCCGACACGGGCACGGCGAAGGCCAGCGTTGTGACGGCGAGGAACAGCCCCGACAGGCGCAGGGCGGGCACGCCGACGAGCAGGGCCGCCACCGCCCCGGCCGCGGCCCCGGCGGCCAGGCTGAAGAAGAGATCGGCGTGGGCGTTGACGAACAGGCTGGCCGTGGTGCCTGCGCCCACCCCGGCGAAGGCGAACTGCCCCAGGCTGATCTGGCCGGCCCAGCCGGTGAGGATCACCAGGGACACGGCGAGGATGCCGTAGATGGCGACGTAGGCCAGGAGGGTCAGCTTCGAGTCCGACAGGGCCAGCGGGCCCAGGAGGGCGAGCACCGCTCCGACGCCTATGACCGCCACTCGGGCCGCCGCCACCTCCGGAAGGCGTCGCATGGCGGTCGGGACGGCCCTCACCTCGCGCACGGCCACGTAGCCCCCGAGGTCCTGGTCGTCCACCCGGCGGATCCGCCGGCGCTGGAACAGGAGCGCTGCCAGCACGACGAGGAACAGAGCCACGTCCACCGTGGTCGAGCGCGGGTAGGACCAGAACACCGCCTGCTGGAACACGCCGATCAGAAGGGAGGCAACGAAGGCGGTGGTCAGGCTCTCCATCCGGCCGATCACCGCGGCGGTGAGGGGCGCCAGCAGCTGATCGGGCCCGGCCAAGGCGCCGAGCTGGGGCCCGAGGATCGGCGCCGACAGCATGGCGGCGATGCCGGACAACCCGGCCGCCAGCACCCAGGTGAGGGTGGAGAGCCGTCTCACCGGTATGCCGAGCAGCAGGGCCCGGTCGTTGGAGTCCGCCGCTCCCCGGACGGCGATGCCGAAGTCGGTGCGGGAGAAGAACAGGGCCAGGCCGACCAGCACAGAGGGGATGACGATCATCGCCACCAGGTGGTTGCCGTTGAACACCACCGGTCCCACCGCGAAGCGGAAACTGAACGGCGTGGTGAAGGTGGTCATCGGGCTCAGGTGGGAGAAGACCTTGGGCACGAAGAGCTCCAGCGCCCCGATCACCTGGGCCAGGCCGATGGTGGCAACGGTCAGGATCAGCCGGGGGGCGTTGAACAGGTTGCGCACCACGGTGACGTCCACCAGCGCACCGGTGGCCACCGCCACCAGGAGGCCGACCGGGAGGGCGAGGAAGTAAGGCAGATGCCAACCGGTCACCATGACCACGGCCACCGCCGCGGCCAGGCCCCCGATTTCGGCCTGGGCGAAGTTGATGATGCGGGCCGACCGGTAGAGCAGCACCAGGCCCATGGCGGTGAGCGACGAGAGGCCGCCCAGGATCAGGCCCAACAGCACCACCCCGAACGGCAGCCCGTTGGGTAGCAGCGCCCCGGCCACCAGCCACACGACGACGAAGGCGCCGATGCCGACGGCCCACCGGGTGGCGCTGGAGGTGGGATCCCCGCCGGAAAGGACCGATGCCGCCCGGCTCAGCATCCGGCGGCGCGGGACGGCGGCAGCGGCGCCGCCGTCCTCGAAACCCTCGCTCACCCAGGCATCTCCCCACCGGCCGGTACCCGCCGGCGCCGGCAGGCTAACGCCGGGGGGCCGGGCGGTCTCGCCGCCCCCGGCTCAGGCCTTGGCCGCCTCCGCCCGTCTCACCGGGCCGTCCCAGTCGAGGCGGCCGGCGTAGGACCACAGGCGCTCGAGGTCGTAGTAGCGCCGGGTCGCCTCGAGGAACACGTGCACGACCACCTCGCCGTAGTCGAGCAGCACCCAGGTGGCGTCAGCCAGACCCTCGACTCGCAGGGGGCCGGCTCCGCCGGCCCGCTTGATCTGGACCTCGATCTCCTCGGCGATGGTGCGCACCTGGCGATCGTTGGTCCCGCTGGCGATGACGAAATAGTCAGTGATGCCGAGGTGCTCGGCCATGTCGAGCACGACGGTGTCGGCCGCCTTCTTGTCTGCCGCCGCCCGGGCGGCGGTCACTGCCAGCGAGGTCGAATCCAGGGTCTTGGTCATGTGTGCGCGCGGTAGTCCTTTCCCACGATGACAGATATCTCGACCACCCCGAGGGGGTGATCGTCGAAGACCAGCTGCCCCACTCCCAGGGCACTGGCCACCTTGGTCGCCGCCGCCCGGTCGGCGGGGCGGTAGTAGACGATCTGGGTGGCGGCGAAGCCGGAGCTGCCGGCGTTTCCGATCATCGAGACCCGGAACCCCGCCGGCACCAGGTGGTCGGCAGCGGAGGCGGCCACCTCGAGGTGGCCGGTGCCGTTGAGAACCTCGACGGTGGGGCGGTCGGGCCCGGCCCCGGCGAGCAGGAGCGGGGACGAGCCCCCCACGGCCGCCTTCACCATCGCCGCGAGTGTGGTCGTCTGCACCTGGTAGAGCGGACGGCCGGAGTCGTCCTGGCCGATCGACTGCACCGGCACCAGCTGCTCGTGCAACGGCCCCCTGCCCAGGGCCGTCAGCACCGGCGCCACCGGTGATGACGGCGGCGGGGCCGCCGAGGGGTTGTGCCCCACGGCGGTGACCCAGGCGTCGAAGAAGGCCGCCTGGCGGGCCAGGCGGGATATGTCGCCGCCGTCGGACACGCTGGACAGGAGAGCGGGCACCTGGGACGGCGCCACCCGGGCCGGACCGGACCCGAAGGAGACGACCACCTGCCCGGAGCTGTCGGTCTGCTCCACCGGGCCGGGGAGGTCGACGTTGAGGGTGCCGCTGGGAGCCACCAGGCCCTGGAGGGTGGCGGGGTCGGCGACCACGGTCGAGCCGACCTGTATGCCGAGCAGGTTCTCGAGGCTCACCGTGACCCGGTCGGTGCCTCCGAGCCTGAGGGCGTCTCCGATGGGCTGGAGGCCGAACGACCCGATCGGTTCCATCGCCCCGGGCGGGACCAGGAACACCGAGCCTCCGCGGCCGGCGGGCACCAGCACCGCCACCATGGCCGAGCCCCCCGAGCCGTCCGGCTCGACCAGGGCCACCGGGGCCGGGGCGGCGCCTGGGGCGGCCGACGCACCGGCAGCCGAGGCGGCGGCGCCACGCCGGGCCGGCTGGTTCGCCCCCGTCGCCGGGGCTGGGCCGGCCCCGCCCTCGAAGAACGAGACGGCGGCGACCAGCAACCCGGCCAGGGCGATCAGCACCGCCAACGCCCCGAGGGCGCGGCTCTGGGGGGCGGCGACAGCGGAGTCCTCGGAGTCCTCGGAGTCCCCGGGTCCGACGCCCTCGGGGACTCCGACGGCCTCGGGGCCGTCGGAGGCGGCGGGGTCGACCGTGGGCTCGAGTACCCAAGGGACCCAGTTGCCGGCCGGGTCGGAGACCTCATCACCGTCGCTCGGATCCACCGACGCCGGCAGCGCCCCGGCCTCGATGACGCTGGTGGGCTCGGCATCGCCGGGGGGCTCCGGGGTGGTCGCTTCGGGGATCGCGGGCTCGCTGGCGTCTACGGACGTGGGACCCGACACCGCCCTCGCGTCGTCGGGGGCCGGCGCCTCCTCCGGCGGAACAGGGAAGACCTCGCCTGGCGGCACGACCAGCGGCGGCGCCGCCAGGTACACCTCGTCGACCGCCACATCCACGGGGATGGAGTCGTCGAGGAATCTCGTCATCCGCCGATCAAGCGTACAGACCCCGTCTGCGGATCTCGCGGACCGCCGCCTCCGGTACAAGGAAGTCCAACGGGCGCCCGTCGGTGGCCCGGGCCCGCAGGTCGGTGCTGGAGATGTTGAGCGCCGGTATCTCGACCCGGTGGGTCGGCCAGCCCGGCTGGTCGGCGGTGGCCGCCGCCCCGGGCCGGTTCACCACCACCAGCTCGCACTGGGAACGGATCTCGTCGAGGCGCTCCCAGGTGCCGAGGCCGGCGGCCACGTCGCCGCCCACGATCAGGAACAAGCGGGCCCCCGGGTACTGCTGGCCGAGCGTGGCCAGGGTGTCGGCGGTGTAGGACTCGCCCCCCCGGTCGATCTCGACCGAGCTGACCTCGAGACCCTCGACCCCCCGCACCGCCGCCTCGACCACTGCCAGACGGCCGGAGGCATCGCTCACCGCCCTCTCGCCAACCTTCTGCCACGGGACGTTTGAGACCACCAGCAGCACCCGCTCCAGACCGAGGCTGTGGCGGGCGTTGACCGCGGCCACGAGGTGGCCCACGTGCACCGGATCGAAGGTCCCGCCGAAGACCCCGATACGGCGTGGCCCGGTAGCACCCGGGGCCGCCGGGCCGGCGCTCACTTGCCGGACATGCGCTCCACGACGCCGGCGAAGGCCTCCAGCTCGGGCTGGTGCACGACCCAGTAGCTGAACCCCCAACGCTCGCGCCGGCGTTCGAGGGTGTCGCAGATCTGATCGACGGTGCCGACCAGGGCGATGGGCACGTCGGCCGCCTCGTCGGCGGAAAGGCCGAAGGCGGGTGCCATCGCCGACAGCGCCTGGTCGCGGTCGGTACCGACGTTGACGATGAAGGTCAGGCACTGCAGCTCGATCTCGTCGATGCGCTCGCCGGCGGCGCGCCTGACCCACTCGAGCTTCTGATCGAACTTGGCGCCGGTCACCTCGCTGGCCATGTCAGGCCCCACCGCCCCGGCGGCCATGTTGGGATTCACCCCCACGATGTCGGCCTGCCTGGCGGCGATGCCGAGGACCCGGGGGCTGCCGCCGCCGATCAGCAGCTTGGGCCGGGGGGCGGAATGGGGGCGGGGCATGCCCTTGGCTCCGCTGACCTGGTAGTGCTCGCCCTTGAAGGTGGCGCTGCCCTCCTCGAACATGGCGCCGATCACCTCGAGGGACTCGGCCAGGCGGTCAACCCTCACGCCAGGCCGGTCGTAGGGGATGCCCGACTCGTCGTAGTCGGTGCGCATCCAGCCGGCTCCGATGCCCACCTCGAGGCGGCCCTCGGCCACCAGGTCGAGGGTGGCGAGCTCCTTGGCCAGGACCACCGGGTGCCGGTAGTCGTTGTCGAGGACGAGGGTCCCGACATTCAGGGTCCGGGTCGCCTCAGCGGCGACCGTCAGGGCGATCAGCGGCGCCCACTGGTCGCCGAAGTGGTCCGGAATGAACAGCGTCGAGTAACCCAGGTCCTCGCATCTGCGAGCCAGGTCCCGCCAGGCCTGGACGGTCGGTGCGCCGTCGAGCTGGACGGCGAATCGGAACGGGTGCAATTCCTAGTCCTTTGCCAACTGGTGGGGATTCGTACACCCTATAGGGGTGACCAGATGGAGCCCCGACAGCTGGCGCACGCGCCCGGCCAGCCAGCAACCGGACTGGCCCGACCCGGCCCGGCTGGAGCAGTCGCTCAAGACCCTGGGCGCCCTTCCTCCTCTGGTCTTCGCCGGGGAGGCCCGCCGGCTGACGGCCAAGCTGGCCGAGGCCGCCTCGGGCCGTGCCTTCCTGCTCCAGGCGGGCGACTGCGCCGAGTCCTTCGCCGACTTCTCGGCCGACTCCATCCGCGACAAGCTCAAGGTGATCCTCCAGATGGCGGTCATCCTCACCTACGGCTCAGGGGTGCCGGTGGTGAAGCTGGGGCGCATGGCGGGACAGTTCGCCAAGCCCCGCACCTCGCCGACCGAGCGGGTGGGAGACGTCGAGCTTCCCTCCTTCCGGGGTCACATGGTCAACGACGACGCCCCCATCGCCGAGCTGCGGGTGCCCGATCCCGAGCGGCTGATCGCCGCCTACCACCAGTCCGCCAGCACCCTCAACCTCCTGCGGGCCTTCACCACCGGCGGCTTCGCCGACCTGTCCCAGGTCCACGCCTGGAATCAGCAGTTCGTGGCCACCAGCAACGCTGGTCTGCGCTACGAGGCCATCGCCGCTGAGATCGACCGGGCCCTGCGCTTCATGCGGGCCTGCGGCATCGACCTCGAGACCGAGGCCACCCTGCACCAGGTGGAGTTCTGGACCAGCCACGAGGCCCTGATCCTCGGCTACGAGGAGGCTCTCACCAGGCGGGACTCACTGACCGGCGACTGGTACGACTGCTCGGCCCACCTGCTCTGGATCGGCGAGCGCACCCGCCATGCCGACGGCGCCCACGTCGAGTTCCTCCGCGGGGTCGGCAACCCGGTGGGGGTCAAGATCGGCCCCACCGCCACCGCCGAGGAGGTGGTGGCCCTCTGCGACGCCCTCAACCCGGGCCGGATTCCGGGCCGGCTCACCCTCATCAGCCGGATGGGCGCCGACCGGGTGACCGAGCTGCTGCCCCCGCTGCTGGCGGCGGTCAAGCAGGCCCGCCACCCGGTGCTGTGGACCTGCGACCCCATGCACGGCAACACCTTCAGCTCCGCCGACGGGCGCAAGACCCGGCACTTCGAGCACGTGCTGGCCGAGGTGAAGGGCTTCTTCGACGCCCATGCCGAGGTCGGGACCTGGCCCGGGGGCATGCACATCGAGCTGACCGGTGACGACGTCACGGAGTGCCTCGGCGGGGCCGAGGAGGTGCTCGAGGACGATCTGCACCTGCGCTACACCACCGCCTGCGACCCCCGCCTCAACGCCCGCCAGTCCATCGACCTGGCCTTCCGGGTGGCCGAGCTCCTGCGCCGCTGACCTCGAGTCCCTGCCGGCGCCGGCCCGTCCTCGGGGAACCATCCCAGGCAGTTCTCAACTTCCACTCAGGATTGCGGTGTTCCCTGGTGGTGGGAGAATCCTCCGGAGGCGAGTGGCCAGATGACTGACAGAAGCGACGAGGACCGCACCGTCTGGGACTGGATCCCCGACCGGTCGACCACGGTCGGGACCGACGAGCCCCCCACCGACCCCCAGGGCACGCCCCCGGTCCACGGGCCGGCCGGCCCCGCTGGGGAGGGACACCCCGGCTACGGCACCGGGCCCGCCGGCGGCTACCAGGCCGGCTACGGCGCCCCGCCCGGCTACGGGCCCCCGCCCGGCTACGGCCCGGGCGGCTGGGGCGGATCCGGCTCGGGCGGACCCGGTCATTGGGGCCCCGGCTACTACTGGTGGGACACGCCTCCGGCGCCCCCCGCTCCCCACCGGCGCCGCCGGGGGACCCTGGTCGGCATGATCGTGGGTCTCCTGCTGCTGGCCGAGGTCACCGGCATCGGCATAGGCCATGCCTTCTGGCGCCACAGCTCGTCGGCCAGTCCGCTCGCTCCCAATGGACCCAACTTCAGCTCGCCGTTCGGTGGCCGCTTCACCAATCCCTACTTCGGCGGCGGATCCGGCGGCGGGAACAGCAGCGCAGCCGGCGCCCCGACCAACGCCGCCGCCATCGCCGCCAAGGTCAGCCCGGCCGTGGTCGACATCAACGTCAGCTTCAGCTACCAGAGCGCCGAGGGCGCAGGCACCGGCATGGTGGTGACGCCCAACGGCGAGGTGCTGACCAACAACCACGTCATAGAGGGAGCGACCACGATCTCGGTCACCGACGTGGGCAACGGGCGCACCTACGGCGCCACCGTGGTCGGCTACGACCGCAACGACGACGTGGCCGTGCTGCAGCTCAAGAACGCCTCCGGCCTGTCGACGGTGAAGCTCGGTGACTCCTCCAGCCTGAGCGTCGGCCAGGGCGTGGTGGCCATCGGCAACGCCGGCGGCACCGGGGGCAGCCCCAGCGTGGCCGGCGGCTCCATCACCGCTCTCGACCAGTCGATAACCGCCGGCGACGAGATCGACGGCTCCTCCGAGCAGCTGTCCGGGCTCATCCAGGTCGACGCCAACGTCCAGCCCGGTGACTCCGGCGGGCCCCTGGTCGACACCGCTGGACGGGTGATCGGCATCGACACCGCCGCATCGCAGTACTTCAACTTCCAGTCCTCCGGGGGCCAGGGCTTCGCCATACCCATCGCCACCGTGAGCAACATCGCCCGCCAGATCCTCGCCGGGCACGGCTCCTCGACCACCCACGTCGGCCCCACCGCCTTCCTGGGCCTCCTGCTGGCACCCAACGGCAACGGCTTCGGGCGGGGCTTCGGCGGCTTCGGCTCCGGTCCCTCCGGCGCCGTGGTGAGCGGGACGGTGCCCGGGGGCCCGGCCGCCACCGGCGGGGTTACCCAGGGCGACGTGATCACGTCCCTCGACGGCCAGACGGTGGACTCCGACTCCACCCTGGCCGACCTCCTGACCACCCACCACCCGGGCGATCACGTCCAGCTGGGATGGACCGACAGCAGCGGCCAGACCCACACGGCCACCGTCACCCTGGCCAGCGGACCGCCGGCGTAACCGGCGAGGTCGACGGCGTGCACCGCCGGTCGCTTACCCGGCCGGCGGCGGGTTGGAGAGGGCCTTGATCAGCTGGAGGGCCGGGTTGTCGGCACCCCAGAGCAGCGGGAACTCCTCGAGGACTCGGAACCCGCAGCCCTCGTAGAACGCCCGGGTGCGGGCATAGCCGGGGTCGGGACGGGCGGGACTGAGCGTCTTGACCTGCAGGAACTCGGCACCGGCCGCCGCCAGATCGGCTTCCACCGCCGCCAGCAGGCGCCGGCCGATGCCCTGGCGGTGCCGGTCGGGCAGCACCCCCATCACGTAGATCTCCCCGGCGTGGGGGCTGTGAGCGATGACGGTGGCGAAGCCCACGTCGTCCGGGCCGAGGCGGGCGACGAAGGTCGGGTTGGCCTCGGCGGCCCGGACGTAGTCCTCGACCGACTCGGGGACGCTGAACCACCCCGGCAGGGCGGCCAGGATCCTCCGGCACAGCTCACCCGAGCCGGCGGCCTGGCGCCGGACCACCACCGTCATTCGCCGAAGGTACCCGCCCGGCCCCGACCGGGTACTTGATCAGTCGAGCTCGAGCAGGTGGGCGTGGTCGTTGAACCGGCGCAGCTGCCAGCTGCCCTCGTCGTCGACGGCCCACTCGGTGATGGATGCGTTCTCGGGGAAGAAGATGCGGGCCGGAACGTCGAGGAAGGCGTGGAAGGACGAGTCGACCACGCCCCCATGGCAGGCCACCACCACGGTGGCACCGGGGTTGTCCGTGGCCAACCGGTACAGGCCGCTCGAGGTGCGGGCGGCCATCTCCGTCCAGGTCTCCCCGCCGGGCGCCACCCGGCGATGAGGGTCGAAGGGTCGCGTGGGGCCGAAGCGCCGGTCGGCCTCCTCCCAGCTCAGGCCGTCCGCCTCGCCCGGGTGCAGCTCGCACAGGTCGCACTGGGAGTCGATGGGCAGGCCTCCCAGGGCCCCGGCTATGGCCTCGGCGGTCTCGATGGCCCGGGGCAGGACGCTCGAGGCAAGCACGCTGGCTCCGGCCAGCTCCTCCGTGCGCTCGAGGCGCCGGGCCAGGGCCTGCACCTGACGCCTGCCGCGCTCGGACAGCCCCGTGCAGCCGGCGTGGCCCCCCACCACCTGTTCGACAGCGGCGTTGGCCTCGCCGTGGCGCACCAGCACCAGCCGGGTGCCCGGTGCCGGGTTCAGGCCAGCTCCTCCACGAAGTGCTCGAGCTGCTTGAGGTTGCGGCACTCGAAGACGCCGTCGCAGTGGGCGGCGTACTCCGACACGATCGAGTCCCCGGTGTCCCAGTAGGAGCGGGGCTCGGGGTTGAGCCAGAACAGATGGCGCGCCTTCTTGCGCAGCTCCTTGAGCACCCAGGCCTGGGAGGCGTGGTAGTTGTTGCGGGCGTCGCCCAGCAGCAGCACGCTGGTCTTGGGGGAGATCTCGCGACCCCAGCGCTCCCAGAACACCTCGAAGGCGTGGCCGTAGTCGGAGTGGCCGTCCACCCAGATGACGTCGGCCTCGGTGTTCACCCGGTGGATGGCATCGGTGATGTCCTCGACCCCCTCGAAGAAGCGGGTCACCTCGTCGATGCCGTCGACGAACACGAAGCTGCGGACCCGCGAGAACTGCGAGGCGATGGCATGCACCAGGTGCAAGGTGAAGCGGGCGAAGGCCGCCACCGATCCGGAGATGTCGGCGACCACCACGATCTCCGGCTTGGACGGGCGGGGATATCGGAACTTCGGCTCCGCCGGCACCCCGCCGTAGGAGAGCGAGTGGCGCACGGTGTTGCGGAAGTCGAGGGGGCCCTTACGGCCGTGGCGCCGCTTGCGGGCCAGCCGCACCGCCAGCTTGCGGGTGAGGGGATGGATGGCCTTGCGCAGGCTGACCAGCTCCTCGCGGGTGGCATGCATGAAGTCGACGTTCTCGGGCAGGGGCTTGCGCAGCGTCTTGGCCATGGCCTCGGCCCCCCGGTCGGCCACCAGCCGGCGACGGATCTCCGCCTCCACCTGCTTGCGCAGCTGGTCGATGCGGATCTCGTACTCGTCGCGGGTCAGGCGCTCCTCGAGCGGGGTCAGCCCACCGTCGGCCTGCTCCTGGGCCGACTGCATCAGCCGCTCCATGAGCCCCTCGAGGTCGAGGTTACGCAGGGTCCGGTACAGGTAGTAGGTGCCTCCCACCGGCCGCCCCGGCTCCATTCCGGCATAGCGGGTGACCGCCTCGCGGGCTATCGCCCGAACCATGGCCTGGTCGTCGCGTTGCATGGCGCGGTAGAGCATTTCGGCCAGCTCCTCGGCCGTCATGCCCTCGAGGGCGCCACCTTGGCCCTGGGGCCGCTCCCCGGACATCTGGGCGGCGGCCGCCTGCACCTGGTCCTCGGCCCCCTCCTCGATGGAGAACTGGGGCCCCCGGAGCGAGAAGTAGACGTCGAAGATGGTCTCGAAGGCGCGCCAGTGGGCGTTGTTCTTGACCAGCGTGGCCGCCAGGGCGTACTTGAAGGCCTCGCGGTCCTCCAGGGGGATGTGGCGGATGGCCTCCATGGCGTCGATGTCCTCCGTCATCGACACCGGCAAGCCGGCCGCTCGGAGCTCCCCGATGAACCCGGTCAGGACATCGAGCAAGGCGGCTCAGGCTCCCTGGGCGACCGACAGTTCCTTGGCGGCCTTGGTGATGTCGCTCTGGTACTTGAGCAGGATGTGCAGGGTGGAGGTCGCCTCCTCCACGCCGATGGAGTTGATGCCGAGCAGCACCAGGGTGCGGGCCCAGTCCAGGGTCTCCGACACCGAGGGGTGCTTCTTGAGCTCGAGGGCGCGCAGCGAGCGCACGATGCGCACGACCTGGTCGGCCAGGTGCTCGTCGATGTCGGGCACCCGGGTGACCACGATCTCCTTCTCGCGCTCGAGATCGGGGTAGTCGAGATGGAGGTAGAGGCAGCGGCGCTTGAGGGCCTCGGAGAGCTCGCGGGTGTTGTTCGACGTGAGGAACACCAGCGGGATCTGGTTGGCCGCCACCGTGCCCAGCTCGGGGATGGAGACCTGGTAGTCGGAGAGGATCTCCAGGAGGAGCGCCTCGGTCTCCACCTCAACCCGGTCCACCTCGTCGATGAGCAGCACCACCGGCTCCTGGGCCCGGATGGCCTCGAGGAGGGGCCGGGTGAGCAGGAACTCCTCGGAGAAGATGTCCTCCTCGATGCCCTCCCACGTGGCGGACTTGTCGGCGTCCTCCTCGACCACCCGCTGGGCCTGGATGCGCAGCAGCTGCTTCTTGTAGTTCCACTCGTAGAGGGCCTTGGACTCGTCGAGGCCCTCGTAGCACTGCAGGCGGATGAGACGGGAGCCGCTCATGCGGGCCACGCTCTTGGCCAGCTCGGTCTTGCCTGTTCCGGCCGGTCCCTCGATGAGCACCGGCTTGCCAAGGCGGTCGGCCAGGTAGACGACCCCGGCTATCCCCTCGTCGGCCAGGTAGTCGACGCTGCGTAGCGCCTCCCGCACCTCGGGGACCGTCCCGAAGCGATACTCGTTCTTGATGGTGTCCGTCACGATCGAATCTGCCCCTCTCCCGTTACCAGGTACTTGATGGTCGTCAGCTCGCGAAGGCCCATCGGGCCGCGGGCATGAAGCTTCTGGGTGCTGATGCCGATTTCGGCGCCGAAGCCGAACTCCTCGCCGTCGGTGAACCGGGTGGAGGCGTTGACGACCACGGCGGCGGCGTCCACCTCGGTGCTGAAGCGGCGGGCGGCGGCCAGATCCGAGGTGACGATGGCCTCGGTGTGGCCCGACCCGTAGCGGCGGATGTGCTCGATGGCGGCGCCGATGTCCTCGACCACCGACACGCTCATCTTGAGGGCGAGGAACTCGGTGCCGAAGTCGGCCTCGGTCGCCGGGCCCATCTCCGGCACCAGGGCGCGGGCGGCCTCGTCGCCGACCAGCTCGACGCCGCTCAGAGCCTCGGCCACCATCGGCAGGAACCGCTCGGCCACCCGGCGGTGCACCAGCAGGGACTCGGCGGCGTTGCACACGCTGGGGCGCTGGGTCTTGGCGTTCACCACGATCGAAGCGGCCATGTCGAGATCGGCGCTGGCATCGACATAGACGTGGCAGTTGCCGTCCCCGTCGATCACGTACGGCACGGTGGCGTTCTCGAGGATGCTGGCGATGAGCGACGGGCCGCCCCGGGGGATCAGGCAGTCGATGTAGCCCCGCAGCCGCATGAACTCGACCGCCGACTGCCGGCTGGTGTCCTCGACCAGGATCACCGCGTCCTCGGGCAGGCCGGCCTTGGCCGCCCCCTCCCGAAGGCAGGCGGCCACGGCCCGGTTGGAGTTGACCGCCCCTGAGGAGCCCCGCAGGAGGGCGGCGTTGCCCGACTTGAGGCAGAGGCCGCCGGCGTCGCTGGTCACGTTGGGGCGGTTCTCGTAGATGATGCCCACCACCCCGAGGGGGACCCGCACCCGCTCGATGCGCAGCCCGTTGGGCCTGACCCAGCCGTCGACGACCTCGCCCACCGGGTCGGGCAGGGCAGCCACCTTGCCGAGGCCGTCGGCCATGGCCTCCACCCGGCCCCGGTCGAGGCGCAGACGGTCAAGCACGGCCGGGGCCGCCCCTGACTCCTCGGCGGCGGCGAGGTCGGCCCGGTTGGCCTCGAGGATCTCGCCGCTGCGGCGCACCAGGAGCTCGCCCGCCGCCCGCAGGGCCCCGTCCTTGGCGTCGGAGCGGGCCCGGGCCAGCTCGACGCTGGCCGCCTTGGATCGCCGGCCCAGCTCGGACAGATCGGAACCGGACATCGGCCGAGCCTACCCTGGCTCTTGACCGAACGGTCTAGTTCCGGGCGCCCCGACCGGAACGCGGGCCGGGTGACACGGGGCACACCGGGCGTCGCCGGCCTGGTCAGCGGCCCTGCCTGACCTACCATCGAGCCATGTTCAAACTCCTGCGGCGGGTGTGGCGCTACATGACCGCGGCCGCCACCGGAAAGTTCGACGAGATCGCGGATCCCAAGGTCCAGCTGGAGCAGGCGCTGGCCGAGGCCCAGGAGCAGCACCGCCGTCTCACCGAGCAGGCGGCCAACGTGATCGCCAACCAGAAGCAGACCGAGCTGCGCCTCAACCGGGCCATGGAGGAGCTGGAGAGGGTGAACGGTTCGGCCCGCCAGGCGGTGGTTATGGCCGACGACGCCGCCAAGCGGGGCGACCAGACCAAGGCGGCCGAGTACACCCGGGCGGCCGAGGCCTTCGCCAACCGGCTGGTGGCCGTCGAGAGCGAGGTGGAGTCGCTCAAGACCCTCTCCCTCCAGTCGGCCCACGCCGCCGAGCAGGCCAAGTCGGCCGTGGCCCAGAACTCCTCCGCCCTGCAGGCCAAGCTGACCGAGCGCCAGAAGCTGCTCTCCCAGCTGGACCAGGCCCGCATGCAGGAGCAGGTCAACCGGGCCATGGCCTCCCTGTCCGAGACGGTCGGCCAGGACGTGCCCACCCTCGACGAGGTCAGGACGAAGATCGAAGCCCGCTACGCCCGGGCCCTGGGCCATGCCGAGCTGGCCGGCCAGAGCGTCGAGGCCAAGATGCTCGAGGTCGAATCCGCCCAGGCCAGCGCCCAGGCCATGGCCCGCCTGTCCCAGATCAGGGAGCAGCTGGGCCTGCCCGCCCCCGACACCTCGGGCGACGGGGGCGCCGGGGCGCCGGCCGACGAGAGCGCGCAGTAGCCCGGCTCACTCCGGTATCACCACCAGGTCGTCGCGGTGGACGACCTCGGGCGACATGTCCGGGGGCAGGTCGGAGCTTCGTCGGCCGGCCCAGCTCCTGATGATGGCGCTGGGCTGGCGGGCCAGTCCCTTGGCGAAGACCTGACCGTCCTCGCCGGCGATCTCCACGGCGTCCTCGGCGTCGAAGCTGCCCCGCACCTCCTTGACCCCGGCCGGCAGCAGGGACGTGCCCCGCTCGACGATGGCGGCCTGGGCACCGGCGTCGACGACGACCGTTCCGGCCGCCCCGACGGCGAAGGCGATCCAGAGCTTGCGGGCCGACAGGCGCCGGTCGCGGGGGCGGACGACGGTCCCGACCCCCGACTCGCCGGCCACGGCGGCGGCCAGCACCCCGGCCCGGCGGGCCGAGGCGATGACGGTGCGCACCCCGGACCAGGCGGCCATGCGGGCCGCCGCCAGCTTGGAGGCCATCCCGCCGCTGCCGCGCTCGCTCGCAGATCCGCCCGCCGCCAGCTGCAGCTGGTGGTCGACCTCGACCACCTCCTCGATCAGCGAGGCCCTGGTGTCGATCCGGGGATCGGCGGTGAAGACGCCCTCGGTGTCGGTCAGCATCACCAGCAGCTCGGCCGCCACCAGGTGGGCGACCAGGGCGGCCAGCCGGTCGTTGTCGCCGAAGCGCAGCTCGTCGTCGGCCACGGCGTCGTTCTCGTTGACGATCGGAACGACACCGAGGTCAAGCAGGCGCACCAGGGTCTGGCGGGCGTGCAGGTACTGCTGGCGGTGCACGAAGTCCAGCGGGGCCAGGAGGACCTGGCCCCCGACCAGGCCGTGGCTGGCGAACACGTCGTCGTAGACGCGCATGAGCCGGCTCTGGCCCACGGCCGACACCGCCTGCAGCGTGCCCAGATCGGTGGGCCGGTTGCCGCCCAGCCCGAGGGCGGGCAGCCCGGCGGTGACCGCCCCCGAGGTGACCACCACTACGCGGTGACCCCGGCTGCGCAGGGCAACCACCTCCACCGCCAGCTTCTCGATGGCCAGGCGGTCGACCTCGCCGGCGGCGTCGGTGATCGAGGTGGTTCCGATCTTGGCCACGACGATCATTGGTCGGGCTCGTACTCGAAGCTGAACCCGCCCACTTGGACCAGGTCGCCCTGCCTGGCCCCGGCCCGGGCCAGGGCCCGGTCGACCCCCAGGCGCCGGAGGCGCTCCTGGACGTAGGCGAGGGCCTGGGCATCGGTGATGTCGCTCACCGCCACCGCCCGCTCGGCCGGGCGGCCCCGGACCACGAAGGTGCCGTCAGGCGAGCGCTCCACCACAACCTCGGCCGGCGCCGGCCGGTGCACCACGGCCGCCGGCGGGGCCGGCTCGGCCCGGCGGGCCTCGAGGACCAGAGCCATCATCTCGCCGACCAGGCCGGCCACCCCCTCGCCGGTCACCGCCGAGATCCGCCGACCGCCGTACTCGAAGGTGGCGGCGTCGGCCTTGGTCCCCACCACCAGGCGGGGACGCTCGAGCAGCTCGGGCCGGTAGCGGCCCAACTCGTCCAACAGGGTGGCCAGCTGGTGCTCGGGCCCGAGACCCTCGACCGAGTCCAGGTCGAGCAGCACGACCAGCACCCGGGCCCGCTCGACGTGACGGAGGAAGCGGTGTCCCAGGCCCCGGCCCGAGCTCGCCCCCTCGATCAGGCCCGGGATGTCGGCCACGACCATTTCGGAGTCGTCGAGGCGCACCACTCCGAGATGGGGCTCGAGGGTCGTGAAGGGGTAGTCGGCGATCTTGGGCTTGGCCGCCGAGATGCGCGATATGAGGGTGCTCTTGCCTGCGTTGGGGAAGCCGATGAGGGCGGCATCGGCCATCAGCTTGAGCTCGAGGTCGAGCCAGCGCTCCTCGCCCACCTCGCCCTGCTCGGCGAAGGACGGAGCCCGGCGCCGGTTGGACAGGAACCGGCTGTTGCCCTTGCCACCCTGTCCGCCGTGGGCCGCCAGCCATCGGTCCCCCGCCGTCACCAGGTCGGCCAGGACGGCGCCGTCGCGGTCCTTGACGGTGGTGCCCTCGGGCACCTTCACCCTCAGATCGGAGCCCCTCGCCCCGTGCCGGTTCTTGCCCTGACCGTGCCGGCCGTCCGTCGCCCGGCGGTGGGGATGGTCGCGGAAGGAAAGCAGCGATGCCACGTCGCGGCTGGCCTCCAACCACACGTCGCCCCCGGACCCGCCGTCGCCTCCGTCGGGACCACCGCGGGGCACGTGCGCCTCGCGCCGGAACGAGATCGCTCCCGCTCCTCCGTCGCCGCCCTTGACGTGGATCTGGGCCTCGTCGACGAAGCCGGACACCGGCCGAGCGTACCGGAGGGCCCTTCCGCCGCCGCCTTGCCCGGCGCCGGTCGGAGCCGTCGGCCCACCCACTCCCCCAGGCCGGGGGACGCTGGGTCGGCGTGCTGGCCGGGCCGCAGGCGCGCCTTCATTCCGGTCCGCCTGGACACAAATGCCACCGGCGTCCCAGGATCTGGGCCGTGACCCTCACCGACACCAAGGACGCCGTGCGCGTCCGGGCCCGTCGCCTGCGCGATCTGGTCGAGCCCCTGGCCGCCAACGTCTACTTCGCCCCCGAGGCCCACGCCGGCTATGCCACCCTCGGCTTCGGTCCCAGCCCGGCCGAGGTGAACGGGGTCGCCATGCCCGACGGGCCGGCCTACTTCACCAGCCGGGGCGCCTGCCTCGGACGGGTCCCCGGAGAGGTCGTGGCCGCCGCCTTCGCCGTCTTCAACCCCGAGGTCGTAGTGCCGGCCGTCACCCACGGATGGTCCCTCACCGAGCCCGACGCCATCCTCGACGCCCGCTGCCGGGGAGCGACCGCCGCCCTCCGGCGCATCCTGGGCCCCCAGCCCGACGGGGTTCGGCGGGCCACCGAGCTGCTCCGGCGGGGAGCCGAAGCGGTCGGGGTCGAGGGCCACCATCTCTTCGCCGGCCTGCGCTCCCTGGGCTTCCCCGGCGACCCGCTGGGCGACCTGTGGCGGGCGGCCGACCTGGTCCGCGAGCACCGGGGCGACTCGCACATCGCCGTGTGGGCCGGAGCCGGCCTCGACCCGGTCGAGATCGGCCTGTTGACCGAGCTCTACTGGGGCCTCGCCCCCCGCAGCTACGTCCGCACCCGTGCCTGGGGCGTGGAGGACCTCGACGCCGCCACCGATCGCCTGACGTCGGCGGGATGGATCTCCGAAGGACGCCTGACCGACGGCGGCCGGCGCTTCCGCGAGGAGATCGAGATCCACACCGACGACGCCGAGGGCAGGCTGGTCCGCGCCATCGGCGACGACGTCGACGAGCTGCTCGACCTGCTGGCTCCGTGGGCCCGAGCGGTCGTGGCGGCCAAGGGGTACCCCGACGGGCCCGGCTCGCTCAGCCGACGCCCCTGACGCCCCTTACGCCCAGCGAACAGCTGCCGGCCGGCCGCTGCGACTACTCAGCCCGGCGCAACCGGGCCGAAAGGTGGTGCGCCATCGGCTGGCCCACCGCCGCCATCCGCAGGCTGTAGCGGAGGAGGTCACCCTCCACGACGAGGTGGCGCTCGATGGCGGTGACCGACTTGGCGGAGGCGGTGCCGGCCACCGTCGTCGACTCCAGCCGGAGGCTGGTCCCCTCCAGGATCCCCTCGGCTATCTCGACCACGCCGGTCGGATGGGCCAGCACCAGCTCGATCCGGCCCGGTCCGCCCGGTCGCAGGTAGCCGAGCTCGGAGTGCAGGGGCCGCCCGTCGGCGGCGTGGCTGGTCCGCTGGCTGTAGGCCAGCTGCGGCTTGCCCGCATGGGTGAAGGTGACGGTCTCGGTGTACTCGAACGGCTCGATGGTCGGGTACTCCCCCTGGCCCCGCCCGGTCCACGTACCGAGCAGGAACGCCACCGGGCCGAGGTCGGGATGCAGAGCGGCTGCCACCGCCCGGAGCTTGCCACCTCCGCTCTGTCGGGGCGCCTTGAGGTGCGCAGCGGCGCGCGCCAAGGCTGGTCGCCGTCAGCTCGGGCGGACCGTCGCTGGTGAACACCAGCCGGCCCCCAGCAGCCGAGGTGGCCGGACCACAGCGGTGAGAACATGGACCGCAGTGAGCCCCGACCCGCAGTACCGGGCCGATCTGTTCCGCGGCACGGCGCCGTACTACGACCGCTACCGGCCCCCCTACCCGGCCGAGCTGTGGGCCGACCTGCGCCGACGGCTCCCCGTGACCGGCAGCGGACGGCTGCTCGATCTGGCCTGCGGCACCGGCCAGATCGCCTTCCCGTTGGCGGCGTACTTCACCGAGGTGGTGGCGGTGGACCAGGAGCCCGACTCCGTCGAGTACGGCCGGACCAAGGCGGCGACGGCCGGGGTCGACAACATCACCTGGGTCACCGGCTCGGCGGAGACAGTCGAGCCGGACGGTCCCTTCGAGCTGATCGCCGTGGGCAACGCCTTCCACCGCCTGAAGCGCTCGGCGGTGGCGGCCCGGATGATGTCCTGGCTCCGGCCCGGCGGCGGGGTCGCCCTGGTGTGGGGCGGGGGGCCGTGGATCGGACCGCTCCCGTGGCAGAAGGCGATGGGCGAGGTGTGCGCCGACTGGATGGCGCGGGCCGACGCCACCGACCGGGTGCCCGCCGGCTGGGAGCGGGCGATGGACGAGGACCCTCACGACGAGGTGCTGGCTCGGGCCGGCTTCGAGTACCTCGGCCGGTTCGACTTCGAGCGGGAGGATGCCTGGACGGTCGAGACTCTGGTCGGCTTCACCTACTCCACCTCGTTCCTCAACCGCCAGGCCTTGGGCGACAAGGCCCGTGACTTCGAGGCCGACTTCGCCAGGCGCCTCGGTCCCTATGCCGACGGTGGGACCTTCAGAAATCGGGCGGTGTACATCTACGAGCTGGCCCGCTCGCCGATCGATCGGTCTCCAACGATCGCGGCACACGTCGGCGCGTAACCCCAAAGAGCGCCAGCGCCGTCCGGCCCCCAGCGGAGGACCTCACGGGCGCCGTCGAGGCGCGCACGCCCGTCGGCTCAGCGGATGCCCGTGTCGCAGCTGATGTCGGCCCGGGTCGGCCCCGAGGAACCAACGGTGACCGTCGTGGACGGACAACGGGGCCAGTTGGACCCGGTGTCCACCACCAGGGTGTAGCGACCGGGCGGCAGGCGCATGGCGTAGCGGCCCTGGGCGTCGGTTGCGGTCGAGGCGACCGTCGAGCCTGAGGAGTCCTGCGCCTCGACGTCGCCGGCCACCGGCCGGGGGGGACAGGGATGGTTGGCCGGCTCGGCGCCACAGGTGTGGCCGGCGGTGACATAGCCGTACACCCCGGGACCCGAGGGGGCCGGCGGTGGGGAGGTCGTGGTGGTGGGCGCGGTGGTGGATGAGGAGCCCGGCGGGGACGTCGTCGCGCTGGCCCCGGACCCCGGGGCGCCCACCACCGTGCCCGGGCCGCTGACGCCGGACCCGGCGGTGGCGGAGACCGGCGGCTGACCAACCGGGCCCGGCGAGGTGCTGGCACCGGGCACCGTGGAGGAGACCGGAGACCCGCCCGATCTGATGGCGGTCCACCCGCCGCTGGCCAGCTTGGGCCCGCCACCCCCGCAACCCGCCAGCGCCAGCGCCATCCCGACCACCACGGCGGTGACGCCCGGCATCGCTCCGGCGGGACCGGTGCGCCTGGGGGCGGCCATGTCCGGGAACGGTACCGCCGCCGGCCGCCACCGGCGCCCGACGGCCCTTATCCCTGCTCCCGCCCTTCTTCCTCGGCCGGGCCTTCGCCGCCCAGCCGCTCGGCCAGGTGGCGGATCTCGTCCTCGCCCGCCAGGGCCTCCACCACGGCGGCGGTGAGGGAGGCGAAGAAGGGCTGAGCCTCCGGGGGTGCCCAGTGGCAGCCGAGGGCCTCCAGTGTCGCCTCGTCCATCGAGTCGATGCGGACCCACTCCTCGATCACCTGGCGCACGTGGGACGGCTCCGCCCGCCCGGTCCAGAAGAAGACGTCGGTGTCACGGGCGACCGCCTCCCAGGCGTCGAGGAAGCGGCGGAACATGGCCATGACCGAGTCGTCGATCGGGCCTCCCACCGCCTCCGGCCGGGCCTGGATGGCGTCGAGGATGCATCTGGTGTTGGCCACCCACGACCGGGCCGCCTCCGAGGGAACCGGCCCGACCCGGACCTCAACGTCCTCGATCGGGGCGGCCGGGGCGACCGGCTGGGTGGCGTGGCGGCCGGCCTGGCGGGCGAGCATGAGGGCCAGCTCGGCGGCCACGTCGGCGCCCACGCCGCCCTTGTGCAGCACGCCGATGGCACCGGCGGCGGCGGCCGACTCGGCCGTGGCGCCGTCGAGGGCGGCGGTGTAGAGCACGATCTCGCTGTGAGGCGAACGGGCCCGAATCAGTGGGATGGCCTCGAGGCCGCCCATCACCGGCATCTGGCGGTCGAGCACGACCAGGTCGGGGCGGAGGCGGCCGCACACATCGACCGCCTCGGCGCCGTCGGCCGCCTCGCCGACGACGTCGAAGCGCCCATCGGAGGACAGCATGATTCGCAGCATCAGCCGGACGTCGGCCGAGTCATCGACAATGACCGTGCGTACGGCGCCTCGGTCTCCCACCGGCGCCTCCTACCCCTTTCCGGTGACGGCGCCGCTGCTCGGCCCCGTCCAGGTCAGGGGGATCCCTACCCCCGCGCCCTCCGGAAGGCGCGTCGCCGCGCCCCCCTCGAGGCGTCTGGCTCTTCCTCCGATCGGGCGGCAACGGCCCGGGACCGGCCCCGGAGGTCGATGATGCCGTCGTTGGCCCGGAACGACGCCTGGCCGGACACCAGCTGCTCGGCCAGGCGTCCGATGCCGTCGATCACCACCGCCGAGAGACGTCGGTAGTCCTCGGCGGTCATGCGCAGCTGAGGGTCAGACAACCGCTCGGCCGCCTCCTGGACCGCCTCGGCGTCCGCCGCCACCTGCGCCAGCACCGCTGGGTTGAGTACGAGGTCCCCCCTGTCGACCTCTTCCTCCCCGGTCTGCTCACTACGGCCGCTCACTGGGATACCCCCTGCTGGTCGCGCTGGTCCCATCGGTCCTTACGACGGACAGAGCCCGCCAGGATGACGGGAATTCCCTCGATCTCCGGAAAAACCGCTCGAAAGCCGCCGGTCGCCGCTCAGCCGGCCCATCTGACTCAAGGTTTCTAACCTCGAACCACGCCAAGGTCAGCGCAACGAGGGGGCGACCTCCTCGATGAACAGGTCGCAGGTGTCCTTGGCGCGGGCCAGGTCGGGAAGGGTGAAGCCGGGGACGATGAACTCGTCGGCGCCGGCGGCGGCGTAGGAGCCCATCACGTCGACCACCTCGGCCGGAGTCCCCACCACCCCGGCCCGGCCGACGTCACGACCCCGCATCGACTCCACCCAGTCCTTGTCCGATGACAGGAACAGCAGAGCCTGGGTCGACACCTTGATGGCCGCGGGGTCCCGACCCACGTCGTCGCAGTGGCGGTGGAGGACCTCGACCTTGTGGCGCAGGACCTCCGGGGTGGTCCAGCTGTTCCACTCGTCGGCCAGCCGGGCGGCGATTCGCATCATGCGCTTCTCCCCCCCGGCGCCGATCAGGATCGGCAGGTCCTGCTGCACGGGAGCGGGCTGGTTGGGGGCGTCCTTCACCTCGAAATAGCGGCCGGCGAAGGTGGTGCGGCGCTCTCTCAACAGGGAACGCAGGATCTGCAAGGCCTCCTCGAAGCGGTCCACCCGCTCCTTGGGGGACCCGAGCGGAAGGCCGTAGGCGGCGTGCTCGTTCTCCTGCCAGCCCGCCCCCAGGCCCAGCACCAGCCGACCCCCGCTGATGTTGTCGACGGCGGCGGCGATGTTCGCCAGCACGGCCGGATGCCGGTAGGTGACGCTGGTGACCAGCGGTGCCAGCCGGAGCCGAGGCACGGCGGCAGCCAGGCCGGCGATGACCGACCAACACTCCAGGGTCGGACCTTCCGGCGGCGACGCGTCCGCCGGCCCGTTGGGCATGAAGTGGTCGGCGAAGTACACCCCGTCCCAGCCGGTGGCCTCGCAGTGCCGGGTGAGCTCGAGGATGTCGGACCAGGACCACATGGGGGACGGCCAGATGCTGAAGCGCATGGGCGGGGACAGTAACCGCCCGCTGCGCCCACCACCGGGGCCCGTGACGGCCGCCCCGGCCGCCCCGCTGGAAGGGGACCCGGGCGGCGCCGTGTATCCGGGGCCGCCACCGGCGAAACCGGAGCAACCCCCCATAACGGACGTCGAGGGCTAAGGTGAGGCTTCCCGCCAGGCCCGGTCGGCGAGACATTGGCAGCGGTCGGGCGGGGTACCGAACAGGGGCCTCGCGCCCTGACCATCGCCCGGGGGGTACCGCAACATGAGCAAGGCCAGACCGGTAGTCAAGGCATGGAGGGCCGGGGCGCTCCTGGCCGCCGTAAGCCTGGGAGCAGCGGCATGCGGTGGCAGCTCGTCTCCGACGAGCGCGTCGACGACCACCACCGGGGCCGGGCTGCAGCACATCGGCGGCTCCGTGTCGCTGTGGGCCGAGTGGACCGGCACCGAGCAGCAGGACTTCCAGTCCGTCCTACAGCCCTTCGAGTCGAAGACCGGCATCACGGTCAACTACGCCGGCAAGGGCAGCAACATGGACACCGCCCTCGAGGCCGCCGTGCAGGGCGGAGCCCCTCCCGACGTGGCCCTGGTGCCCGACCCGGGCACGTTGCGCACGCTGGCCCAGCAGGGCTCGATCAAGGACCTCGGTCCGGTGATCGGCAACCTGAGCTCCGATTTCGGATCGGCGTGGAACCAGCTCGCCACCGTCAACGGGAAGCTCTACGGCGTCTGGTTCAAGGGGGCGAACAAGGACACCGTCTGGTACAACCCGGCCGAGTTCGCCGCCGCCGGCATCAAGTCCCCGCCGAAGACGTGGGAGGAGCTGCTGAGCGACGCCAGCACCCTCAAGGCCGCAGGCATCCCCCCCGTGTCGCTGTGCACCGACGTGGGTTGGCCGGTGGCCGACCTGTGGCAGAACGTGTACCTGAAGACCGCCGGCGCCACCGCCTACAACAACCTGTCCGACCACACCACCAAATGGACCGACCCCACGGTGACCACGGCCTTCAACACCCTGGCCAAGCTGGTCGGCCAGCCGTCCTACCTGCTGGGAGGGACCCAGGGGGCCCTGGCCAGCACCTATCCGGAGTGCGCCGACAAGGTGTTCCCCAAGCCGGGCGCGTCGCCGGCCGCGGCGATGGTGTTCGAGGCTGACTTCGTCGTCTCGGAGATAGTGGGCAACTCCACCAACTACACAGCAGGGACGACGGGCTCGGGCGGGGCCACCTGCACCGCCGATCCGAGCAAGACGCCGTGCTACGACTTCTTCGCCTTCCCGCCGCCGGCCGCCGACACGTCCAACGCCTCATCGATCCAGGCGGCCGGCGACGTGGCCATGCTGATGCACACCACCCCCCAGGCCGAGGCTCTGATCAAGTACCTGGCCTCCCCTGACAGCGGGGCCATCTGGGCCCACATCGGGGGCTTCGCCTCGCCCAACAAGGCCGTGGCGGCAAGCAGCTATCCCGACACGGTCAGCCGCAACGACGCCGCCGAGCTGCAGAACGCCGGCAGCCTGGTGTTCAGCCTCGACGACCTCCAGGGCAGCTGGGAGAAGAGCATGTGGCAGGACATGCTCAACTTCGTCAAGGACCCGAGCCCCGCCAACGTCGCCACCGTCGAGAAGACGATGGACAGCCAGGCGACTGCTTCCATAGGCCACTGACGGCACGACCATGACCGGACCGGGCGCGCCCGACACCCGTCGGGCGCGCCCCGTCGCGCCACGGACGGATCGCTGATCCGTGGCCGTCGTCCCCGTCACCGAGGACCAGGCGCTCGCCCCCGAAGGCCACTCCTCGGGCAGCTGGAGGCAGCACCTCGGATCCCTCGTCTTCCTCGCCCCGGGCGCACTGTGGCTGCTGTTCATCGTCATCTATCCGGCCGTCGCCACCGTGCGCTACAGCCTCTACAACGAGTCGGCGACGAGCTTCGTGGGCCTGCGGAACTACCAGAGCGTCTTTTCCACCAACGCCATCCTGACGACGTTCCGCAACAACGTCATCTGGGTCCTGGTCTTCCCCTTCTTCGTGACCTTCATCGGCCTGGTGTTCGGCGTCCTGTCCGAGCGCATCCGGTGGGCGACGGCCTTCAAGACCATCATCATCATGCCGATCGTGTTCAGCACCACGGCGTCGGCCCTGGTGTGGCGGACGATCTTCGACATCAACCCCCACGTCGGGGTGGTCAACGCCGTGGTCCAGACGGTGGACGACTGGATCAACCGACCCGGCTCCTATCCGCTCAATCCCTCGGAGGGCCAGACCGTCGCGTCCCTCGCCTCCACCGGCGTGCACGCCATCCCGGGGGGCGCCCTCGAGAGCACCCGCACGGTCCGGCCCGGCGGGACGGTGCAGATGGGCCTGACCGGACTCAGCCCCACCACCATCGCCCTGCTCGACGCCCGGGCGGCGGCGGTGCCCCACCCGAGCGGCCGGGCGGTGTCGGGCCTGGTGTGGCGGGACTTCTCCCCCAGCCACCCCAACGTCACCGGTCGGGTCTTCCCCGACGAGGACGGGCTGCCCAACCTCCGCCTCGCCCTCACCGGCGCCGACGGGACGACGGTGGCCACGACCACCACCGACTCCCACGGCGCCTTCCGGTTCACGGACGTCCCCAATGGGGCGTACCGGGTGAGGATCGTGCCGTCGAACTTCCGCTCCGGCTTCACCGGGTTGTTCTGGCTCGGGACCAGGTCGCTCACGCCCACCGCCGGCCTGAGCCAGACGGCGCAGTCCCTTCTCAGCCTTCCCCTCGTCGACGTGGCCATGATCATCGCCTACCTGTGGATCTGGGCGGGCTTCGCCATGGTGGTGATCGGGGCCGGGCTGGCCGCGCTCAACCGCGAGGTCCTCGAGGCGGCCCGCATCGACGGGGCCACGGAGTGGCAGACCTTCCGTCGGGTGACCATGCCGATGCTGGCGCCGGTGCTCGGCGTGGTGTTCGTGACCATGATCATCAACGTCCTCAAGGTCTTCGACATCATCCTCAACATGGCCCCGGGCTCCTCCCAGGGCGACGCCAACACCCTGGCGCTGGCCATCTACAACGACGGTTTCACCGGCGGCATCCACTCCGGCCTGGCCAGCGCCATCGCCGTCGTCCTGTTCATCCTGGTGGTGCCGGCGATGATCTGGAATCTCAGGAAGATCCAGGCATGACCGAGGTGCTGGCACCGGCGCCGGCCATGGCCGGGTCCAGGAGAGGTGTGCTCGGTTGGCTGCGCGCCCCCCGGGTCGCCGTCAACATCGCCCTCGTCGTCGCTGCCCTGGTGTGGCTGGTCCCCACCGTGTCGCTGACCATCTTCTCCCTCCGGCCCGAGGCCCTGTTCCAGCAGTCGGGGTGGTGGAAGGTCTTCACCATCCCGTCCCAGCTGACGGTGCAGAACTACCACGTGCTGTTCTCCCAGGGCCTGGCCGCGGGCGGCCTGCTCGACTCGCTGGTGACGTCTCTCGAGATCACGATCCCATCCACGGTCCTGGTCACCGTGGTGGCCAGTCTGGCCGGCTACAGCCTCGTCTTCGGCGCCTGGCGGGGGCGCAACGCGGCCTTCCTCGTCATCGTGGGCCTGATGGTCGTGCCCGTGCAGGTGGCCCTCATACCGGTGGTGCAGCTGTACCGGAACTTCGGGTCCATCTTCGGCTACAACCCCTACGGCACCGTGGTGGGTGTGGTCCTGTTCCACGTCGCCTTCGGGCTGCCTTTCGGCATCTTCCTCATGCGCAACTTCTTCATCGGGATCCCCAAGGACCTGCTCGAGGCGGCTCGGATCGAGGGCGCCGGCGAGTGGACCCTCCTGCTCCGGATCGTGCTCCCGCTCGGCCTGCCGGCGGCGGCGTCCCTGGCCATCTTCCAGTTCATCTGGGTCTGGAACGACCTGCTGGTGGCCCTGGTGTTCCTCGGCGGGAACGTGCACCAGCCGATGACCATCTACCTCTACGACCAGACCCGCACCCTGGCGGCCAACTACTGGATCATCTCCACCGGGGCCATGGTGTCCATCGTCGTGCCCCTGATCGTCTTCTTCTCCTTCCAGCGCTACTTCGTCCGCGGCGTCCTGGCCGGCGCCGTCAAGTGAGGTAACCCCGTTGGCCAGTGTGATCCTGAGCGAGCTCACCAAGACCTACCCGGGCGGGACCACCGCCGCCGTGGACCACTTCAACCTCGACATCGCCGACGGCGAGTTCGTCTGTCTGGTGGGACCCTCCGGGTGCGGCAAGACGACGGTGCTGCGGATGATCGCCGGGCTGGAGGAGATCAGCAGCGGGACGGTGACGATCGGGGACCGGGTGGTGAACCGGCTGCCGCCCCGCGACCGCGACATCGCCCTGGTCTTCCAGAGCTACGCCCTCTACCCGCACATGAGCGTCTATGAGAACATGAGCTTCGGACTGAGGCTGCGCAAGGTCCCCAAGTCCGACGTCGACACCGCCGTGCAGTCCGCCGCCCGCATCCTCGACCTCGGGGACTACCTCGACCGCAAGCCGGCCCAGCTGTCGGGCGGCCAGCGCCAGCGGGTCGCGCTGGGGCGGGCCATCGTGCGCGACCCGGCCGCCTTCCTCATGGACGAGCCCCTCTCCAACCTCGACGCCAAGCTGCGGGTCCAGACCAGGGCGGAGATCGTCCGTCTCCACCAGCGCCTGTCCGCCACCATGATCTACGTCACCCACGACCAGGTCGAGGCCATGACGATGGCCGACCGGATCGCCGTCATCAGCCAGGGGGTGCTGGAGCAGGCCGGCACCCCCCAGGAGCTCTACGACCGGCCCCGCAACCTGTTCGTGGCCGGGTTCATCGGCTCGCCGGCGATGAACTTCCTGGCGGTCCAGGTGAGGCCGGACGAGGACACCACCAGGCTGGCCGATGCCGAAGGCAGCACCGAGCTGGCACTGGAGGGCGCCCGGGCGGCGGCCCTCCGTCGGCTCGGGATCACCACCGCCACCCTCGGGGTGCGCCCCGAGCACCTGCGGGTGGGCCCGCCCGCCGGGGCCGGCCTGGCCATCAACGCCACCGTGGACGTGATCGAGTTCCTCGGCAACGACGCCCATGTCCATGTCTCCGCCGGCGCCCACGACCTGGTCGCCACCGTGTCGGCCCGCCAGCCTCTCTCCGTCGGAGAGGCCGTCGTGCTCAGCGCCGACGCGGAGATGGTGTACCTGTTCGACCCCCGCTCCGGCGACGCCATCTACGAGGCGTGATCGAGGTCGGCCCGGGATAGCTCCCCACTCCAGACATCGACGCCGCCCGGGGGGCGGCCTACACCGCCAAGCGGATCTCGGGCCTGGTCCGGCCTTACGTGGATGCGGCCGGGGTCACCAAGCCGGGGGCGGCTCATCTGTTCCGCCACACGGCGGCCACCCTCATGCTCGAAGGCGGGGCCGACTTGCGCTATGTGCAGGAGCTATTGGGCCATGCCGACGTGTCGACCACCCAGATCTACACCCGGGTCTCCATCCGCCAGTTGAAGGCCGTTCATGACGCCACCCACCCGGGGGCCAGGAACGCCTCGCACGCCTCGCCCAGCATCGAGGACTTCCTTTACAGCTTCAAGGACAGCCCCGGGCGGCTCCCGGCTGCGCCGTCGCCGCCCGACAGCCTCGAATGTGACGCTTCCTCCGCCGTCATCCCCGGATGCGCCAGTCCAGCCGGCCGCTACTCCCGAACCCGGTCCCGCCCCTCCCGTCCTCACTCCGACCAGGGGGCGCACCGGCAGCACACCTGATGCGCCGTGCGCTCGCGGTCGGGACGGCAACTTGCGGTCACCCTGACCAGTCAGAGCAGGTCAGAGGCATGGACCCAAGTCCAAGCTGTCCCCCGGCAGCGGCCGCGATACGAGCGTCCGGCTCCAGCGTGAGGCACGCCTGAGGCACGAACGCGTCGCCTGGCTCCTCCTCCTGAACGGGGGAGCGGCAGTGGCCAGATCAGCTTTCGGGACCATCCGGCGCCTGGAGTCCGGGCGGTACAACGCACGCATCCGGGTGCGGGGCCGACAGATCACCGTCGGGACCTTCGCCACGCGGCGGGCGGCCACCGCGGCGATCGCGGCGGCAGGAGCCGAGGCCAGCGGCGAGCGGATCATCGACCGGACAGCAGGGCGTCAGCGCGCTGACCGACCGCTCGACCGCCAGCTGTCCGGGCACCCCACTGGGCGCCTTGACCCGCCCCGAGGTGACCTACCTAGTCCGTTCCACCGACCCCAGCGCAATTATCACGGCCAAGCTCGTTTCAACCCGACAACTCGAGCAGGCCGCCGGGGGCGAGCTCACCCAGTGCCAGTTCCGTCCCTGTTCGCCGTCGGCGGTCTGGCTCATCCTCGCCCACGGCGGCGCCTTCGCCTTCTCGTCCAGCCCGGGTGGCATCTCCGTGCCATCCGTGAACGCCCCTACCACGACGACGACGTCACTGCCCCCCGGCATGCACTGGAGCATCTACCCGGTCGACCCCCTGAGCGGACGGGGCCTCGGCGCCTCCGGAACCGGCCAGGGTCCGGACCCCTCCTACTTCGCTCAGCTGACCGACCTCGACCCCGCTCCGCTCCTGGTCGCCAGCTCATCCGCCGCGGGATGCCAGCCGGTTCCCCTGACCTCGGTCAGCACCGACAGCGCCGGAGCCCGCTTTTACGCCTACGCCGGGGGCATGACCCAGGTCATACCGCCGCCCGGGTTCAACCCGGCTGACGCCACCGACGATCAGCTGCGGCGCTACGGCCTCCCGCCCCGGCCTCCGCAGGGGACGCGGGCCCGCCAGATCTGGGACACCAACGTCGGCCACGCCACCCACCCGGCACCTCCGGGGATCAGCACCTGTCCGAGGAGCAGCGGTTAATGACCACCGCTCGAGTAGGGCTCCTCGCCTTGGCGGTCTGCGTACTCGGGGGCTGTGGTAGCGGTCCTTCGTCGGTATCCACCACCGGGGAGAGCCCGGCCCTTCGGGCCTGGGCGGGCTTCCCGGTGGGCCGGGTGCCCCGCCCGCTGGTCCTGGTCGGCCCGAAGGTCGTGGACCCGAGGACTGGCTTTCCCGATGGGCCCACCAAGCTCGCCTACATCGAGCGCGCCGTGGACCTGCCCGC
>Ga0070739_10001154_pt1 | contig 41902 bp, 33 predicted proteins | sample Coa_R1_7_FD_66445 | JGI IMG/M metagenome (GOLD analysis project Ga0070739, IMG submission 66445) | Surface soil microbial communities from Centralia Pennsylvania, which are recovering from an underground coalmine fire - Coalmine... | ecosystem: Environmental > Terrestrial > Soil > Unclassified ...
CCGCGCGTTCGAGCAGTTCGACGTGCGTACGGTCGCCGCGTACGGCGACGCCGACGTCGACCGGCTCATGCACGACGACGGCATCATCCACTCGCGCCCGAAGATCGAAGGGACGATCCGCAACGCGCGCACGCTGATCGAGCTGGAGCGCGAATTCGGCTCGATCCGGGCGTATCAGACCTCGTTCGCCGATTACGACGCGATCCGCAAGGACACGAAGAAGCGCTTCGCGTTCCTCGGCGATCTCAGCACGTACTACTGGCTCTTCCGCACCGGCGCGCCCGTCCCCGATCTCGAAGAGTGGATGAAGACGCAGGAGCGCGACCACCCCCGGATGCGGGAGATGGTCGCGCTCGCCGGCAACGGTTGAGCTAGAAGCGCGTCACGTCGCTTTCGCCGCGCCAGATCGCGTTCGTCTGCTGACGGATCAGCTCGGCGGCGCCGGCGGCGACGGTCTCGCCGTCGTCGGTGAGCTCCTGGAGCACGAGCTCCGGCATCACCTGGTTGATCGCCATGACCATCCGCGCGTAGTCCGCGAGGTGCGTGCGCGCGAGCTCGGCGACCGCGGGCTCCCCGACGCCGATCGCGGTCGCGTGCAGCATCGTGTAGCTCACGGCGGCCAGGTTCAGCGCGGTGTAGTCGTCGCGGAGCGACTTCGAGATCTTCGTCTTGCGCACGGCGTCGATCGCCGCGGCGCCCCAGCCGAGCAGCTCGCTCCACGCCGATTTGATCGGGTCGGCCTCGTGGCCGCCGAGCGTCGCGAGCGCCTGCTCGAGCGCGGTGACGTGCGCGTCGGCGAGGTTCGCGATCTGCGCGATCGTCGCGTGCGCCGCCGGATAGCGCGCGGCGTCCGGCATCCCGAGCTGCCGGTGCAGCGGCTGGGCGATGTGGCGTTCGAGCGCCAGCATGTCGCTCACGTACGTTTGGATCGAGTGCAGCTCGTTGTCGTATCCGGGCTCGCCCGCGCTCGGGTCCGCGGTCGAATCGTAGCGGATCGACCGTTCGCCGGCGACGGGGTCGCTCGACGTGACGGCGGGGTCGCTTGCGGGCGGCGTAGCCTGGTATCCGCCGCCGCCTGAGGTCGTTCCGATGTCGCTCATGCCAGCGCTCGTCCCCGAATCGGCGATGCGGTATGCCGTTCGAGGGCTCGCTCGCGTCAGCCGGCGCGCACCGGTGCGGAGCGCGCGCGGAGCTGATCGGCGCGCAGCCGGAACGCGAACGTCGTTCCGGCCTCCGACGACGAGCGCAGCACCAGCGAGCCGCCGGCTCGCTCGACCGCGCGCTTCGCGATCGCGAGGCCGAGCCCCGAACCCTCGACGTCGCCGCGCGTCGCGCCGCGGTAGAACCGGTCGAAGATCCCCTCGCGGTCCTCGGGGAGAATGCCGGGACCCGCGTCGGAGACCGTCACCTCGACGCCGCATTCCGCGGCCGTCGCCGCCATGCGGATCGGCGCGCCTGGCGCGTACTTGATCGCGTTGTCGACGACGTTCGCGATCGCATGGTGGATCTCGTCGCGGTTCCCGATCACCCGCGCATCGACGCCGAGGTCGACCTCGAAGCGCACCCCGGGTGCGAGCACGCGCCGCGCGTCGACGATCTCGTCGATCAGCGGACGCAGCTCGAACGGCTCACTCGGCCGCAGGTCCGCGCCTTCCATGCGTGCGAGCAGCACGAGATTGTCGATCAGCGTCCGCATCCGCGCCCCTTCGGCGGCGATCGAGCGGAAGATCCGGCGCGAGCGCTCGTCGCCCTCGTCGGCGCGACGCTGCAGCAGATCGATGTAGCCGAGGACGATCGTCAGCGGCGTGCGCAGCTCGTGCCCCGCGTCGGCGACGAACTGCCGCATCTGCGTCTCCGCTTGCGCGCGCTCGTCGAAGGCCGCGGCGACCTGCGCGGCGGCGGCGTTGTAGGCGACTGCGATCGCGTCGAAGTCGCTCTTTCCGGCGACCGCGATCGGCTGCGGCGTGAAGTCGCGGGTGGCGAAGCGCTGCAGCGCGTGCGTGACGTCGATCAGCGGACGCAGCACTTGCGTGGTGATGTACCGTCCGGTGAACCACGCGGCGACGCCGGCGAGGGCGCCGACCCCTAGAACGCCGAGCAGCAGCCACAGCGCGAAGTGCGCGGTCGCATCGTAGTTCGGGGCGATGCTCAGCTCGCCGTCGAGGAAATGCATGCGCACCAGGTGCCCGCCGGCCGCGGCGGTGAGAGCGAGGCCGAGGCGGCTTTCCCTCCCGCGGATCTCGCGCGGGTCCACGTGCGTGATGCGCTCGTGGAAGATCGTCTCGGGATGCCGCATGCCGGGGAAGCGGACGGGCAGCGGCGGCGGCGTCGCGAGGATCGGCAACGGGTGCGGGGGCGACTCGCCCACGATCGCGACCGGCCCGGCGTGAGCGGCGTGCCGCGGCCCGGGCGGCGGGCCGAAGCCGTGCAGCGCGATGAGGTCGATCCCCGGACGGTCCAGCCGCGACTCGAGCTCGATCGCGGCGAACTCGAACGACTGGCGGCGGCCGGCCGCGCGGAACGCGAAGCCCTCGGCCTCCCGCTGCGCGCCGTCGATCCCGTCGTTGATCACGTGCACGTACGCCACGAGCGCGCCCGCGGCGAACGCGCCGGCAAGCACGACCACCAGGGTGGCCGCACCGATGACGTACCAGCCGGTGAGCCGGCGCGCGAAGCTCGAGAACATGCTCGCCGTCAGTGTGCCCGCAGCGCGTACCCCGCCCCGCGGATCGTCCGGATCAGCTTCGGCTCGAAGCCGGCGTCGATCTTGGCGCGCAGGTACGAGACGTACGTTTCGACCGCGCCCGGTCCGACGTCGCGATCGGTTCCCCAGACCAGATCGAGCAGCTGATCGCGGGTGAACACGCGCTCGGGGTTCCGAACGAACGTCAGCAGCAGCGCGTACTCGCGCGCGGAGAGCTCGATCCGCTTGTCGCCGCGCTTCACGTCGCGCCGGTCGAGATCGATCGAGAGGTCGGCGTACGAGACGATCGAGGGCTGCTCGAGCCGCGGCCGGCGCAGCGCCGAGTGCAGCCGCGCGACCAGCTCGGACATCTCGAACGGCTTCGAGATGTAGTCGTCGGCGCCGCGCCGCAGCCCGGTGATCCGGTCGTCGGTGTCGGCCTTCGCGCTCAGCATGAGGATCGGCGCCTCGGTGACCCGCCGCAGCATCGGGAGCAGCTCGAGGCCGTCGACGAACGGCAGCATGACGTCGAGCACGATCGCGTCCGGGCGCCAGTCGCGGACGAGCTGCAGCCCGGCGCGCCCGTCGGGCGCGGTGCGGACGTCGAAGCCGTCCTCGCCGAGGCCGAGCTCGAGCAGCTCGCGCAGATGTCGCTCGTCGTCGATGACGACGACGCGTGGTGACGGTGCCATGTTACTGCTTCACGCTCCCCCCGCCGGTGCCGAGCTCCGGCGCACGCACGACGAAGATCCCGATCTTCGGCGCGTAGTCGATGAAGTTTCCGCCGAACCGACGGCCGCGCGGGGCCGGCGACGCGCCGGGTGCGGGGCTCGGCGCGGGTGACGGCCGTACCCCGGGCGGCGGGACGTCGTACCCGTCGGCCTTCGCCTCGGCCGGGGTGAGCACCGTTCCGTACGAGCACGAGACGAGCGCGCGGAACGGCTGCACGGCGGCGATCAGCGCCGGGCTCGGGCTGAACTGCGGCCGCGGTGCGTTCTGCCCGGCCGGCGATTGGACGGTCACCTCAGGCTGAAACCCGCCCGGCGGTCCGCCGGGTCCGCCCGGCCCCTCGCCGCGCGGGCCCCCGCGGGCGCCGAAGCCGCCCCGGCGCTCGCCGGCGTTCGGCGTGCCGGGCGGACGCTGCGGCAGCGCGCTCTCCGGGATGTCGGGGCCCAGCCCGAAGTACCACGCGGTCGAGGGCGCGCCGTGCGGGGTGATCGCGATCCCGTGGACCTCGGGCAACGGCTGGCCGGCGCCGTACGCCTTCGCCGCGGCGCCCAGCTCGGCGAGCACCGCTTGCGCCTGCGACTGCAGATCGGCGGTGCACTCCGGACGACTCGTCGCGATGGTCAGCGGATCGACGCCGGGGGGCGGAGCGATGAACTTGAGCTGGCCGAAGCCCAAGAAGCCGCGCTGGGGCGCGGGGCTCGCCGAGGGCGTCTGCGCAAGGGCGCCGCGCGCGCCGCGTGCGAAGCCGGCACCCGGACGCGCGCCGGTGTTGAACGAGTACGTCACCGTGAACGAGCGCGGCGGGTTGGGACGCGCCGCCTCCAGCAGCTCGCCGCCGCCGCTGAGCGGGATCGGCACCGCGTACTGCTCGGTCGAGAAGAATCCGGTCTCGGTGTCGAACAGGTTCGCGGCGAACAGCGTGATGCGTCCCATCCCGAGCGGGTGCGAGATGCCTGCGTTCACCGTCACGTACGGCGCGATGTTCTGGTTGTTGTTCGCGCCGACGTAGTGGGCGTTCGCGAGGAACTCGAGCTGGGCCGGCGCGTACAGCGCGTCGACCGTCAGGTTCCCGGTGTGCACCGGGCGGCCCGGAAGCTGCGCGCCCAAGATCAGCGTGCTGTCGTAGCCGAGGTAGCGCGGATCGGCCGCGATCACCGACGCGCCGGTCGTCGTATACGACGGGATGACGACGACGTTCTTGCCGAGCCCGATGTTCGCGGTCGCGGTGAAGCCCTGATACAGGCGCGTCGTTCCGCCGACCGGCTCGGAGACGAAGACGCTCGGCGCCGGCGACCCCGGGCACACGTCGCCGTAGTATCCGACGACGGCCTGATAATACGCGTTGTAGAACGGGTTGCTCGGATCGGTCAGGCCGAGGCTGTCCGCGGTGAGCGTCGCGTTGATCAGCTGATCGCCCTGGATCTGCCGGTACGTATCGAAGGTGAACTGGCCGTGCGCCCACTGATGCGTCCAGCCGAAGTCGTAGCTGTCGGCGAACTGTCTCGCGGGCTGATCGCCGGGGCCGCTGACCTGCGCGGTCGCGGCGAGACAGTTCACGCGTGCGGAGCTCGGATCGCTGAACGAGCGGATGATCCCCGCCGCCGGCTGCGAGCTTCCGACGGAGATCGAACCGTTGTACGTGTCGGCCGGCTGCGGGCGCCAGCTCGCGCTGAACCCGGCGAGGATCGATTCGCCCGCGCCGGTCGTCCCCGCGTACGAGACGTTCGGTCCGAGCGAGAGCTTGTCGTTCGCCTTGATCGTGTCGGAGAGCTGCACTTGGCGCGAGGCGACGGCGTTGAGCCCGGGCGTCACGAAACCTTCGCCGCCGACGAGCGGCGTGAACGCGGTGGTCGACGCGTACGTCGAGCCGCTCAGCGTGATCGTGTGCTTGTCGCGCGTGGTCGTCGCGCTCGCCGCGACGCCGCGCGCGAGCGTCGAGGTCCGCGTCGCGAACGGATTGCTGACCGGGACCTCGTTGGCGGCGCCGCACGCCGGCGCTTCGCCGAGCGGCTCGCCCGGGCACCCGAGCTGATACCGCGCGAGATCGTTCGCGAACGAGCGGTTCGAGTTGACGTAGGTGGTCGCCGTGATCGCCGTGTCGCCGATCAGCGTCTGCACCGTCCCGTAGGCGAACTGGAACTTGCCCGTCGTGCCGTTGTCCGGTCCGATCCCGCACGGGAACGGCGTCACGTCGGTCGTGCAGAGCGACGAGACGGCCTGATTGTTCTGCAGCGCCGTGAACATCAGCGTGGTACGGTCGGTGAGCGCGTAGCGCAGCTTCACGTAGTCGCCGATGTTCGCGTTCTCGCCGCCGTGCGGGTACGTGAGCCCGCTCTCGTCCTCGAAGTCCTGGAACGTCAGCGGGCTGTTGCCGGCGCGCTTCGTCGCCAGCAGCGCGATCCCGAGCTTGCCGATCGAGCCCGTTTCGCCGAGCTGATAGTTGTACCGGTCGAAGGTGCCGTACGAGCCGGAGAACATCGACTGCCACGTGAGCGTCGGCTGCAGCGTGCGGAAGTTGACCGAGCCGCCGAGCGCGCCCGCCTGCGCGCCGAAGCTCACGCCGGCGCCGGTGAACAGGTCCGTGTTCACGCCGCGCATGTTGACGGCCGAGCCCGGCGCACCGAGCGGGATTCCGTCGAGCGTGATCGCGGTCTGCGACTCGTCGTGACCGCGCAGCGAGATCGTCTGCGGCGCGTCGGGGTCGTTCGAGCTCTGCGTCACGTCGACGCCGCCGATCGTTCCGAGCGCGTCGAGCAAGGAATCGGAGATCCGCCGCACCGCGCTGTTCTGATCGACGTCCGTCGTGGTGACCGTGACGCGCGCTTTGACCGTGCCGATGATCTTCAGCCCGCTCGTGTTCTGCGCCGTCCCCGGCGCGGGCGACGCTTGCGCGGCGACGCCCGTCCCCGGCCGCGGCTCGGCTTGCGCGAGCGTGACGCGCACGTCGACCTGCTTCTCGCCGAGCACCTCGAACTGCGCCGACATCACGCCGACGAAACCGCTCTTCCCGATGCGCACGCGGTACAAGCCGCTCGGGACGTCGGTGTACTTGACGATCCCGCTCCTGTTGGTCAGCGCGCTCGCGACGGTCGGTCCCACGAGGAACACGCGCGCGTCGGCGAGCGGCTGATCCGTCGCGGCCGAGCGGACGGCGATCTGAATGATTCCGGTCGTGTCGCTGCTCTGCGCCGCCGCCGGAGCGACCGTCCCGCACAGCAACGCAAAAATGAGCGCCAGCGCGGAGCAGCGGCTCGGTACCCTAGGCATGTCGCGAGGAATCCTGGCATTCGGGTCTGAGGCTGGCCTGGGAATCGTTCTCGTTTAACGTCGTCCCAAGTAACCGGCGATCGTCTCCAGGAAGCGTGCGCCGAAGTCGGCGAGCTTCTTCTCGCCCACCCCGCTGATCGCGCGGAGCTGCGCCGGCGTGCGGGGGACCGCACGCGCCATCGCCCGGAGCACCGCGTCGCTGAACACGACGTACGGCGGGACGTCCCGCTCGCCGGCGATCTCGCGGCGCAGCGTGCGCAGCCGCGAGAAGAGATCGCGGTCGTAGGATTCGTCGTCGTCGCCGGCCGCCGCACGCGGCCGCTTCGGCGCGGCGGCGCCGGTCGCGACCGCTTCCCGAACGACGATCGGCGTGCGCTCGACCAGCGCGCGCCGGCCCGCGTCGCTCAGCACGACCACGTTGTGCCGCTCGGGATCCTGCGCGATCAGCCCGAGCCGCAGCAGCTCGTCGGCGAGATGCCGCCACCAGCGACGGTCGCGGTCGCGCCCGATCCCGTAGGTCGAGAGCCGGTCGTGATACCAGCGCTCGATCTTCTCGGTCTTCGCGCCGACGAGGACGTCGACGACGTGCGTCACGCCGACGCCGTAGCCGTGCGCCTCGCGGATCCGGTAGACGCACGAGAGCAGCTTCTGCGCGTCGGTCGTCGCATCGACCGCGGCGCGCGGCTGCAGGCAGTTGTCGCAGTTGCCGCAGTGCTCGTGCGGATACGTCTCGCCGAAGTATGCCAGCAGCTCGCGCCGCCGGCACGCGTTCGAGTAGGCGTAGCGTTTCACGCGCTCGAGCTGCGCGCGCGCCGCGGGCTGCTCGCTCTCGGGCTTCTCGGCGACGAACCGCTCGACGCGCGCGACGTCGCCGTACGCGAAGAACCACACGCACTCCGCCGGCAGGCCGTCGCGCCCGGCGCGCCCCGTCTCCTGGTAGTAGCCCTCGAGGCTGCGCGGGACGTCCCAGTGCACGATGAAGCGCACGTTCGACTTGTCGATCCCCATCCCGAAGGCGATCGTCGCGCACATGACGCGCACGTCGTCGCGAATGAACGCCTCCTGCCGCTGCGAGCGCGTCGCGGCGTCGAGTCCCGCATGATACGCGAGCGCCGGGATCCCGGCGGAGGCCAGCGCGCCGGCGAGCTTCTCGGCGTTCGCCCGGCTCCCCGCGTACACGATGCCCGCCTCGTCGTCGGGGCGCGCGCGGACGGCCCGGATCAGCGCGTCGACGCTGTGCGCGCCGTGCACGATGCGATACGTCAAGTTCGGCCGGTCGAACGAGGCGACGTGCACCGCCGGACGCCGCAGCCCGAGCTGCTGAACGACGTCGTCGCGCACGCGGCCCGTCGCCGTCGCGGTGAACGCGCAGAACGGCACGCCGGGAAAGCGCTCGCGCAGCGCGGCGATGCGCCGGTATTCCGGACGGAAGTCGTGGCCCCACTCGCTGATGCAGTGCGCCTCGTCGACGACGAAGCGCGCGACGCCCCACCGTGCGAGATCGTCGGCGAAGCCGGGCAGCGTGAGCCGTTCCGGCGCGACGTAGAGCAGCTTGTACGCGCCGCGCTCGAGGCCGTCGAGGCGCCGGCGCAGCTCCGCCCATTCCAGCGAGGAGTTGAGCGCGGTCGCCGCGATCCCGGCGGTTTCGAGCGCGTCGACCTGGTCTTTCATCAGCGCGATGAGCGGCGAGATGACGACGGTGAGCCCGCCGGTGAGCACCGCGGGAAGCTGATAGCACAGCGACTTTCCGCCCCCGGTCGGAAGGAGCGCGAAGACGTCCCTGCCCGAGAGGACGTCGCGCACGATCTCCTCCTGCGACGGGCGGAACGCGGAGAACCCGAACCAGCGCTCGAGCGCGTCCCGCAGCTCCGCCGTCTCGACTGCCATCTGCGTCATCGCTTCGCCGTCTGCGACGCGTCGACCGTTCGTCAAGAGCGGTCGCGCCGTCGGTCAAGGGACGCGCCGCGCCTTCGTCAAGAGCGTGCATGGGGGCCAGGAGGAGCGGGCACCCGCCGTCGTACGACCCCGGGCCTGTTTTGCCGTCGACGAGGAGGGTGTACGTTCTTGCGGCAAGGGACCATCCTGCGCACTCTTACAGAGTGGGCCGAAAAGCCGTGCGTCTTGACGATCGCGATCGCCGGGACCGCGAGCACGCTGCGGATCGCCGGGATCCTGCGCGCCTATTTCAGCCTCGCGTCGCTGCACGGCTGGGCGCTCGTCCCGCCGCAGCAGCACGGCGGTTTCAGCGCCGCGAAGCTGACGCTGCTGAGCCTCGAGGACGCGACGAGCCGCGAGATCCTCGAAGGTGACGGGCCGCGACGGATTCGCTTCGCGCGCGGCGACGACGCGGTCTTCGAGCTGGAGCGCGACGACGCGATCTTCACCGCGCCGCCGCGCCGGATCCGGGAAGGCCGCTACATGTACGTCGGCGGCCGCCGGCGCCCGGTTCCCGAGCCGTGGATGCTGCGGTGACTACGTCCCCGGCTGCGGCGCCACCGTGACGTCGTACGTACCGGCGTTGCTGCCGTAGAACTGCGTGTCGGGGAACGGCACCTCGTACGTCGCGATCGGCGTGCCGGCGTCGTCGAACTCCTCGTACCGCATCGCGCCCGGACCGCCGGTCGAGAAGTACACGTGGCGGTTGTGCGGATCGACCGCGCATCGCCACAGCCAATCCACCGTGCCGCCCTGATACGTGCTGGAGAATGCGCCCGCCTGAAGCTGGATCGGCGTGAACCACCGTGCGTCGTACGCGGTCGCATGTCCGGCGTTGTCCGCGCCCCAGCTCACGAACAGCCGGTTCAGCGCGTTGTCGAAGCACATGCCCGCGACGGCGCCGTAGGGCGGGGGCTGGAGCTGCGCCGTCGCGGGCGACGGGGCCGGCACAAGCGTCGGGAGGAGCGCCGAGAGGTCGTAGCCGCCGCCGCTCGGCGACCAGACGACGTCGATCTGCGCGTTGCGCGGGTTGTACGCGAGCGCGATCACCTGCGCGCCCAGCGTCGTCTGCGCGAGCAGCTTCCCGCTCTCGTTGAAGCGCAGGATCTGGTTGGGGTACTTGATGATGTAGACGTTGCCCTGACCGTCGGGAAGGATCTGCATCGCGTACGGCACCCCGCTGAAGACGCCGGCCGGAAGCGGAATCGGGTTGCCCGTGCTCCACGCGTAGCCGTAGAACGCGTTGCCCTCGTCCGACGCGTAGATGACGCCGTTGTGCGCGTCGTACGCGATGTTGTGCAGATCCTCGGTCCACGAGGTGAGCATGGGCGTCTGGCTGCCGCCGGGGTACACCGGCGTCGCGCCGGTCTCCGTCCGGTACGAGATGCGATCGCCGTTGACGGTGTAGACCCAATAGGGGCGGGGGTCCGGCGTCGCGAGCGGGACGGCGGCCGAGATGAGCGTGTTCGTCGTCAGCGTCCCGGTCTTGTTCGCGAGCGTCAGCGCGATCGTCGCGAGCGTCTTCACGCCCGAGTACGAGAGCGTGGGCGCGGGCGACGCGGCCGGCAGCGAGCCGGCGCTCAACGTGAATCCGGGTGCGCTGCCCAGCTTGAGGCTCAGCGGCGCGGCCGCGCCGTTCGCATCCGCGTACGGGCCGGCGATCCGCAGGTTCGCGCCGTCCAGCGCCGCCGCCGCGATCGTGAACGTCTCGGGATTCCCTTGCATGACGCCCATCGGATACGTCGAGAGCGTGAGCGCGGCCGGAATCCCGCCCATGGCGAGCGCCGCCGACTCGGCGGTGCCTTCGCCGGTCGGTATCGTCGCGGCGCCGGCGGAGAGCGGCGTCTGCGTCGTGTCGGCCGACGCATAGCCGCGCACGACGACCTGCTGCGTCCCGCTCAGCACCGGCGGATCGAACAGCAAGGTGCACTTGAGCGTCGTCCCGCCGCTCGCGCTCGCCGTGGCGCACGCTTTCGGCTGCGAGGAGAGCGCGATCGCCTCGGGCGTCGCGCTGCTCTGCGGAAACGCCACCGTGAACGTCTGCGTCGCCGGCGAGACGTAGCCCGTCAGCTGCGCGGTCCCCGGCGTGACCGTGACGGCGACGGTTCCGAGCTTGCCGCTCGGCGCGGCGATCGTGATCGTCGCCGTCCCCGCCGAGACGGCCGTCAGCACGAACTGCGTCGCGGTCGGCGGTGAGGTGTACGGCCCGACGGTGACGGCGCCCGGCGCGCTGCTTGTCGCCGTCATCCCGCTGATGACCGGCGAGACGGCGAAGGTGGTCCGCGCACCGATCCGCGTGAAGCGGATCGCCGTGGGGCGGATCCACGGCGCGTTCGGGGACGTCGTGGCGGTCGCGCCCGACGTCGTGACGCCGGCGGTGCGAACCGCTGCGGCCGGGTCCGCCGCGCCGGCGTCGCCGCTTTGCGCGGGGCGCGCCGTCGGCGGGAGCGAGGACCGCCCGCCCGAGCACGCGGCGACCGCGGAGAGGCCGAGCGCGAGGAACAGAGCGCCTTTCAAACGGGAGACGATCATCGATGCACCTTGGTCGGGACGGGGGTCGTGGTGCGATCGTACGCATGGACCGTCCCACCAGCGTCCCACGGCCGGCAGGAAAGCGGCTCCGGCCGGGGCGATGAAGCGACGTGCTGCGGGCGGTCCTGACCGATGACGTGCTCGGCGCGGTCCGCGCGCTGCTCGTGCTCGAGCTGGTCGCCGCGCTGCGCGCCGCCGGCCGGATGCTGCGGACGAGCGGCGGGAGGCCCCTCGACGCGGCGCAGCCGGGCTCGCCGGCGGGCGCCGCCCCGCACACCGCGCCGGGTCCGATCGCCGCGGTCGTCCCGGTGCTCGACGAGGAAGGCCGGCTCGGCCCTGCGCTCGACGCGCTTTCGGCGTGCGGCCCCGAGCTCGTCGAGATCGTCGTCGTCGACGGCGGCTCGAGCGACGGGACGCGGCAGCTCGCGCGCGCCGCGGCGGCCCGCGACCCGCGCATACGCCTCGTCGAGGCCCCGCCCGTCCCCCCAGGCTGGAACGGGAAGGCTTGGAACCTCAACGTCGGCCTGCTGACCGTCGCGGCGCCGTGGCTCGCCACGATCGACGCCGACGTGCGGGTCGGTCCGACCGTCCTCGCGGCCGCCGTCGAGCGCGCCGAAAGGGACGGTCTCGCGGCGCTCAGCGTCGCGACGCGCCAGCGCGTCGCCGACGCCGGCAGCGCGCTGCTGCACCCGGCGATGCTGACGACGCTCGTCTACCGCTTCGGACTTCCGAACGTCGTCGTCTCGTCGCCCGCCGAGGTCCAGGCGAACGGACAGCTGTTCGTGGCGCGCCGCGACGCGCTGGTCGCCGCCGACGCGTTTCGCGCGGCGCGCGCGTCCCGCTGCGAAGACGTCACCGCGGCACGCGCGCTCGCCGCGCACGGGGCCCGGATCGGGTTCTTCGAAGGCGACGCGGTCGTCCGGATGTACGACTCCTGGCGCGAGTGCGCGCGCAACTGGCCGCGCTCGCTCGCGCTCCACGATGCGTTCACTTCGCCTGCGCGCACGTGGCTCGGACTGCTCGAAGCGCTGTTCGCCCAGGCCCTTCCGCTGCCGACGCTGCTCTTCGTGCTCGCACTGCGGCACCACATCTGGTTCGCGCACGAAGCGATCGCGATCGCCGGCGCCCTCGTCGCGATGCGGCTCGGCGTCCTCGGCGGGACGCGCCGCGCCTACGTCGATCCGCCGTTCTGGTACTGGCTCTCGCCGCTCGCCGATCTCCCCGCGCTCGCGCTGATCGTCGCCGCCCTGCTCCGCCGCCGTCACGTCTGGCGCGGCCGCACGCTGGTCGGCGAACCCGGAACGCCCGCGTGAAAACGGCGGCCTGGACGCTCACGGCGATGCACGTGCTCGCGCTGATCGGCGGCCTGTTCGGCATCCTCGTCGCGATCCCGCACCCCGAGCTGTGGTCGGGCTCGCCGAACGCACGCGCCTTCTACGCTTTCGCGCTGGACAAGACCGGCGGGGTGTCGATGATCCTCGGCGCGCTCGCGATGCTCGCCTACGGGCTTCGCAGCCTCGGCGCGCGCCGGACGCTCATCTTCTTCGCGGTCGCGACGATCGTCTCGGCGAGCGCCGAGCTGACCGGCACGAAAACGGGCTGGCCGTTCGGCGGCTACGAGTACACGGACTTCCTCGGCCCGAAGCTGCTCGGCCGCGTCCCGTTCGCGATCCCGCTGTCGTGGTTCACGATCGGGTTCGCCTCGTACGTCCTGGCCGACGCGATCGCCGTCCGCTTCACGCCGCGCGCACGCGCGGTCACGGCGATCGTGCTCGGCACGTGGCTGCTCACGGCGTGGGATCTCGTCCTCGATCCGTCGATGGCCGCACCGCAGCTCCAATACATCCACTTCTGGATCTGGCACGAGCACGGCCCGTACTTCGGAATGCCGCTGCGCAACCTCGCCGGCTGGTTCGCGACCGGCCTGCTCTTCATCGCGCTCGCGCGCGCGCTCTGGCGCGACCATCCGGCGAAAGCGAGCACCGCCCTGCCGCTGACGATCTACGCCGCGAACGTCGTCTGGTCGATGATTCTCAGCGTCGCGGCCGGCATGTGGCCGACCGCGCTCGCCGCGATCGTCTTCGCGCTGTTCCCGGCGTCGTTCGCGCTGGAAGAACGACGCCGCACGCCGCCGGCCTCCGAACCCTCGCGCGCATGAGCGGGCCGCGCGGCGGCCGCTATCCGACGATCGCCATGCGGGGCATGCGCATGACGGCGCGCGTCGTCGCCGCGCTGCGCACGAGCCGCATCAGGGTCGACGGCCTCGAGAACGTCCCGCGCGAGGGTCCGGCGCTGCTGGTCGCGCGCCATTACCATCACGTCCTCGACGGCGTCGTTCTCCTGAGCCGCATCCCGCGCCCGATCCACGTCGTGGTCGCGCTGGACTGGGCGAAGACCGCCCGCGAACGCCGCACCATGGAAGCCGCGTGCAGGCTCGCGCGATGGCCCGTCATCCTTCGCGCACGCACGCTCGCCGCAGGCTCCGCCTACGCGAGAGCCGAGCTGCTGCGATACCTGCGCACCGGCCTGCGCGACGCCGCCGCGCACCTATCCGCCGGCCGCGTCGTCGTCGTCTTCCCCGAAGGCTATCCGGTGGTGGACCGCGCCGGGATGCAGCCCCCGGCCCGCGACGCCGGCGGCATCCTGCCGCTCGCGGACGGCTATCGCACCATCGCGGCGCTCGCACGCCGCGACGGCGCGCCGGCGTTCCCGACGATTCCGGTCGGCTTCGCGTACGCGGGCGACGCGAAGCGCCCCGCCGTCACGATGCGCATCGGGCTGCCGCTGCTCGGCCCGGCACCGGCCGCGACCGTGGAAGAGGCGATTCGAGCGCTCTCCGCTCCGCCGCCCCGGTAGAGGGCGCCGGCCGGCGTCAGCTCAGCGAGGCTTCGGTCCCGAAGCGGGGATCGAGGAACGTCCCGCGCGTTCTCGCCGCGCGCAGCACGTCGGCGACCTCACCGGGGCCCGACCGCTTCGAAAGCACGCAGTTGGCCCCGGCGAAGCGCAGCCGGTCGGCGCGCGCGCCGCTGTTCGCGTCCGTATACGCGCAGATGAAGGCCTCCGGCAGCGCCTGCCGCATCGCGCTGACCGCGTCGGCGGGGTCCACGTCGAGAAAGTCGGTGTCGACGAAGAGCGCTTCCGGGCTCGTCGCGCGGATGTCGTCGACGTCGAGGCTCGGAGAGACGCGCACCACGCGCATCTCGGCTCCCGCGAGCACGTCGCTCAGGAAGGGGATGAAGAGCGACTGCGGCTCGACGACGTAGGAGTCCACGTCTGCCCGGTACCGCAGGGACAGGCCCGCCTACACGGGGCCTTGCGACCTAGGGTAGCGGACGGACCTTCGGACGTATCGGCGGTTACGCGAGTCCCGTCTTGATCGCGTGGACCGCGGCCTGCGTCCGCGCCGTGATGTTCAGCTTGGCGAAGATCCGGCTGATGTGGTTCTTCACCGTCTTCTCGGAGAGGTGGAGATTCGAGCTGATCTCCTTGTTCGACATCCCGCGCGCGATCAGCCGGATGATCTCCGTCTCGCGGACCGAGAGCTCGTTCTGGGCGTTGCGGCCGAGCCCGGCCGAGCGCCGCTTCAGCACGCCGCCCGCGACGCGCGGGTCGACGTAGGCCTGTCCGCCGGCGACCGTCTTCACCGCCCGGATCAGCTCCGCCGGGAGGATATCCTTGACGACGTAGCCGTCGGCGCCGGCGCTGAGGCAGCGCTGCATGACCTCGGGCTGGACGTGCGTCGAAAGGACGCAGACCTTCGCCTGCGGCGCCTGCTCGCGGCAGGTCCGCATAGCATCGACGAAGTCGACGTGATGGCCGTCGAGGTCGAGGACGATGAGGTCCGGACGGAGACGGCGCAGCGGCGCGTTCGGGATCGTGTCCGCGTCGCCGACGACGTCGATGTCGGCATCGCTGGCCAGCACTTGGCAGAGAGCCTTGCCGAACAGCGCTTGACCCTCCACGACGAGAACGCGGACGGGCTTTGCGGGCGACGAGACCGAGGTGGGGATCGAGGCGATCATCGGCTGCTCTCTTCCTTGGGAGGCGGTGATCCGTTTGCCAGGTGGGCCAAAAGACCGGGCCTCCTCTAGTGTGCCTCGGACGGGGGTCCTGCGCACCCCTCTGAATTGGGGGTTGTACGGCATAGGACTTCCGGGCCCTTGTGAGAGCGGGCGGCCTTCCGGATAGGAATGAGTTCGTGCGAACGCGACGACCCTCGGCGGCCGCAGCCGCGCTGACCGCAGCTCCGGAAGGCGATCGCACGCGCGCCTTCGTCGGAGAGCTGCGGACGCTGGTGAAGGCGACGTACGTGGTGTTCGCGCGCTACGACCAGAGCGGAAGCCAAACGGAGGTCGTGCTCGCCGACGAGCACGCGAACCCGTCGCGGCAGACCGAGTGGCTGCAGGCCGAACGCCTGCTGCAGTCGCGCTCGGAGGCGGCGATCCCGCGCGTGACCGACGCGATGATCGCGCTCGACGGTATGCGCGGGCTCGTCGCCGTCTACGGCGTCGACCGGACGATCTTCGGGATGGCGATCGTCGCGCGCAGCCGCGCCTTCGCGCCCGAGGAACGGAAGACGCTCGAAGCGACGCTCCGGCCGGGCTCCGAGCTGATGCGCCGGCTCTCGACGTTCGAAGGCGAGCAGAGCGCGCAGCAGCGGACCGCCGAGCGCGCGACGCCGGCGCAGTACGTGTTGGGCCGCGACTACACCGTCGAGGCGCGGTGGATCCCGGGCGACGACCCGACCGACGTCCTGCAGAACATCCTCGAGCTCTCCGACGGCGCGCTCCCGCCCGTCGTCGAGCACACCGTCCGCACGCTCACGGCATCGTGGACCGACGACCCCGCGACCTGGCACGAGGGCAACGCCGTTCCGCTCCCGTTCATGGTCGTGCGCGTCGCGCCGCTGACGGCGCCCGGAAAGCCGATGAAGATCGGCGTGCTCGTCGAGCGGTATCGCTCCCGCAACCCGCTGCGGCACGCCGCCGAGAAGTTCGGGATGAGCTCGCGCGAGCTGGAGGTGCTCTCGCTGGTGCTCAAAGGCTTCGGAACCCCGCAGATCGCGGCGGCGCTCGACATCGCCGAGTCGACCGCCCACGATCACGTGAAGCGGATGATGCTCAAGACCCGCGCCCGCAACCGCGTCGAGCTCGCCGCGAAAGCCCTGGGCTGGCGCGGCTTATGACGACCGGGCTCGGTCTCGGGCGGGGGCGGCGGAGCGCGGCGAAGCGAGCACCGCGGTGGGTTCGGCGCTCGACGAGGGCGCCGAACCCGCCTACGCGGAGTTCGGAAGCTCCTTGAGCGGCGGGGTCGTCGTCGTCGCGAAGTAGTCGCTGTAGTCGTCGACGCGCGCGACGCAGCGGTTCACCACGGTCCCGACGAGGTCGTTCACGCCGACCGCCTCGAGCCGCGCCATCGCCTTGCGCGTCGACCGCACGTCGGTCTGACCGGCCGAGAGGATCATGACGGTGCCGTCGGTCTTCGCGGCGACGATCGCGGCGTCGAACACGGGGACCAGCGCCGGCGCATCGACGATCACCGTCACGTAGCGTTCGCGCGCCTCGCGCAGGAGCTGGTCGAAGCGGTTCGACTGCAGCAGCTTGATCGGGTTCGGCGAGTGCTGCCCGCTCGTGAGCACATCGACGCCCGGACGGTCGGTGCGTTTCACGCACTGCCCGAGCGTCGCCCGGCCGATCAGGATGTCGCTGAGGCCGAGCTCGTTCGGAACGTCGAACTTCCGGTGCAGCGAGGGGCGCCGCATGTCGGCGTCGATGACGAGGACGCGCGCCTCCCGCTCGATGCTGGAGACCGCGATCTCGCCGAACGCGCCGGCGACGTTCATCGCGATCGTCGACTTGCCGTCGCCCTTGAGCGGGCTCGTGATCGTCACGCTGCGCAGCGGGCGGTCGGAGCTGTAGCGCATCGCGAGCACGAGCTGGAAGTACGACTCGAGCGCCGCGTTCCGCACCGTCGCGGGGACGGCGGCCGCGCCGTCGCCCGAGGGCAGCTGAGGGACCGAGGCCAGGACCGGAAGCTGCAGCTCGCCCTCGACGTCGTGCTCGTCGCGGATCCGCCCGTCGAACCAGTCGATCAGGAAGATGATCCCGAGCGCGAGCATGAGCCCGACGATGATCGCGATCAGCAGGTTCAGCCCGAGCTTCGGCGACTTCTGCGCGAGCTCGGCGAGCGCGGGCTGCGTGACCGTGACGTCGCTGACGCCGCTGGTGCGCGAGACCGTCGCGTCGTTGTACTTCTGCTGCAGCGCGTTGTAGACGTCCTCGGAGAGCTTCGCCTGACGCTTGAGCTCGGCCAGGCGCGCCGCGTTCTGCGGGAGCGACGCGAGCTGCGGCCCGATCCGCGCCTGCTGCTGCGCGAGCGTCGCGAGCTGCGCTTCGTCGCCGTTCGCGGTCGCTTTGGCGAGCTCGAGCTGCTGCGTGAGCTGCGTGTAGACCGGGTTCGAGATCGTGTTCGTCGCCGCGACGACGGTCGGCGGCGTGCGCGCGATCTGCCGCTGCAGCGCCCCGATCTTCTGCTTGAGCGCGATCACTTCGGGATGCTGGTCGGTGTACTGCTCCTGCGCCGAGTGCAGCTGCACCTGGAGGTCGGCGAGCTGGGTACGGAGCTGCGGCAGCACCGGGTTCTCGGTGACGCTCTGTCCGTTGTTCGTCGCCGGCTTGATCGAGCGCAGCTGCGCGGTGAGCGTGGCGACCTGCGCGAGCGCCTGCTGGCGGTCGAGCTGCGTCGCGTTGATCTTCGCCTGAATCCCGGCGGCGGCGTTCACCTCGGACTGGGTCTCGGTGTCGAGATCGGCGATGTGATGCGCCGTCTCGAACTTGCTCACCGCCATCTCGGCGTCGCGCATGCGCCGCTGGTAGACCGGGATCTGCTTCGAGAGAAAGTCCATCGCGCCGTTGGCCTGGCCGGCGACGAGATCGGCCTCGCGCGTCACGAAGACGGCCGCGACGTCGTTGGCGATCTTCGCCGCGGTCTGCGGGTCGCGCCACGTCACGGAGATCGAGATGATGTTCGTGTTGGTGACCGGCTTGACGCGGATCGCGCCCTGCAGCTGCTGGATCGAGGCCTTCAGATGGAGGTCGTCGATGACGCGCTGCAGCACCGGCGCCTCGGTGATCAGCTCGGCGTAGGTCTCCGCCGACTGCGCGGCGTTCGCCAGCAGCAGCGCGTTGAGGACCGGAAGGGCGGTCTGGGCCTGCGGGTTCTGGGCGACCGAGTTCGGGTTCCCCGCGATCATCTTCGCATCGACGGTGTACCGCTTCGGCGTCAGCAGGGTGACGAGCGCGACCGCGCCGACGATCCCGAAGAAGACGGCGAAGAACAGCTTGCGGCGCCGGTTGAACGTCGCGAGGAACGCATACCACATGCCGACCGGGTCCAGCTCGGGGGCGCGGGAATGCGTCGGGGCGACCGGCATCGCGAGCGGCACCGACGTTCCGGTGAGCCGCTGGGGTTCGTACATGGAGGTCCTTCCCTAGAAGCCCAGGAGGCGTCCGAGGATCGCTACGCCGCTCAGCAGGAACGCGTTGGGCTGACGGGCCTCGGGCACGTAAATCTTGTCATCCTTTTGCAAGACCGGATCGTAGCGATGGTCGCTGTGCTGCAGCGCCTCGTACAGGTCCACCTGGTATGACTGTGTTTTCCCCGTTGCGGGGTCGGCACGCGTCAAATAGACACGATTCAGATCGGGATGGATCCCCGCCTCGAGCCCGGCGCGAGCGAGGGCGATCGAGAGCGTGTCGCCCTCGTTGACCTCGACGTTCCCCGGCCGCGTCACCGCGCCGAGGACCTGCACGCGGATCGTCTCGGCGCCGGGGACGTACACGAGCGCGTTGTCGCTCAGCGGGAGGTTCTGGGTCGCATCGCCGTCGCGCAGCAGCTTCTGGAGGCTCGCGGTCGCGATCGTCCCGTCGGGCTGCGAGACGCGCGCCTGCGGGTAGCCGCCGTTCATGAAGTTCACGCCCGAGGCGGCGGCGATCGCGTCGGTGAGGTGGGCGCCGCTGCGCAGCTGGAAGTGTCCCGGGCTCTTCACGTTGCCGAGCACGGTGACGGTGATCTGGCCCGACTGCGTGACGGCGAGCGTCACGATCGGGTGGCGCACGTACTTCGTCAGCGCGGCGGTGAGGGCGTCGCGCGCCTGGGTCGGCGTCTTGCCGGCGATCTCGATCTTCCCGACCAGCGGGTACTGGATCGTCCCGTCGGCTTGGACGACGAACGTCTGCGTCGGCGGCTGCTCGCCGTAGACGGAGACCGCGACCTGGTCGCCCGGATGGACGACCGCGCCGGGGACGTCGACCGGATGGCTCCCGTCCGTCGTCCCGGGCAGCGGGATGGGCGAGGGGATCGTCTGCGCCTGCGTGCCGGGGCCGGGCTCGCCGGTGTCGTCGGCGCGGGCCGCGAACGGCAGCGCGCCGAGCAGGACGACGGCGGCCGCCGCGAGAGCAGACCGCAGATGGGACGGGCGGAGGGTGATCATGAGAGAAGCTCCCCGAAGGCGATGACGTCGAGGCGCGCCTGGAGTGCCGTGGCGCTGACGGTCGCGGCGGTGCTGTTCTGGGCCGCGACCAGCAACGAAGTGTACGACCTCACGTCGCCTGCGTCGCTCTCCTGGCACGTGGCGCTGCGGAAGGCGTACAGCATCGTGGCCTTCGCGGTGGTGGGATTCACCGCCGACAAAGCACTTCGCCCCAGCGCCTTCGCGGTACTGCGCGCGGCCGTAATGGTTGCGCTATATTCGGCGGAGATCGAGGTCGTGCAGGCGCTGCTCGGATCGCACGAAGGGCTCATCTGGAACGGCATCGACACCGCGTGCGGCGCGGCGGGCGGGGCGATCGGCTCGCTGGCGGGGCGCATCAAGCGGCCCCGCTGACGTACGCGACGCCGGAGGGCGGGGAGCCCGGTCCGGCGTCGAGAGTCTTCCGTCGTTTTCTGCTCACCCACGAGTCCTTTCGTGTTCGCGCTTCGATCCGTGAAGCCGGCGGCGTGACGTGCGGTCTAGGGGCAGGGCGGAGGCGGCGGACAGGTGCACATCGGCGGCGGCGGCCCTACGATGGTACCCACGCCCGGCGTCGGCGTCGTGCTGGTCGTCGTGCTCGCGTGCACGAGGAACGGGATCAGTGCGGCCAGCGGCCACAGCCCGGCGCCGTGGTGGACGGCGGCCGGCACGATGGCGGCCGGCGGCGGGGCGGCGGCGACGACCGGCGTCGGCGTGGCCGGCGGGATGACCGCGACCGGCGGCGGCGGCGGCGTGATCGCGGCGACGTGCGGGACCGGGAAGTTGCGCACGACGTTCGCCACGTGCCGCACCGGCGTGCGGATCACGGACAGGTTGCCGCACTTCGCGGGCAGGAAGAGCGCGATGTTCTTACCGGGCGCCTGAAGGTCGACCTCGACGCCCTTCTGGTTCGCCGGGATGATCACGTCGTGCAGGACGTGGATCTGTCCGTACGACGCCCACGTCATCGCGTCGAGGTGGCGCGGGATCGTCACCCACGCCGGTCGCGCGACCTCGAGCTGCAGCCGGAACTGCTCGTATTGTTCGCGCGTGAGCCCGATCGCCGCGGCCGCCTGCCGCATCTCGGCCTCGTGATGCTTGAAGTTGTACTTCAGCTCTTGCGCGTTCGTCGACTGGCCCATGAGCGGTGCACGGCCCAGCGTGACGATCTCGATCGGATGCGCCACTGCCGGCAGGCTCGTGGCCGCGACGAGCATTGCGGCGATGGCGGGGCGGGTGAGCCACATCGTCCTTGTCATCTCCTTATGGTTAAGAAGATCATGCCCTAAGGGCGCTCGGCTCCCTCGGTGCCGCCGTCCCGAATCCGACGGGACCTTGGTCCTAACGTCCCGACCGCCGGTCAGTACATCGCGAGCGTTCCGTCGACGCGCGCCTTGTGGACGGCCCGCCCGAAGAGCCAGAGCGAGAGCGGCATCAGCACGACCGACGCGACGAGCAGCCAGATCGCATCGTACGCCACGCTCGTCACCGGGACGCCGTCGACGGCGGCGCGGAACCCGTTGAGCGCGTGCGTGATCGGAAGGCACCAGCCGATGCCCTGGAGCCAGTGCGGCAATCGGCTCAGCGGGAGATAGACGCCGCCGAACAGGTACGCGGTCGCGTTCGACACCCACTCGATCGGCCCCGGCTTCTTGATCACCATCGAGAGCGCGGCGGCGAGCACCCCGAGCGGCGAGACCGCCCCGATTGTCAGCACGAGGAATACGAGCGCCGTCACGACGTCGACGTGCCCGAGGCTCAGCCCGAACGCCATGGCGATCAAGAGGTACACGGCGGTCTGCATCCCGGTGAACGCGAACGACCACACCGCCGAGGAGAGCACGACCTCGGGCATCGTCGTCGGTGTGGCGAGCACGACCTCGAGCGTGCCGGTGAGCTGTCCGTCGCGGATCGCTTCGGCGAAGCTGTTCAGCGCCGCGGTCTGAAAGCGCACGAACGCCGAGTTGACCGCGACGAACTGGAAGTAGCTCGCGACGTGGCCGCCGCTCCCGAAGCTGGCGGACGGCTTGGCGAGGTGGCCGATGTACCACGCGATCACCACCTCGACCCCGATCGAGAGCCACGAGAGCGCGAAGTTCCCCGGGTACGAGAGCGCGACGCGCACGTCGCGCCGGAAGATCGCGCCGACCTTCGCCGGGTTCAGCCCGAGCGGCGCCTCAGCCGCGATCATCGCTCGTCACCTTCTTGAACACGTCGATCGCCTCGGGATCGATGGGACGAAACTCGCGCGGCGAGGCGCCGCTCCACGACACCGCGCGCATGAGCGCGCCGAGCGCCGCCCCGCCGGGCTCGAGCTCGACGTGCAGGTCGACGCCGCGCTCGGAGCGCACGACGCGCAGCTCGCGCAGGCCGGGGACCGTCCGCGTGCGCGCGAGCAGCTCGTCGTCGACGTGATCGAGCGTGACGCGATACCGGACGACCGCGTCCAGCTCCGCGTCGAGCTCGCGCGGCGGCCCGAGCGCGACGACGCGCCCGCGGTTGACGATCGCGACGCGGTCGCACAGCTCCCACGCCTCGTCGAGGAGGTTGGTCGCGAGGATGACGGTCTTGCCGGACTCTTCGACCAGCCGCCGGCGGATCAGCGCGCGGATCTCTTCCGCGTGGACCGGATCGACGGCGCGCGTCGGCTCGTCGAAGAACATGATGCCGGGGTCGGAGAGCAGCGCGCGCGCGACCGTGAGCCGCACCCGCATCCCGGACGAGAAGCCGCCGAAGACGGTGTCGAGGTGCTCGCGCATGTCGACGAGCGCGCTGCACTCGTCGATGCGCCGCCGCAGCTTCGCGCCCGACAGCCCCATCAGCGCGCCGAAGAACTCGAGGTTCTGCCGCGCCGTGAGCCGGAAGTAGAAGGAACGCTCGTCGCTGGTGCACAGCGCGATGCGCCGCTTCGCCTGTAAGGGATGCGCGGCGACGTCGATGCCGTCGATCGTGAGCCGTCCGCGGTCGGGGGTCGTCAGCGTCGAGAGCAGCTTCAGCAGCGTCGACTTGCCGGCGCCGTTCGGCCCGAGCAGGCCGAACAGCTCGCCCCGTCCGACGCTGAGCGTGACGTCGAACAGCACTTGGCGGCGCGAGACGGGGCGGCCGGTCAGGGTACGCGCAAGGGCCCCGAACCCATGCGCGGTCGGGAAGGACTTGTCGACGTGCTCCACCGTGAGCATCGCGTCCCTCATCGGTTATCGCTGTGGTGTTCCCTCATGCGGGACCGAGCTAACGCGTGCCTCCTTCTCCGTTGCTTGGGCGCGGCTGAGGTAGAGAGAACGGGAGCCGGGGTACAGCGACCCAGGATGCGAGCGCTTCACGTCATCGCCGACCTCGGCACATACGGAGCCGAGCGGCTTTTGGCACTCCTGGTCGACGGTATTCGTGAGCCCGACGTCGAGGTCGCGATCGCGACGGTCTTCTCCTCGCCCGGCGCGGCCGAGCGGCTCGACGTTCCGGTGCTCGACGCCGCGCGCGGCGGGCGCTACGACGTCGCGTTCTTCGGACGGCTCTGCGGGGCGATCGCGTCGTGGAAGCCGGACATCGTGCACACGCACATGCACATGGGCAAGTACTGGGGCCGGCTCGCCGCGGTGCTGTGCCGCGTGCCGACGATCGTGCACACCGAGCACAACAGCGAGTTCGGCGCGGCGCCCGCCTACCGGCTCCCGAACCGGTTCTTGACCTCGCGCACGCAGCGCATCGTCGCATTCTCGCAGACGCATCGCCGCGCGCTCGCCGAAGACGAAGGGATCGCGCTCGACCGGATCGTGGTGATCCCGAACGGCATTCGCGTCCCCTCGCGCGACGAGTCGGCCCGCGCGCGCGCCCGGGCGGCGCTCGCCGTGCGCGACGACGAGACGGTGCTCATGCACGTCGGCCGGCTGCACGCGGTGAAGAACCAGCGGCTCGCGATCGAGGCGCTGGCGCTGCTGCCCGCGTCGACGCGGCTGTTCTTCGCCGGCGACGGGATCGACCGTCCCGCGCTCGAGGCGCTCGCCGCGTCGCTCGGCGTGCCCGCGCGGGTCACCTTCTTGGGCTTCCGCGACGATGCGGCGGCGCTCGTCGCCGGCGCTGACGCCGCGATCGTCACGTCGCGCAACGAAGCGATGCCGCTCGCGGTGATCGAAGCGATGGCGGCGGAGACGCCGCTCGTCTCGACGCCCTGGCTGGGCGCGCGCGAGATGCTGGGCGACGGCGCGTTCGGCGTGGTCGCCGACGGCTACGCGCCCGAGCAGTTCGCCGCCGCGGTGCGGCGCGTGCTCGACGACGCGCCTGCGGCGCGGGAGCGCGCGGCGCGCGCGCGGGCCTTCTGCGTCAACGAGTACGACATCGCCGCGACGGCGCGCCGCCACGTCGCCCTCTACCGCGAGCTGATCGCCGAAAGGCGCGCGGCGAACGCGCTCATCACCGCCACGCGGTCGTAGTTCTCGCGCACGAACGCCGGTCCGTTCGCGCGCCAGCGGCGGCGCACCGCGTCGTCCGCAAGCACGTCGTCGATCGCCCCGGCGAGCGCCGCGGCGTCGCCGGGCGCCACCGCGACGCCCGCCTCGGCGCGCTCGACGAGCGTCTTCGCCTCGCCGCCGGCGCTGAGCACGATCGGCGTGCCGACGGCCATCGCGTCGAACAGCTTCGTCGGGATGCTGTCGGCGATCGAGGCGACGAGCGGGACGACGGTGACGTCGGCGTCGGCGAGCGCGCGCAGCGCCGACGCCCGCGGGAGCGGCCCGGTGAAGACGACGTTGCGGAGCCCTTCGCGCTCGGCGCGCGTGCGCAGCCGCGACGCGTCGGCGCCGCCGCCGACCATCACGAACCGCACGCGCCGCTCGCGCAGCAGCGAGGCCGCGTCGAGCACGACGTCGAGTCCGGTCGCGAGCCCCATGTTTCCGACGTAGACGACGTCCCGCATCCCGTCGTTCGCCGGGACCGGCGAGTCGCCGGCGGCCGGCGCGACGGGATCGAAGCCGTTCGGCACGAGGACGATGCGAGCCGGCGCGACGCCGCGCGCGACGATCTCGTCGCGAGCGGTCGCGGTGACGACCGAGATCACCGCGGCGCGCGCGTAGAGAACGTCGGCGACGCGGCCGACGATACGCGCGACCGGCGAGCGCGCCCGCCACGATCCCATCTTGATCGCGATCTCCGGCCACACGTCCCGCACGTCCACCGCGAGCGGCGCGCGATGCGCGAACGCCGCCGCGAGCGCGGGGAGCGCCATCGTGATCGGCGGCGAAGAGACGACGACGAGGTCGTATCGGCGGCGTACCGCGACCGAGCGCAGCATCGTCCCGACCGCGACCGAAAGCCAGTTCAGAACCCGGTTGATCCCGCGATCGGTCCCGCCCGCGTAGGTCCGAACCCGCTCGACCGTCACGTCGCCGTCGCGCTCGACGACGTGCCGCCGCCCGCGGTACGGCGCGGCGATGACGCCGTCGGGAAACGACGGCATCCCCGTGTACACGCGCACCTCGTGTCCCGCCGCGGCGAGCGCGTGCGCCAGCGCCGCGATCCGGTTCGCCGCCGCGCACGGCTCGGGCGGATAGAAATGCGCGAGCAAGGCGATCCTCACGCGGCGGTCGTACCCCGTGCGGAGGCCGACCCACCGAAAACCGCCCGAACCGGTAGACCGGCCGATGACCGCGGTATACGGAGCGCGAAGGATCGCCGAACGACCGAAGGAGCCGGACCCCGATGAACGTCGAGCGCATCGACGATCTGCGCCGATTCGACGAAGAGCGCCCCCGCTGGGAGCACGTCGAGCGCAACGACCCGCACGCGACCGTCTTCATGTCGTGGCGTTGGCTGCGCGCCTATTTCGCCCACCCGAGACACCGCTGGACGGTCCTCGCCCTGCGCGACGGCGACGAGACCGTCGCCTATCTCCCGCTCGCGCGCGGCGGCTCGTGGCTCGACCGCGAGCTGTACCTGGGCGGGAATCCGACCGCCGACTATACCGGGATGCTGGCCCTGCCCGACCGGGCGGAGCAGGCCGTCGCGGCGTTCGCGGACGCCGTCCTGCGCGAGCCGTGGGACGCGTTCAACGTCGAGGATACGCTCGACCCGCGGATGGAGACGCTCGTGCGGCGGCTCGTCCAGCGCGGCGGCGTGCGCGTCGAGCACACCGACGAGACGCGCTGCCGCTCCGTCGCGCTGCCGGCCACGTGGGACGCGTACATCACCGAGACGATCAGCGCGAAGACCCGCGTCAACATGCTGCGGGTGGAGCGCCGGCTCGCCGAAGCGCTGCCGAACTTCCGGGTCAGCGAGCCGGTCGCCGACGATCTCGCGGCGCACGTCGACGCCATGATCGCCGTCAACCACGACCGCTGGGGCGGGAACATCCGCGCGGCGCGGCGGCGGTACGGCGCGCTGTTCGAGGCCGCGTTCGCGCAAGGCGTGCTGCGGATGTTCGTGTACTGGGACGGCGCGCGTCCGATCGCGGGGGCCACGGCGTTCGTCGACGATCTGCGTTCCTCGTTCGGGCTCTACATGCTCGGCTTCGACGCGGAGTACGACAAGTTCTCGCCCGGAAAGGGGCTCATCGGCCGGGCGGTGCGCACCGCGATCGAGGCCGGCTACGCGCGCTTCGACTTCCTGCGCGGCGACGAGCCGTTCAAGGCGCGGTACGCGCCCGAGCTGCACGTCACCAAGCACTACCGGCTGCTCCGTCCGGGGCTCCGCGCCGGGGCCATCGCGTACGCGCGCCCGAAAGCCCTCGCGCTGAAGCTCATGCTCGCGAAGCTGCGCTACGGCGCAGACCGCTCGCTCTAACGTGCGCGTGCTGCACGCCGCCGACTTCGGCGGCGTCGCGGCGGGCAGCTTCGTGCCGATGGTCGCCGCGCTCGCGCGTCGCTTGCGCGCGCGCGGCGATCCGTTCGCCTTCGTCGTTCCGCACGTCGAAGGGGCGCGCTGGCATCGGACCGTTCGCGACGCGGGCGCCGAGCTGCATGTCGTCGCCGACGCCGGCGAGGCGGCCGCGTTCGCGCACGCCTGGCGCCCCGACGTGGCGCACGTGCACTTTTTCGGCTGGGAGATCGCGCTCACGTTGCGTCTGTGGCAGTCGCGCGCGCGGATCTTCTGGCACGCCCATTCGACCTCGCTGCGCGACGGGACGCTGCACCGCTCGCCGCGCACGCTCGTGAAGTACGGGCTGATCGCATCGCGCGCCGAACGGATCGTCACGGTCAGCGACGCGGTCGCCGCCGAGCTTGCCGCGCTGGGCGCGCGCCGCACGCGGCTCGTGACGATCCACAACGCGATCGACGCCGCGCGGTTCCGTCCGCCGTCCGCCGCCGAACGCGCCGCGGCGCGCGCGCAGCTCGGGCTCGACGATCGCCCGGCGATCCTCTTCTTCGGCCGCGATCCGGTTCTCAAAGGCGCCGACGTGCTCGCCGGCGCGCTGGACGGCGTGGCCGGCGCGACGGTCGTGAGCGTCGCGAGCGCTCCGGAGAGCGACGCGGCGCTCGCGCGCAGCGCGCGCGTCGTCGCGCTCGCGCGCAGCGACGACGTCGTCCCGTTGATGTGGGCGTGCGACGTCCTGGCGATGCCCAGCCGCGGCGAGGGGTTTCCGCTCACTCTCGTCGAGGCGGCGGCGACCGGGCTGCCGATCGTCGCGAGCGATCTTCCGGCGCTGCGCGAGGCGGCGCGGGCCGCGGCGGCGGCGCACGTGCGGTTCGCCGCGTGCGGCGGCGTCGCGGCCCTGCGCGACGCGCTGCGCGCCGCGCTCGCCGGCGCGCCGGCGCGCGGCCTCGCCGGCGCGGCGCCGGGCGCGGCCGATGCGCTCGACGCGTGGGCCGAGCGCATCTGCACGCTGTACGGCGCTCCGCGGCCGCAACGCTAGCGCGCGGCTACGCGAGCCGCGTTCGTCCGATGCGCGCGCGATCGAGGCTGCGGCGCAGCTTCTCGCGCAGGCGCCGCCCGACCCAGCCCAGCTTGCGCGGGTCGCGATAGACGTGCTTTCCGTCGATCACCGCTTCGCCGCGGCTGAAGCTCAGCGTGTGCACGCCGGCATTCCACCGCCCGAACGACGAGGGATCGATGCGGCGCACGACCGTTTCGCGATAGCTCCACGGCGTGAGCTCGTCGATGCGCGCGATCGCGAGCGCGGCGCCGTACGAGCGCGCGCAGTCCTGCCCGGGCCGGTACAGGACGCCGTCCACGACGAACGGCGCGCCGGCCGGGCGCGCGCACGTCACGTCGATCGCGATCGGATTGAGCGCGTGCGGCAGCCACGGGCCGCGCAGCGAGGCGGCGTGGAACGCGTGCAGCGCGAGCGTCGAGCCGTGCGAGTGGCGCGTGCAGAACGCCCACCACCGCTCGTCGTGACGGAAGATCGTCGTGTCGACGCCGTCGAACGGGAACAGCACGGTCTCGCGCTCCCACCGATCGGGAAACGCGACGCAGCGGTAGAGCGCGACCTGCTTCGCCGCGCAGTTCTCGGGGACGACGTACAGCTGTCCGTCGTCCTCGATCGGATACGGGTAGCTCAAATGCGTCCCGGCCTCGATGGCGCGCAGGCGCTCGACGACGTTCCCCGCCTCGTCGAGGACGAGCGCGTCGATCGTCCCGTGCCCGACCGCGTAATCGAAGTGCTCGACGAGCATCGCGCGCACGCCGTCGCGCTCGACCACGAACGGATCGGCGACGAACGTCTTCCGGCGCGGGCGCGCCAGCCAGCGAACGCGCAACGGCGCGCCGCTCAGCAGCGCGCGCGCGCCGCCCTCGACGAAGCCGACGTTCCACTCGACGATCTCGAAGCACGTGTCGAGCGCTTCTCGCACCAGCCGCCGCGCGAGCGCGCCGAGGAACGCCGCCTGCTCGAAGGCGCCGAGCGGCGCCCGCGTCCGCGGCGCGTCATCGCCTTCGGCCGGGACAGGCAGCCCGTCGCGCAGCGCGGCGAGGTACGCGGCCGGCCACGCCGACGCCGCGCGCAGCGCGAGCCGCAGCATGCTGGGATACCAGCGGCCGAGCGCGACCCGCGCCGTCTTCACCCGCTCGCGCCGCTCGCCGATGCGCCGAACCAGCGCGATCTGCAGCGTCGCGGCGCCGGCCGCGATCTCGCGGCCGAACGGGAGCTCCGGGTCGTCGGAGTCGTCGAAGCGCAGGCTCCACACCCCGAGCGGCGCGTCGACGGCGACGTCGCCGCCGCTCAGATCGACGACGGCGTCGGCGCCGGCGAGCGTCGTCGCGTCGCACGCGACCGCGACCGGCTTGAACGCGGGACCGGCGAGACGCGAGGCGCGGGGCGGACGGTCGCCGACCGCGACGACCCGCACGTCGATCCCGCCGACGGAGCGAATCGCTTCGATGCAATCGAGCTGCCAGGCCGGAATCGCGGGTCCGGCGACGGCGAGCGCGACCTTCATCAGACGCGGAACGCCGCGATCCGGCGCGTCCGCGTCGCCGCGATCAGGACGCGGCGGCGACGCGAGCTGCGGCACGGCGCTTCCCTCCCAGCGCGTAGACCTCGAAACCCGCGTCGCTCCACCGGTCGCGGTCGAAGAACCCGCGCGTGTCGATCAGGACGCGGCGGCGGCAGAGCGGGGAGAGCGCGACCGGATCGATCGCGCGGAACGCGTCGTGCCCGACCATCAGCACGATCGCGTCGCAGCCGCGCACCGCCTCTTCGAGCGTCGGGGCGAGCGGCGCGTGCCACCGCTCGGCGACCGGATCGTAGACGCGCGTCGCGTAGCCGCGCTCGTGCAGCAGCTCCTCGACGCGCTGCGTCGGCGACTCGCGGGTGTCGTCGACGTTCGCCTTGTACGCGGCGCCGAGGATCGCGACGCGCGAGCCCTCGCGCGGCGGCGCCAGCTCGGCGATGCGGCGCGCGACCACGTGCGGCATGCGCTCGTTGATGCGCCGGGCCGTCTGGATCAGCTCGGTGACGAACGGGTTCGCGTTCGAGAGGAAGTGCGGGTCGACCGGGATGCAGTGCCCGCCGACCCCCGGGCCGGGCGCGAGGATGTTCACGCGCGGATGCTTGTTCGCGAGCGCGATCGCCTCGTGCACGTCGACGCCGAGCTCTTCGCTCAGCAGCGCCAGCTCGTTGGCGAACGCGATGTTCACGTCGCGATAGGTGTTCTCGACGACCTTCACCAGCTCGGCGGTGATCGTGTCGGTGACGAAGATCTCGCCGGCGCAGAACGAGCGGTAGAGCGCCGCGGCGCGTTCGGCGTCGCCGGGCTTCCGCCCGCCGACCACGCGCGCGTTGCCGCGCAGCTCCTGGACGATCGCCCCGGGGATCACCCGCTCCGGGCAGTGCGCGATCGCGACCGCGTCCGGATCGATCCCCGCCTCGCGCAGCGCCGGGACGACGACGCCGTCCATCGTCCCGGGCGGGACGGTCGACTCGAGGACGATCAGATCGCCCGGGCGCAGCAGCGGCGCGGTCGCGCGCGCGGCGGCGCGGACGTACGAGAGGTCGGGCTTGTGGTCGATCGTCGGCGTCGGCACGCAGATGACGTGCGCCTGCGCGTCCGCGGGGAGCGTCGACGTGACGGTCAGCCGTCCGCCGCGCAGCGCCTCGACGACCAGCTCGCGGACCGGCAGCTCCTTGACGTGGCGAGCCCCGCTGCGCAGCGCGTCGAGCAGCAGCGGGTCGACGTCGTAGCCGACGACGGTGTGGCCGGCGAGCGCGAGCATCGCCGCGGTCGGGAGCCCGATGTAGCCCAATCCCTGGACACAAACCTTCATCCGTGAATCCTCAGCGAGCACGCCCGTCATGCCGCACGGCAAGGGACGTCTCGCTCGGTGATACCCATATCCGCCGATCCGTTGTCGCGCCGTTGGTCCGAAACCGCTCGTCCGGACGCGGTGCGCGTTCACCAGATGCTACCACGAATCGCCCGCCGGCGCTCGCGCCGAGGCCAGCAGCGCCCCCAGCTCGGCGGAGGTCGCCCGAAGATCGAAGGCCGCCCGGACGCGCTCGCGGCCCGCCGCCGCGAGCCGCGCGCGGAGCTCGGGATCGCGCGCCAGCCGTTCCAGCGCGGCGGCGAGAGCCTCCGGGTCGGAGTGCGGGACCAGGATCCCGCTCGCCGCGTCGACCAGCTCGGGGATGCTGCCCGAGCTCGTCGCGACGACCGCGCAGCCGCAGGCCATCGCCTCGACGAGCGCCACCGGAACCCCCTCCATCAGCCCGCCCGGCCGCTCCAGGCTCGCGAGGACCGCGACGTCGAAACGCCCGGCCGCGAGCCGCCCGAGCAGCTCGTCGTGCGGGATCGTGCCGGCGAGCGTCACCGCGCCCTCGAGGCCGCCGGCCGCGATCGTCCGAGCGATCTCCTCGCGCAGCGGCCCCGCTCCGGCGAGCGTACAGGCGAAGGTGATCCCGCGGCGCTTCAGCAGCTCGAGCGCCGCCAGCAGGGTGCGATGGCCCTTCACCTCCACCAGCGCGGCGGCGCACAGGATGCGGAGCGGCCTCGGCCCGGCATCGTCCGGGAGCGGCGAGTCGGCGGCGGCGAGGCGCTCCGCCGGGACGGCGGCCGGGATCGCGACGCCCAGGCGGACGACGCGGACCTTCGCCGGGTCGGCGCCCGTCCGGGCCAGCAGGTCGGCGCGGCCGCGTTCCGAGATCGTGCGCACGAACGTCGCGTCGCGGAGCTTCCCGGCGGCGAAGTTGTCTTCGTAGACGTCCCAGCGGTGCGCGGTGGCGCTGAACGGGATCCCGGCGGCGCGGGCCGCGATCCAGGCGACGGTGGCCGGGGTCGAGAGCCAGTAGGCGTGGAGATGGTCGAGCCGCCGCCGCCGTGCGATCTCGGCGAGCGCGAGTCCCTTCGGGACGACGGCGAAGTTTTTCAGCTTCGCCCGCACCGGATAGCGCGCAGCGAACAGCGTCGCGAGCGCCGCCAGCACGCGCCCGGGACGGCGCACGATCGTCGCGGCCGCGAGCGCGAGCGTCGCCGGTCCCGCGAGCGGGAGCCGGACCACCTCGCCCGGGACGCCGGCGAAGCCCGCGGCGCGGGCTTGCGGCGCCGCCGGGTACACGACCGCCGCATCGAGCGCGGGCGCGAGCGCGCGCAGTTCGGCGTCGAGATACGGCTCCTTGGTTCCGAAGGGGTACGTCGCCGAGACGAGGCCCAGCCGCACCCTCAGGTCGCGTGCTGCGGGAGCAGCTCCGCCGCCGGTTCCGATACGGCGGCGGCCGCCTCGGCGTCGCGCGCGCGCCGCAGCGTCGTGGAGAGAAACGGCCGCTCGAGGATCAGGTAGAAGCCGTACGCCAGCGCCACGACCGCGACGAGCAGCGCTCCCCACACCGCGGCGCTCACGCCCGCGCCCGCGTGGTACCGGTGGAGCAGCGCGCCCGTCACGTCGACGAGCGGCGCGTGGATCAGGTAGAGGCTGTACGAGAACGTGCCGAGCAGCACCACGGGCGGCAGCGCGAGCAGCCGCGCGGGGAGGATCCGCGCGTCGCGCCCGGCGGCGACGAAGAGCAGCGCCACCGCGGCGCCGACGAGCAGGTCGGCGGGCCATAGCGCACCGTCGGGGATACCGTCCCAGTCGAGGATCATCGCGACTGCGGCGATCGCGCCGACGGCAAGCGCGATGGCGTTCCACGGCAGCGCGATCGCGGGCCGGCGAGCGACCAGCGACGCGGCCACGACGCCCATCGCGAAGAGGCCCAGCAGCCACGGCCACGTCCAGTCGAGCGTGTGGAACAGGAAGTGCGGCGCCAAGCCGATCGCCAGCGCGGCGCCGAGCTGCGCGGCGAGGCCGAACCGCTTCCACAGCGGCACGAGGAGCAGCGCGAAGACGACGTAGATCTGGCACTCGAGGCCGATGCTCCACAGCGGCCCGTTGAGGTATTCGGTCGTCGCGTAGAACAGATTGTGGATCAGCGCGAGGTGCATCCCGACGGCGATGACGATGTGCGGCGGATTGATGCGGTGTCCGCTGAGCAGGGCCGTCGCGCAGAACGGCACGACGGAGAGGAACACGACCGTCACGTAGGCCGGCATCAGCCGGCGGGCGCGCCGCTTGAAGAAGCGCGCCGCGTCGAACGGCCGCTCGAACCGCTGCGCCACCGGCAGCCCCAGGCAGTATCCGGAGATCACGATGAAGACGGCGACCGCGAAGTGGCCGTACTGCAGGAACGGCGTCCAGCGGAACCAGCTCGTCAGCGTCCCGGTCGCGGGGTGCTGCACCGCGACCTGCCAGACGTGGAAGACGACGACGTAGAGCGCGGCCACGCCGCGGAGCCCTTCAACGTAGGGATAGAACTCGCGCTGCGCTTCGCGCGCCGGCCGTGCGTCCATGCGATGACCTCCGCAACCTCAGGCCGGCATCATGCCGCCTTGTGGAAGAGAACCTCCGCGGCGGTCTTCAGGCACACCGCGACGTCCATGAACAGCGACCAGTTCTCGACGTAGAAGAGGTCGCCCTGGAGCTTGTCGGGGACGTCGTCGAACCCGAGCACGCGCTTGCCGTAGACCTGCGACCAGCCCGTGATCCCGGGCCGTACCAGGTGTCGCTCCGCGTACCGCTGGTACTGCTGCTCGAACTGTTTGACGAAGATCGGACGCTCGGGGCGGGGTCCGACGACCGACATGTCGCCGCGCAGCACGTTCAGGAGCTGCGGAAGCTCGTCGAGCGAGGTGCGGCGGATGAACTTCCCGACCTTCGTCACGCGGGCGTCGCCGACCGTCGCAAGGCACGCGCCGTTCTTCTCGGCGTCGAGCCGCATGGAGCGGAATTTGAAGATCGTGAACGTCTTGCCGTCGCGTCCGACGCGCTCTTGGCGGTAGAGCACCGGCTGGCGATCTTCGATCGCGATCGCCAGCGCGACCAGCGCCATGACCGGCGCGAAGATGACGAGCGCGGCCGAAGCGATCGCGAGGTCGAACGCCCGCTTCGCGAGACGCGCGCCCGGCTGGCACGCGCGCAACGGCTTCGCTACGATCAGCGCCTGCTTCCCGATCGTCTGGATGCTCAGATCGTAGGCGTGCACCCGGATCCGCGGCGGCGCGAAGGCGATGGTGATCCCGGCGGCGGACGCGGCGGCCAGCACGTGCGGCATCAGCGAGGGCGCGAGGATCTCGGTGAAGACGAGCGTCTCGCAGCCCCATTCGACGGCGTGGCGGAACCACGGCTGCGTCGCGATCGCGTCGGGATTCACGGCGCCGATCCCGTCGAGGTTCGGCACGGCGAGCCGGAAGACGCGCGCGTTCGGCACTTCGCGGAATGCGTCTTCGGCGAACTCCAGCCGCGAGGGGTGCCCGACGACCGCGATGCGGCGCGGATGCGCCAGCGCGGCGACGTCGCGGACGCGATGCGCGAAGGCGCGCATCCCGCCGACGAGCACGAACGCGAACACGAGCGCGAAGATCGCGACGACGCGGGAGGTCGAGATCGACGGGAAGATCGAGAACGCGATGAGCACCGGCGCCGAGGCGAGCGAGAGCGCGCCGACGATGTGATACAGCTCGTCGCGGACCGACATCGCGAACGAGCTGCGGTAGAGCCCCAGCTGCCAGAACACGATGACGGAGAGCGCCGCGGTCAGCGTCGCCGGAATGGCGACGTGCCGGATCAGCAGCGCCGGGTTCCAGTAGTGCTTGACGAAGACGCCGGCCAGATAGGTCGCGACGAGGAACAGCACGACGTCCGAGACGACGAGCGCGGCCACCCAGGTGCGCGAGAACGCATGAACGCCGGGCCGGGCGTTCGGATGAGGGAGCGCGGCGACTTCGTGTTCGAGAGCGACGGCCATGAGCGGAGTGCGATCCTCGCGACGTTCGTGTGCGCATCGGTGCGCACGTCCTTCATTTCGCCGACGAAGGGTGGCGCTACGTCCATCGGACGTCCCGAAGTCACCGGTACTTTGGCCCTGATGGTCCCGTCGTTCGGGGCATCCGACCTGGGCCGAACGTCCCAAGCACGCACCCCGGAATTGGGGTGCCGCTGCTCAGACGGGTGCGCGCCCAGGCGCCGTGTAGGCGAGCGGGACGATCTTGTCCTCGCCGGGCGCGAAGAAATACGTGCTCGCGGCGACCAGCGTGAAGCGGATGGCGACCGACGCCGAGGCGGTCCTTCCGCCGCGCGCGCGCACCTCGAGCGGCGCCAGCCGGGCGAGGTTGACCGGCGCGAGCAGCGCAACCGTGTGGACCGACAGCTCGACCGCGGTCTGCGCGGGGACCGAGACGGCGTAGCGGCACTCACCGTCTTCGAGCGCGGGCCGCGCGAGCGCGATCACGTGCGCGTCGAGCGCGTCGCGCGCCTCGACCACGAGCTCCTCGCACCGGGCCTCCGGCTGGGCGCCGAGGGCGATCGTTCCGCGCGCGAGCGCGAGCTCCGCGGCGACGGCACCGCGCGGCGCGGCGCTCGCGGCGAGCGCAAAGGCGGCGAACGCGACGGCGGCGCGGGCGGTGCGGGCCAGCATGGTGCGAGCCCGGTACCCGCGCGCCGATGCGCGCTCTCGCCGCGCCGCCCTTCGTACCAACGCCGCCGGGCCGTCCGCCCCAACGCGAAGGAGAGACCGCCGTCCGTCGGCTTACCTTGACGCATGCGATCTCGTCCGTCACGGGCCCGGCCCGGCGCACCTCGCGGCGGTCCGCGGTCCGCCGTTCGTGCGGCCTTCGCCGCGTTCGGCGCGCTGGCGTTCGCGTTGCCGGGCGCCCGGGCCGCGTCCGCGCAAGCGCTCGGGCTGGACGCGATCGCCCGCGCGCTGGGCGGCGTCCATCAGTTCCAGCAAGTCGCGGTCGCGCCGGACGGCCGCCGCTTCGCCGACGTCTCGCTCGACGAAAGCGGCGGGACCATCGCGCTCGCCGAGGTCGCGCGCCCGGCGGCGACGACGCACGTCACCGCCTGCCCCGGCCGGCGCTGCGACGAGGAAGACCTCGCGTGGTCGCCCGACGGACGGCGGATCGTCTTCGTCACGAGCGATGCGACCGGCCAAGGGCAGATCGCGGTTTGGGACGTCGCGGCGCGCGGCGCCCGCGTGCTGACGCGCGCGAAGGGCCCGCTGTCCACCCCGCGCTGGTCGCCCGACGGCTCGCGGATCGCGTTCCTCTATTCGCCGGGCGCGCCGAAGACGCCGAGCCCGCTGAACCCGGCGACGCCGGACGCGGGCGTCGTCGGCTCGGTCGTCTACGAGCAGCGGCTCGCGGTGATCCCGGCCGGCGGCGGCGAGCTCCGGCTCCTCGGCCGCTCCGATGCGAACGTGTACGAATACGACTGGTCGCCCGACGGGACGCGCTTCGCGGTGACCGCGGCGCGCGGCGACGGCGACGCGAACTGGTGGATCGCCGATCTGGAGACGATCGACGCGCGCACCGGCGCCGCGCGCGCCCTCCATCGCCCGGCGCTGCAAATCGCCTCGCCGCGCTGGTCGGGCGACGGGAAGCGGATCGCATACATCGGCGGGCTCATGAGCGACGAGGGCATCACCGGCGGCGACGTGTACGTGGTGCCCGCGGCGGGCGGCGCGGCGACCGACGTGACGCCGAACCTGAAAGCCTCGGTGTCCACGATCGCGTGGAACGGGTCGCCCGACCACATTCTCGCGACCGAGCTGCTGAGCGGGCACACCGTCATCGCGACGCTCGACGTGCGCACCAAGCGGCAGCAACAGCTCTGGAGCGGTGAGGCGACGCTCTACGCCAGGGGCTTCGTCGGGCTCGCGCCCGGCGACGCCGGCGTCTCGCTCTCGCGCGACGGGCGCGTGGCGGCGGCGATCCGGCAGTCGATCACCGAGCCGCCCGAGGTCGTGCTCGGGACGCTCGGCGCGATGCACGCGGTCACGTCGGCGAACGCGCACGTCGTGCACCTCACCGGGCCCGCGCGCAGCCTGACGTGGACGAGCGACGGCACGACGGTGCAAGGCTGGCTCATCTTCCCGCCGCACGCGAAGCCGGGGATGCGCTACCCGATCGTCACGCTGATCCACGGCGGCCCCGCGTACGCGTTCTATCCGTTGTTCCCGAGCGGCGCGCAGGCGTTCGAGGCGCCGCTCGCGGCGCGCGGCTACATCGTGTTCGAGCCGAATCCGCGCGGGAGCTACGGCGAAGGCGAAGCGTTCACGCGGGCCAACGTCAAGGACTTCGGCTACGGCGACCTGCGCGACGTGCTCTCGGGTCTCGACGCGGTCAGCCAGACGATCCCGTTCGACCCGAACCGCATCGGGATCACCGGCTGGAGCTACGGCGGCTACATGACGATGTGGGCCATCACCCAGACGAACCGCTTCAAAGCCGCGGTCGCCGGCGCCGGGCTGTCCGACTGGCTCAGCTACTACGGCACGAACGACATCGACACGTGGATGATCCCGTACTTCGGCGCGTCGGTGTACGACGATCCGCAAGTCTACGCGAAAAGCTCGCCGATCAACTTCATCAAGCAGGTCCATACGCCGGCGCTGATGCTGCACGGCGACCGCGACGCCGAAGTGCCGGTCACGCAGTCGTACGAGTATTGGCACGCGCTGCGCGACCTGCACGTTCCGACCGAGCTGGTGATCTATCCCGGCGAAGGGCACCTCTTCGCGAAGCCGCGCGACCAGCTCGACGTGATGCGCCGCATGGTGGGCTGGTTCGACCGCTGGCTGCGCTGACCAGGACGCGCCGCATCCCTACGGGAGAACGGGGCGCCGTCCGGAAGAGAGGAAGCACGCGTGGCGGTAGCGTCAAAGCGATGTCGAACGCTACCCACGTCCTTTCGGAGAATCGATGATGCGGGTTCGGTTCGCGTCGTTCATCTTCGTCGCGCTGCTCGCGGGGTGCGCGCTGGGCTCGCACGGGAGCATCCCGGATGCGAGCCGCTCGGCTGCCGCGGCACGCCGCCCGGCAACAACTGGGTCGCCGCCGATCGTCTACGTTTCCGACTACACGGCGGGTACGGTCGACCTCTTCGAAGGCGAGCCGCTGGGCTCGTTCCGCTCGGCGCAGATCACGGGGCTCTCGAAGCCGGCCGGGCTCGCGGTCGACGGCTCCGGCCGCGTCTACGTCACGGAAGCTGGGAAGTCCGACGTTCTCGTGTACGCACAAACGACGCTCAAGCAGACGATTCCCGACCCGCAGCGACAGCCCTCGTCGGTCTCGATCGGTCCGGACGGCTCGATCTACGTCGGAAACTCCTACGACTACACGCTCGCGGGCCACGGCGGAAGCATCACCGTCTACAACGTCTTGGACGAATTCCAGTACACGCTCGTCGATCCGTCGTTCGTCCTGGGCGTGCAATCGGTGGCGGTGGACGCGCAAAAGAACCTCTACGTCACATATCGCGTCTCGAACGCGGCGTCGGGCGAGTTCAAGCTCGCCGAGTTCCCCGCCGGATCGCAGATCGCGCAGCAGATCGCGCTCAGCGGCACGCCGGCTGCCGTGAGCGTCGACGCGAGCGGTGACATCGTCGTCGCGGACGTCACGGTGAGCAACACCAAGATCGAGCGTTATGCGCCGGGAGCGACGACACCGCTCGCGAGCTTCACCATCCCGCGGACGGTGTACGCGTTCGCGCTCAACCCGGCGAACGACCGCATCTACGCGGCCGATGTCTACGGCGAAACGGTCCGCGAGCTGACCTATCCCGCCGGTTCGCCGACGAGCACGTTCGCGGACAACGACGAGCATCGCGGCATCGCGGTCACGCCCGGACAGGGGCCCGGCGCCGCGGCGACCCCCGCGCCGCACATTCTCTACGTCGCGGACGGCCCGATCACGGAGTACGACGCCGGCGGCACGGGACAATACGGCAGCTACGACCAGATCGGGCAATTCGGGCTCTCCGCCGCGAACAACCTCAACGTCGCCGCGATCACGCCCGACGGACGGACGCTGTACGTCAGCCAAGACGGGTCCAGTCCGCCCGGGGTTCAGGTCTACGACACGCAGGCCCAGACGCAAACGGACTTCATCCCAACGAGCGCGAGCGGCGGTCCGCTCGGACTGGCCATCGACGCCGGGGCGCAGCGCCTCTACCTCTCGGAGAACGCCACGAGCGGGACGGCGGGCGGCTGCGACGTGAAGGTCTACAATCCGTCAACGCACGCGCTGCTGGGAACCATTTCCGGGCTCTCGGCGGTCGGCGGCGTCGCGGTCGACACGTCCGCACATCGGCTGTACGTCGTCGCTAACGGGACCGTGCGCGTCTACGACGCGACGACGCTCGCCTTCATCACGTCGTTCGGATCGCTTACCGAGGACTTGTTCGCGGGCGGCGACGGCGGACTCGCGCTCGATCAGGCCGCGGGCAAGCTGTACGTCGGCGACGCGGACGCCAATCCCTCGAAGACGGACATCTATCGGACCTCCGATGAGACGCTGCTCGCAACGCTGCCGGCCGGGGCGAGGGGCTATGCGCTGGACCTCGCCCAGGGAAAGATCTTCATTCCGGCGAGCAGCGCGCTCGACGTCTACAGCACCGTGACCCTCGAGCAGCTCCCGCGCGTGACCAGCGGGAGCTTGTTGACGACGGCCATCGCGGCTCACTAGGCGCCGCAGCGGCAGGATTGCCCGCGATCCCGTCGCCAACGCGGCGGGCTACGCGATCGCCTCGTAGCGGGCGACGGCGAGGTCGAGCCAGGCGTCGAGGTCGCCGCGCCAGGCGGTCTCGCTCAGGATCTCGATCTCGTAGTCGCCGCGCCAGCCGGCGGCTTCGGCTGCAGCGACGATCGCGGAGAGCTCGATGCAGCCGTCGCCGATCATCGCGCGGTCGGCCGTGACGTCGCCGCGCGGGGTCGTCCAGTCCGAGAGGTGGACGCCGGCGATCGCGTCGCCGGCGCGCGCCAGCTCTTCTTCCACGTGCGCATCCCAGAAGATGTGATAGGCGTCGGCGACGACCGCGACCGCGGGCGAGCCGATCCGTTCCACCATGTCGTTCGCCTCGCGCAGCGACGCGACGACCGAGCGTTCCGCGATCATCATCGGGTGGAGCGGCTCGATTCCGAGCCGGACGTTCGCGCTCGCCGCGTACTGCGCGAGCGATGCGATGCCGTCGATGACCTGGGCGCGCGCGTCGGCCAGACGCTGTCCTTCGGCGGGGCCGCAGACGAGCACGAGCACCGGCGCGCCGAGCGCGGCCGCCTCGTCGACCGCGCGGCGCGTGTGGTCGATTCGCTTGGCGCGCTCGTGCGCGCTGGGGCTCGGGAAGAACCCGCCGCGGCAGACGCTCGAGACCCGCAGCCCGGCGTCGCGTACGATCGAGACGGCGCGCGCGAGCCCGACTTCGGCGATCTTGTCGCGCCACACGGAGATCGACGGGATCCCGCGCCGCGCGCACGCGTCGACGGCGTGCGCGAGCGGCCACGGTTTGACGGTGTACTGGTTGAGCGAGAGCCGCGCCCGCTCCATCAGAGGATGCCGGCGGTCGCGAAGACGCGCGCGGCGCGTTCGGCGGCGCGCTGCTGGTCGACGATCAGCCCCGCGGCGTCGGCGAGCTCGAGCGCGCGCGCCAGATGCACGACGGAGCGCGCGCCTTCGGCCCCGCCCAGCATCCGGAAATGGTCCTGGAAGCCGTTGAGGTACGCGAGGAACACCACCCCGGTCTTGTAGGCGTACGTCGGCGCGGCGAAGAGGTGACGCGAGAGCTCCACGGTCGGCGCCAGGATCGCGTCGTAGCGCGCACGATCGTGCTCGTCGAGCGCGGCGAGGGCGGCGCGCGCCGCGGGTGCGATCGCGTCGAAGATGCCGAGCAGCGCGTCGCTGTGGCGCTCGCCGTCGCCGGCGATCAGCTCGGGATAGTTGAAGTCGTCGCCGGTGTAGACGCGCACGCCCTCGGGCAGCATCCGCCGGACCGCGATCTCGCGGCCGGCGTCGAGCAACGAGATCTTCACGCCGTCGACCTTCGCGGCGTTGTCGCGCACGATCGCGACGAACGTCTCGGTCGCGCGGTCGAGGTCGTCGCTGCCCCAATAGCCCGCCAGCAGCGGGTCGAACATCGGTCCGAGCCAGTGCAGGATCGCCGGTCGCTTCAGCGAGCCGAGGACGGTCGCATAGACACGCGCGTAGTCGTCGGCGTCCCGCGCCGCGCGGGGGAGCGCGCGCGAGCACATGACGATCGCGGCGCAGCCCTGCGCTTCGATCAGCTCGCACTGGTCGAGGTAGGCGCGCTCGATCGTCTCGAGCGAGTGCACGGCATGATGGTCCAGCTCGTCGGTCGCGGCGCCGAACGCGATCGTGCCGCCCTCGGCGCGCGCGTCGGCCGCAGCGCGGCGGATCAGCTCGCGCGCCGCCGCCGGCGGCAGCCCGGAGCCGCGCTGCGCGGTGTCCATCGCGTCGGCGACCGCGAAGCCGAGCGACCACAGGTGCCGGCGGTAGGCGAGCGTCGCGTCCCAGTCGATCGTGCCGCCGAGCACCGGATCGATCGGCGAGCGCGGATCGCTCACGACGTGCGCCGCGGCGTACGCCACGCGCGAGCGCGGCGGCGGCTGCGGCGCGAGCGGGTGCCGCGGCGCGCCGCTCGGCACGTACGGCGCGAGGCTTCCGTCGGCGCGCGGGAGTCGCAGCTCGGCGGCGAGCATCAGGCGGAGACCGGTTCCACCGAGAGCTCGGGTAGCGCGACGAAGCGCTTTTCGTCCCACGACCGGAGCCCCGCTTCGGCGAGCTGCACGCCGCGCGCGCCGGCGAGGAAGTCGTACGGGAACGGCGCGCCGGCGACGACGTGGCGCAAGAACTCCGACCACTGCGCGAGGAAGCCGTTCTCGAACGGCTCGTTGTCGGGAACCTCGACCCACGACTTCGCGAAGTCGATCGGGTTCGGGATGTCGGGGTTCCACACGGGGCGCGGCGTGAGCGCGCGCGGCTGGATCTTGCAGCCGCGCAGCCCGACGACCGCGCTGCCGTGCGTTCCGTCGATCTGGAACTCGACGAGCTCGTCGCGGTTGACGCGCACCGCCCACGAGGAGTTGATCGTCGCGACGATCCCGCCTTCGAGCTGGAAGATCCCGTAGGCCGCGTCGTCGGCGGTCGCTTCGTACACGTTGCCGCGCTCGTCGACGCGCTGCGGGATGTGGATCGCGCCGAGCGCCGTCACGCCGCGGACCGGCGCGATCAGGTTCTCCAGCACGTAGCTCCAGTGCGAGAACATGTCGACCATGATCCCGCCGCCCTCTTCGAGCTTGTAGTTCCACGACGGCCGCTGCGGCGTGGGGCCCCAGTCGCCTTCGAACACCCAGTAGCCGAACTCGCCCCGCACGGACAAGATGCGTCCGAAGAAGCCGCTGTCGACCAAACGCCGCAGCTTGAGGAACCCGGGGAGATAGAGCTTGTCGTGGACGATCCCGTTCTTCACGCCGTGCTCGCGCGCGAGCCGCGCGATGCGCA
>Ga0070739_10001155_pt1 | contig 41901 bp, 24 predicted proteins | sample Coa_R1_7_FD_66445 | JGI IMG/M metagenome (GOLD analysis project Ga0070739, IMG submission 66445) | Surface soil microbial communities from Centralia Pennsylvania, which are recovering from an underground coalmine fire - Coalmine... | ecosystem: Environmental > Terrestrial > Soil > Unclassified ...
TGATAAACGCGCTGGCTACGTCATAATGTTCGTCCCCAGTCCCGTCATAGACGTGCGCCTTCTGCTGGATCGACTCTTCCGCCAAGGCGCGGGTGAAGTGGACAGGCCTCTCGTTTGTGGACAGGACGCCGACCTCCAGTGCCGTCAGCGCTCGCCGCGCGTCGCCGTCGCTTGCCTCTGCCAGAAACGCGAGGGCCTCTTCATCTATCGTTACCGGCACTTCGCCAAGCCCTCGCTCCCGATCCGCCAGCGCGCGAAGGAGCAGCGTTCGGATCGCGGCGCGGTCCAGGGGAGCGAAGCTGAAGATCGAACTGCGGGAAAGCAGCGGGCCATTGATGGCAAAGAACGGGTTGTGCGTGGTCGTGCCGATCAGCGTGACGCGCCCCTCCTCGACCTCCGGCAGTAGTACGTCTTGCTGGCTCCGACTGAAGCGATGGATTTCGTCCACAAACAAAATCGTCTGCGGCCCGCCTGCCTCCAGCTCGGCCCGCGCCTCGGTAGCCTCCTGGCGCAGCTCCTTCACGCCGGCTGCGACAGCGTTGAGCGGACGGAAACGGCGACTGGTCTGCTTGGCGATGATGTGGGCCAGCGTTGTTTTGCCGCAGCCTGGCGGCCCGTGGAATATCAGAGAGCCAAGCCGATCCGCTGCAATCAACCGGCGCAGCAGCTTGCCCGGCCCAAGAAAGTGTTCCTGCCCGACGAATTCATCGAGCGTGGCTGGCCGCATCCGAGCGGCGAGCGGCTGCGCCCGTGCGAGATTGGCGGCGCGGTCCGCGGCGAACAAGTCTGGCGGAGTGTGGCGCTTGCTCATCCTTGCATTCTAGCACGCCGTGGTATTCCTGCGTATGTTGACTGTGTGGGCCAGCGGCTTCACTGCACGGCCAGACGTTCGATCAACGCAACTTCCTCGCGCGATAGCTGGAAGTCGAATACCTGGAGATCCTCCCGCATGTGTTCGGAAGAACTTGTGCCCGTCAGCGGTACCATGCCGACATCCAATGCGAACCGGAACACGATCTGAGGGATAGTTCTTCCGTAGCTTGCCGCGATGCGCGATACCTCCGCTGATGCCAGCACCTCGCGGTTGGCGGTCAGCAATGAGAATCCCTGATAAACCAATCCATTCGCAGCACAGAACTGTCGCACGTGATAATCCCATCCCATGACGGCGAAGCATCGGTTCTGCACGAAGTGCGGCTTGACACGCGCTTGCAGGCAAAGTGCCTGGAGCTGTTCGACAGTGACGTTGCTGACGCCCAGCAGGCGCGTTTTGCCGCTGTCATACAGCGATTCCATGGCCCGCCAGGCCTCCCAGTCGGCCGCGGACAGGCCAACCCGTTGCGTCGGTCCGTGCAGAACATACGAGTCGATTCGCTCGGTGCAGAGATGTTCTAGCGAACGAGTGAACGACTGCTCGACCTGGACGCGGACCGGCGCATGTGGATCGTAGGGGAGCCGGTGGTCCTGGCCGCCTCGGAAGGTGAACTTGGTTTGCAGGAACAGTTCGTCACGGGTCACCAGGCCGCCGGCGATCACCGCCGCGATGGCCTCGCCGACGCCGGCTTCGTGATAGTGGCGACGCTGGTTGGCGGTATCGATGCCGCGAAAGCCTTGGCGCAGGGCCAGCTCGGTTAGACGGCGTGTTTGGTCTTCCTTCCATGCAGTGCCATACAAGAAGCGGGGCACCGAGACACCGGCAATTGGCAAGGTTCGCTCGGTCATGGTCTTCTCCAACGAAGGCAGCGCGAAATTCACCGTGGACGCTACGGGATATCATATGCCTTCCGTCGAAGGTACGTTTGATGGCCGATCTGAGCAGAGAAAAGTTTGCAGTTGTCGCGCGGAAAGGACCGCTATCCGCTCCCCGCGTCGTACCTCGGCGGAGAGCGGACAGGGGAGAGCGGAGGAAGGGTCTTACAGGTGAAGAGCAGCGAGGACAGCCGATTCGACCGAGGCCACGAAGGGATTGATGATGTCAACGACATCATTTTGACCGTTGGCACCTGCCAGCAGGGCCAATATCTGTCCATTCTGCATGGTCGCAAACGGCAGATTCAGGGAGGAGCTAAGGAAGATTGGACTGCCGCCGCCAAATAAGGGCATGGCGAAGATTTCTCCGATGCTGTCCACCTCGAAGAGATCCAGCCCAGTCGGTCCTAAGCCGAATCCGAATAATGTCAACCCGCCCACGGGGCTATGAGTGGATGTCGTAGGCGCGGGGGTGACGATGTTGATTGAGGCGCTGGCGAGGACGCCGTTGGGCATCGAGTCGGGGTTAGTAAGGGAAGCCGTGACGCTCTGCGTCCCCAGCGTGTTGGCTGTGGCCGTGACGACGAAAGTCTGACTCTGGCCGGCACCAAGAGCGGCGAGATTAAAGGACAAGGGGCTCGTGGCCGACAAGCCGCCCGAAAGCGTGACATTGAGGGTCGAATTGTCGGCGGGCAGCGCATGGCCGCTGGCGTTGGTGACGGTGATCGCGAAACTTGCTGTGCCACCCACGGGCACCTTGCCTGATGCGGGAGTGATGGCAACACTAAGGGACGCATCCTGGAACTCGACGGCGCCGATGTCCACCGCGCCATTGGCAACGCGCGAGAAACCGCGTTGGTCGGTCGAAGTGTTGGCGAGGACAACCGTGGCGCCGGCGTCGATGACTGGGCTGCCAGGCAGTGGGGCTTCGGTTGGCGTAGGTCCGCCGTTGTTCTGCAGCGCACCGAGCAGGGGATTAAGCGGCGCAGCAGCGGTGCCGACATGGTTGCTGTTGGTGCCGTTGGTGATTCCTGTCAGGTTGGCATCGCCGATGCCGATGAAGTTCCCTTTGCCCGAAGTAACCGCGGCAAAGACATCCGGTGCGGTCCCCTGAAAATTCATGCCTCCATTATTATTGGCGAAATTGCCGGCGACGATGGTGTTGTTGATAGTGAGAGTCGTCGCCGAGGCGACATTTACTCCGCCCCCCTGAGCTTGGCTGATGTTGCCCGTGATCGTGCTATCGGCGATTGTCATGCTGGGGCCGCTCGCCTCGATTCCCCCGCCGTTTCCAATCGCATTATTATCGGCGAACGTGCTATCCACGACTATCAGCGTACCCTGGGCGTTCTCATCGCCAAAGCCGCCGCCGACGCCGCCGCTGAAATTGTTGGCGATGGTGCTGCCGGTGATGGTGACGATCCCGTTGCCGGCGTTTCCGATGCCGCCGCCGACATTGTTCGCGGCTGTGGCCGAGTTGTCGCTGACGACAGACCCCGTTACGGTCAAGTTGGCGGTCTGAAAGTCATTGTGCAACACGACGGCATCGAGCCAGATTCCAGCGCCCTGGTTGACGGAGCTGTTTCCGGTAATCGTGCTGGAATTGACGAAGACCTTGCCGCTGCCGTCCTCGTCGATGCCGCCGCCAGCATCGCCGGCGTGATTATTACTGACGGTGGTATTGTTCAGCGTCAGCGTCCATTTGGTGCTTTGCGTGTTCTCCATCGACACGCCCCCACCATCGGCAGTGGCGGAGTTGCCGGTGATTACCATATTGTTCAGCGTCAGGCTGGCGTTGCCAACATCGCGGATACCGCCGCCGCTGGCATTTGGCCCATCTGGGTTCGCCGCATCGGTGACGAAGCCATTCTCAATCGTGAAGCCCTGGAGCGTGACGGTGAATGCCTTGGTGGGATTGGCAGGATCGAAATTGGGATTGATATCGAAGACGCGGCTCTTCCCGCCGCCATCGACGACGACGCTGCCGCCGCTGGTGTTCTGGATGGTCAGATTTCCCGCGGTGGGTTGAATGGCGAACTCACCGGCTTGATTGTCTGTCTCGCCGGGGGTTCCAGCCAGGGAAATCTGATACACGCCGGGAAGCGTGAGGTTGATGGTGTTGGACGCTTCTCCGTTGGTGTTGGCGATCTGGATGGCATCACGCAGTGTGATCTGGCCGGGCTGCAACTGGTTAAGCGGTATGTCGGCCAAGGTGTTGACATTGATGACCGCCGGAACAAGGCGATCTTCAAGGCACTCCAAGCCCGGACGCACGCGCCGCTGCGCCGCCACGGACGCCGTGCGGCGGCCGGAGGCAAACGTCTTGGACCAAACATGAGAGAAGACACTGGCACACGTAGTTCGACGAGACATGGTAAGCCCCTCCAAAAAATGGCACCGCAAGTTCAAATACAGAAGATATTCGCAACGAGAAGCAATCCTCTTCACCCTCTACCCATGGTTCGCAAGTCGGGTGCGAGGAAGAATGCTTGCAATAGGAATTGCTTGCCGTGTAACAGCATTTTTTGCGGGAGATGAGAATCGAGTGCGGAAATCGTCTGGTTTACCAGCCCGAAGCGTCAGCGAGGGCGGCCCTCGCTTACTGAGGGCTGGTAAACAAAGCGATCGCAAGGAACCATTAAAGACGCACGCCATCGGGAGGACCGCCCAGGTCGCGCAGCCGTTCGCGGCGCTTCTGTAAGGCGTCGGCGTCCAGATCGTGGACCGTTCCCTCGGCGTCGAGTTCCATACCGCTTAGCACTTCCACCCAACAGCGGATGCGTTCGGCGTTGCCGGGCACGGGAGAGGGCACATCTTGAGCGCGATATTCTCCGTTGACGCTGCTGGAAATCATGCGTTTTCCATCCGGCGTGAAAGCGACATAATGCACGGCCTCGCCGTGGTTGACGGGAGGGCCGATCGGCTTTCCGGTAGCGGCGTCCCAGAGGCGGGCGTTGTGGAGGTCCCAGGTTCCTGTCAGAATGTTGAGGCCGTCCGGGGAGAACGTGAGCCGGGTGATGTTACCGGCGAGGTCGGCCAGGGGACCGCTTATCGGCTGGCCGCTCTCCAGATCCCAGGCTCGCCCCAAGTGTGCGCCTTCGCCCGTGATGCCGATCACTTTCCCCGTCACTCGCTGGATGTATCGGACGCGCCCTGGCGCATTCCAGACACGGAGTCTTTTCCCTGTGGCCGCATCCCACTTCTGGACGCCGCCGCTGGGATCGTAGGTGAAAACCACGCGCCCGTCTGGACCAAGGATCAGGCCGGAACACTGGGGGGGCAGCCTCCAATTGGAACCTAAAAGCTCGCCGGTTGGGATCCGATGCACCGAAATGGTTTGATCCTCCCGGACAAAGGCGACCCACTCGCCGTCCGCACTAAGATCGTGCGAAAGAATTCGCGCAGTCGCCGTACTTTCGTAGAGGTGTCGCCCGCTGGCCCTGTCCCAGAAGTGGACGTCGGATTGTTCCCCGCCAGTGAAAAGGTATCGGCCGTCGAGACTGTAGTGGGCGAAACGCACGGGACTGCCATGCGTGAGAGTTGGACCAGTAGGTTGGCTTGTTTTCACATCGTACTCGCGTACATACTTGCCGTTGATGGCTAGCACATTGCTGCCATCCGCTGAGAAGGCGTCCAGATGCATGTTTGGATCTGCTTTCGGAACGGAGATCTGGGACCAGACAACGGGATCGCCCGGCGCCAGCTCCCACAAGCGGGCATTGGCCGAATTGTGACCGCCGGCGCTGCCCGTCAAGGCAAGCCGGCCTCTTGGACTGAAGACCACATTGGGAACAGTGCCTTCGTGGTCGAGTGGTTTGCCCAGGATCGTGCCGTCGATGAGCGAGTAAAAGCGGCCGGCACGGTCGCGGCCGCCCACCAGCAGCTTTCCCCCGCGCGGGCGAAAAGCCAGCGAGAAAACACGCTCGGAATGGCGCATCGGTTCGCCGAACAGCTTTCCCGACGCCGTGTGCCAGAGGCGGACCTCCCCGGCCACGTCTGTTCGTTCGCCGGTACGCAGATCCCGATCCTCGACGGCGCTGCCGGTAGCTATGAACTGGCTATCGAAACGGATGGCGACGGCGAGGACGCGGCCAAGGTGCATCAGATCCCGTCCACGCTGCCGGCAGGTGGCCACGTCCCACATCCGCACGGCTCCGTCGTAGCTGCCCGTAGCAATGAGCTTGCCATCCGAGCTAAAGTCCATCGACAGCACCGGCCCCTGGTGTCGCATCGGTTCGCCTTTGGCCGCGCCGGTGATAGTGTCCCACAAACGGGCCGTGCCGTCCTCGCCGCCGCTCAGCACGAATTCGCCCTTGGGGCTGAACATGGCCCACAATCGTGGCTGAATTTTCTCCATCCTCTTCTGGGGAAGCGGATGCGGCAGCACGACGAAGGGCCGACGAGCCGGAAGTGTTTGCGACGGAAGGTGGGACCGGCGTCTCGCCGGTCGTCCCGTCGTTAACGCTTCCGTCTCGTACAGGCGAATCTCCTCATCGCAAACCGTGAGAAAACGCTTGCCGTCCGGGCTAAAAACTGCCACATGCACTTCATCCGGATGGGGTAGCGGAAGACCGAGGGGTTCGCCGCTCTTGGCGTCCCATAACCGCACTTCCCCCTCGTGGATCTCGTCGTTGCCGCTGCCGGTCAATACGGTCCGGCCATCGGGACTGAAGGAAACGGCCCAGACAGGATGGCGGTGGCGTAGCGGCTCCCCGATCGGCTGACCGGTGCGCGCGTCCCAACGTCGGGCTACTTTGTCTTTGCCGCCGGTCAAGGCGGTGCGTCCGTCCGGGCTGAAGGCCACCGCCCAGGCCCAGTCATCATGGTGCAAGCTGGCCCGTGGCGTGACAAGACGGCGGCGCCAGACCGCCAGGTTAACTCGTGCGACGCGGTCCAACTCGGGCAGTCCCGCTTTCTCCGACATTTCCAGGGCGCGTGCCAGCAAGAGCAAACCCTGATTCGTTTCGCCGCCGGCGCACAAGTTCAACCCATGGTCGAGCGTAAGGTTCGCCAGCAAGCGCAAACTCTCATGCCGTCCGTGCGCCTCTTCTAGCTCTTTTTCCCGAGCGAGATCCTTGGCCTTCGTCTCGAGCTTGAGCTGCGCCTCGGCCCCGCGCCAGAGTCCAAACATCAACGCCACGCCGAGCGCCCCCAGCGCAATCACGGCTGCTAGCAGTCCGGCGACCGCAGGCCGTCGCTTGGACCACTTCCAGCTGCGCTCCCAAATGGGCGCCGATCGGGCACGGATCGGTTCCCCTTCCAAGAAACGCTGTAAATCATCAGCCAAGTCTGCCGCACTGGCGTAGCGATGTGCCGGCTCCTTTTCCAGGCACTTCAGACAAATCGTTTCCAGATCGCGTGGCAGGTGCGGCACCAGTCGCCGCAGCGATACTGGCTCCTGCGAGCGCACTTGTTCCAAAATGTGCAGAGTGTTCGAACCCTGGAACGGAGGCCTGCCGGTCAGCATCGTGTACAGGATGGCCCCGAGTGCATAGATGTCGGCGGCGGGGCCAACCTTTTCGCCTTCCGTTGCTTGTTCGGGGGCCATGTACTCAGCCGTGCCCAGCAACGTGCCGCTCTTCGTCTTGACGTCCGATCCGGTCATCAGCTTGGCGACGCCAAAATCACAGAGTGTCGGCTCGCCCGCCTCGGTCAGCAGCACGTTGGACGGTTTCAGATCCCGATGGATGATACCTTGCTGATGGGCATACTGGGCGGCGCGGGCCATCGTTTCCAGCCACGAAGCCGCCTGACGCGGCGGCTGCGGTCGTCCCGCAAGTCGGCTGGCGAGATTTCCTCCAGCTGCAAATTCCAAGGTAAAATAGGGCCGGGGCAAGCCGGCATCAACTTCGTGTTCGCCGACCTCATAGATCTGCACGATGTTCGGATGCCGCAAGCGAGCCACTGCTTCCGCCTCAATGCGAAAACGTGCCCGCTCTTCCGAGGTGACAAACGACCCGCCCAGGAGCATCTTCAAGGCAACGACGCGTTGCAATTTCAGGTGTCGGGCCTTGTAGACGACCCCCATTCCGCCCCGTCCCAGTTCTTCGATAATCTCATAGCCGCCGACTCTGTCCGGCGGCGCAGCCGGCTCCGTCAGCGGCGCGGCCAGTGCGGAATCTCGGTAGGCGGAAACCACTGGGTCCGAGATAGCATCCAGCGCACGCGCCGCCGCCTCACAGCGTGGACAAGTCTCCAGGTGCGACCCCAATTCTTCGAGGGCGGCCTCCGGTAAATCCCCAAGGTTGAAGGCCTTGAGTTCTTCGGGTGTTAGGCAAGTTAAGCGCGCCATGCTCATCTTCTCAGTCAGAGGGTTGGAATTGGGTACCGATGAGTTATAATAATAACGCAACGCACCCGATGCTGTCCCTGCCACTCCCCAGGGAGCGGTATGCGAATCCGCTCCGTAGGGCGCGGTTCGGTTTGGTGCCTTATGGGCACAACCGGACTCTCTTGATGTATTGCTCGGTACGTAACACTTTCGGAACGGGAGCCCGATGGCTGACTCCAAGCCGCACGCTTCTGACACGCCGCGCTCCGCTCCGGACCCCCAGCAGGCTACGTCCAAAACGCTGCTGAAACGGCTGCGCGCCAACGACAGCGAAGCCTGGCGCGTCATGGTCGAGCTTTACACGCCGCTCGTTCGCCACTGGGCAACGCGCGGCGGTGTCCGCGGCGTGGATGTCGAAGATGTGACGCAGGAGGTCTTGCAGGCGGCCGCCACGCACATGGACAATTTCCGCCGCGACAAGCCAGGCGATTCCTTTCGCGGTTGGTTGCGCGGCATCACCCGCAACATGGTCTTGCAGCACTTCCGCCGCAGCGGCCGCAACCCGCGCGGCAGCGGAGGTACATCCGCCCTTGTTCAACTTCAAGAGGTCGAAGATGCCTTTAGCCCAGAGGAAGACACCGACCCCGTCGAGGAACTGGACGGCCTTCGGCGGAGAGCACTTGAGCTAGTACGCAGCGAATTTGAAGAACGAACCTGGCGGGCCTTCTGGATGACCGTGGTGGAAGGCCGCGCCCCTTCCGACATCGCTGCGGAGATGGGCGTCACTCCCACCGCAATCCGAATGGCCAAGTCTCGTGTGCTACGCCGTCTCAAGGAGACGTTCGGAGATCTGATCCAGTAAATCCGCGGTTACATCGTCTTACGAGTCCGAAGAGTGAGCAACGGCGAAGAATCCGTCGCTTACGCTTCCAGTCCGTCAACCAAACTCGAGCCACTTCTCTTCTCACGGAGCCAACGCGTCGATTGTTTCGCATGCCACCGCTGGGCCGGTTGTCATGCCTTTGCCGCGGATGCCGGTGACAAGATGAATCACTCCGTCAATGGTCGCACGGTAAAGCTCAGCATCTCTGGGCATGCTATAGACCCCATACCAGCGTTCCGCAATCGCCCAACTCGGAAGATCGATTAGCTTTTGCGCTTCGGACAAAATAAGCGCCTCCACGCGAGCATCGAGAACTTCGCTTATATCGCCGTCGCTATACTGGTGCGAATCACCGACGATGAAGGTGCCATCCGGATCCTGCACCGTCAGGATGTGAATGCCCGCCTCAAGCACGCCGGGAGCGACACACTCCTCCTTCAGCCGAGCATAACTGGGACAGCTGGCAAACGCCGGATAACGGCGCAGTGTCAGTCCTGATGCCATCGTAGTGGGCAAGCGTAAGTGCGGCTGTGCGACGGTTCGCATCATCTGTAGCTTGCAGCGCTCGAAGCCAGCAGCTCTGAATCGATCCGGGAACAAGGTGCGCAGGTCGGAGCCATTGCAGACGATTGCATGACGCGCGTGGAGTTCAGCACCGTCCGCCGTCTGCACGCACGCTTCGCCGCCTTTGACCCAGACCTTGACCGCAACCGTCGCCGGCCGATATTGGACCCGCAGCTCGCGCATCAACCAGGGAATGAGTCGCCGAAATAGGCTGCGCGGCTCGATACGTGCATCGTCGGGAAAGAAAAGAGCCAGCCGAACATGCTCGCGCCGGAGTAGTGGATTCAATTCCACGGCTCGAGAGGGTTCCAGCAATTCACACCGGCAAGCGTCAGGCGGAGTGAACTGGGCGAACTCCTCCAAGATGGCGGCCTCGACCGCCGTGGTAACTTGGTAGAGGGATCCGCAAGGGAAGAAATGGAATCCGGCTTGAGGTGCCAGTTCACGATAAAGGGCGATGCTTTCCATGCCGCGCCGCCGCCATTCTCCCGCCAGTGAGCCGGCCATCAGTGTGCCGAAGTTGCGTACCGACGCCTCACCGGGCCAGTCGCCGCGCTCCAACAGGAGCACCCGCCAACCGCGCCAGGCCGCAAAGTAGGCATGAAAGGTGCCCAGAATGCCGGCACCGATGACAATCAGATCCCAAGTTGGCTGCATGGCGATAGTCTCTTTTTAGGTCACGGCTTCTCGCCGCGCTGCAGTCGTGCGTTGAGGTTGTCGAGTACGGCCGGCAACTCCGCCAGGGTTTCCACCACCGCATGCACCCCTGCGGCCAACAGTTCCTTTCGGCAATTCGTCAGGCGTCGAGCTTGTTCGTCGTGGGGTAGGGCATTCCACTGCTCCTCGGTGCAGCCAACCAAGCTGCTGCTCCGTAAGACTCCCACGGACCAGGCGCCAGCGGCGAGGCCTTCGCCAACATCCGGTACGGTATCGCCCACCTTTACGACAACGGAGGGGGGAAAAATCCCTAGAGCCTCCATGATGCGAAAAACCATCCACGGTGCCGGACGCCCCGCCGGCACTTCATCCGCGCAAACGCAGTGATCGGGTCTGTATCCTTGAGCAGCAGCAGCTCGATACACGCGCTCCGCCGCCGTGCGGAAGTATCCCGTGCTGGCACCGATAGCGATACCACGGCTGCGCAAAACGCCCACCACATCAATCAGATCCGGCACGAGACGGGTGAAGTCATCGATTACATCCAGCTGGAGTTGCACAAAGCGAAGATACAGATCGTCAATGTCGCTTTCCGTAGCCTCTCTCTGATGCCGTTCGCGCCAGCGGCGGGATATTTCCGGCACTTGCAGTAATGCACGAAGGTGGTCTTTTTTGTCTAGACCCATTGGACGGCGAGCTTCCTCCAACGTGATGTCCACGCCTCGTCCGGCCAAGGCACGGACAAAGGGCATCAGTGGCGCCTGGCTGCCGTGGTCCACGGTCGTGCCGGCCCAATCGAAGATCACCAGGCGAATGTTAGTGGCATGGCACGGCACGGGCTGCTTCCAAATAGGGTCGGAAATGTTCCAGAGGCGGCGTCGGCAAACCGGCAATCTTGGCTTGCTCGTCAAAGCGCCGCAACGCGACGGCAGACTCGCAATAGGGATTGCGACGGAACTGAGTCACCTCATCCGCTGTGAAGGGGCCGCCCTGCAGCTTCAGGCTTCGCAAAGACGCCTCAGAGAGCAAGTCAAAATAGCCTGGATCCGTTGCACACAAAAAGCGCTTGGCCTCAACATGCAGGCGGGTCGGCTCAGTGACGTCGGGGCCGAAGTAGCGAGCGAGCCAGCGCTCGCCGCGCACCTCGTGAGCATCGTCGATACCGGCCAATGCACAATCCTCGGGTAGGTCATGCAACAAATGGCCGACATCATGCAGAAGAGCGGCGGTGATCAGGGCGCTGCCGGCGCCGGCTTGCTCCGCGCACCAAGCCGTTTGCAGGGCATGCTCGGTTTGGCTGACCGGTTCGCCAAGGTAGGCAGCATCGCCCCGTTCCTGGAACAGTCCGAAGATAGTGTCGATTGGATCTTCGTTAGTCATCTGAGCCTCCGAGGTCTACTGATGATTTCTGTAGAAGAAAACGCAACTGGCGGCCAGAATGACGATGGGCTTGAGCAAGCCCCATCTTCGATCATAGAGGAAGGCAGGAGCAATCCTCCATCCCGACGGAGCAGGGTTTTGACGCACGGATCTACTTTGTCGCGAAACGCCGGATTGGCTCCCGCGGCATCGTTCGGAGACAAGTCGCTAACCCCTAGCCTCGTACACCGAAGCGGAAGCGATTGCGTGGCAGCTTGGGTGTCGGACGGTCGTGCTCGTCCTCAATGTCGCCGACAATCTCTTCCAACACGTCTTCCAGCGTAATCAGTCCGAGTATGACGCCGCTGGCACCGGCGTCTCCGCCCGTCTCGCGGACCAGCGCCATGGGCCGCCGTGCTCGGCGGAACAAGCGCAAAGCATTCGCCATGCTCTCGTCCGGTTTCAGAAACAACGGCGGATACATGGCGTCTTGCAGGATCACAACGCCCTGGAGGCTGAACAAATAGAACAAATCCTTCGTGTTGACGATGCCGACGATGTTGTCGAGTTCTCCCTCGTAAACCGGCATCCGCGTGTGAGCGCCGCTGCGCACTGCCTCCATCACCTTGTCCGGCGGTGTACTCAACTCAAGGGCGGCCATCTTGTTCCGCGGCACCATGCAATCGCGGACGTGCTTGTTCGATAAGTGAAAGACGTTCTGCACGAACTCGGCCTGATCGGGATCGAGAACGCCGGCTTCCTCGCTGTCCTCGATGAGCAGCTTCAGCTCCTCGACGGAATGGACCATCTCCTCGCCGGAAGCCACGTGGTAGCCGAGCAGATGCAGGAGTAAACTGGCTGTGCCGCTGATGGTGACGAGCAAAGGCCGGCTCAGCCGAGCAAACACGTTCAGCGGGCCGGACAGCCACAACGCCGAACGGTCGGCCGTCTGCAAGGCCAGCGTCTTGGGAATCAATTCGCCGAAGACAACGTGCATGTACGTGATAAGCAGAAAGGCCAGGATGCCAGCGACGGAATGAGCAGCGGTGCTCCACCAACCCGTTGCGCCGGCTAGAGAGCGGGCCACTGGCTTGAGAAGGTCCGCCAGGGCCGGTTCGCCAACGAAGCCCAGACCGATGCTGGCCAGCGTAATGCCCAGCTGCGTCGCCGCGATCGAGCGATCCATGCGATTCAGCGCCGCCTCAACAGAGCGCGCCGATCCGACACCGCGCTGGATCAACTCCTCAATGCGCGTCTTGCGCACCGAAACCAGCGAGAACTCGGCGGCGACGAACAGACCGTTCAAAACCACCAGAGCTGGAATCAGCAGCAAGCCGGCAACGTCTAGCACCCATTGGCCGTTTGCCTCAAAAATGGCAAACACGATCTCGACTCCCTCCGTTACGTTTCGAGCTTAATCGATAATCTTAGCACATGCGGCGAATTCCCAACAAGAAATTCTCTGATTTCACTTGACGACCCCTAGATTGCGCATCTATACTCGCTTTCCTTACCACGGTGCGATCCCTACGACCGAGTTAACGCGCCGGGAGAACCTGCCCACTGTCGGCTCGTTGCGCACGCCGCGCGTTTCCATGTGGAGCGTGGAAACGAGGAGTTAATCGCATTTCACTGGCAGTACGCCCGTGAAGCCGGAGATGGTTTGTCCATCCTCTGCCTCTGTGTGCGAAGAGTGGGCGGGAGTGGACCGCCACCGGCTGCGATGTTGCCGCCGGATGGACGTTTTGTTGTGTCAGTGTTGACATTTTCTCGAACGAAAGAAGAAAGAGGATCGAACGATGTGGCTAGCATCCCTGCGTCGATTGGTTGCTCGAAAAAACCCCGTTCCGCAAACGAAGCACACTCACCCCCAGCGGCGGCGCATCCTCCCTCGACTGGACCACCTTGAGGACCGGACGTTGCTATCAGGCGGCATTACCACCCCCACCGGCCTGATTTCGGCCATTAACAATGCGAACACGGCCGGCGGCGCGACAACGATCACGTTGGCCTCCGGCACTACCTTCGATTTCACCTCCGCGTACCAATCAACCAATAACGCCTTGCCGGTCATCACGAGCAACATCACCATCGCCGGCAACGGCGACACGATTGCGCGAATGGGCACGGCTCCCTTTCGCCTGTTCGATGTGGCCTCGGGAGGATCCCTGACGCTGCAAAACCTCACGCTGACGGGCGGTATGGTGAGCGGATCGGCAGCAAAGGGCGGTGCTGTGTACAACAGCGGCAACCTCAAGATGACCTCATGCCACGTCACCGGCAACCAGGCGATTGGCAGCAGCGGATACAGCGCTGCGGGCGGCGGCATCTTCTCCAACGGCGGTTCCCTCACGCTCGTCAATGATCTCATCGGTCGCGAGGTTAAGAGAACGTACACACACACGCTCAACTTCACCACCGGAGTTGCAACGACGAAGCAATCGACGAAGACGGTCGGCGCTGCGAACATTGTAATCGGTGGGACGGGCGGAAGCGGCAAAGGGGGTGGCCTGTACGTAGCCGGCGGCACAGTGAACGTGACCAACTGCACCATCGCGGGCAATCAACTTTCGGGAGATGTCAACGCCCAAGGCGGCGGTCTGTACGTCAGTGGTGCCAATCTCAAGCTCAATAATGATGTCATCGGCCTCAAGCTTGATAGATCGCACACGACCACGCTCCGCTTTACCACCTACACGCAAACGTCCAAGAAGACATCAAGCACTGTCGGAGCCTCGAACAAGGCAGCAGGCGCTACAGGCGGCAGGGGCCAGGGGGGCGGCCTATACGTAGCCGGCGGTTCGGTGAACGTGACCAATTGCACCATCGGCGACAACCAACTTTCGGGAGGCGTCAGCGCGCAGGGCGGTGGCATCTACGCAAGTGGAGTTACGCAACTCAACCTCAACAACGATGTCATCGGCCGCGAGTCGGTCTCGAAGCGCGTCTTCTCCCCTGCCGGAGCCACTTCTGCGAAAATCACCGCTCTCGCTACTTTAACGAACACCCTCGGCAGCGCAAACAAGGCGGCAGGCGGCAGCGCGATGGGGGCCGGGCTGTACGTCTCCGGCGGCACGGTTAGCGTTTTCCAAGGCGGCATTGCCGGCAACCAAGCCGACGGCGGCGCGGGCCAAAATGCCGCGGGCGGCGGGGTCTATTCCGTGGGCACTTCGCTGACGTTCGCTGGTGTCGCCTTGATCCACAACAATGCCATTGGCGGCACTGGCGTCAGCGGCGGCAACGGCGGCAACGCCCAAGGCGGCGAGCTCTTTGTCTCCGGCGGCAAGGCCAGCCTGACGGACAGCCAGGTTACCAACAGTGGCGAGAACGCCGCTCAAGCCGGCAACGGCGGCAACGCTGGCGGAAACGGCGGAAACGCCCAGGGCGGCGGCATCTACGCTTACAATACCACGTTAACCCTGACGGGCGGTACGATTGTCGATCGCAATGCCATCCTGGGTGGCAAGGGCGGCAATGGGACGGCTCATCACTTGCCCGGTGCCCAAGGCGGCAATGCCCAGGGCGGCGGCGTGTTCGCCAGCGCCACCAGGGTCATCCTCAATAGTGGCTCAACCGTTTTCAACAACAACGCCCAAGGCGGGGCGGGCGGAAAGGGTGGAGATGGCCTCAGCGCTCCGGTAAATGCCACGATAAAGCGACCGGGCGCCACGCAGGGGGGCCAGGGCGGCAACGGAGGCGTAGGCCAGGGCGGCGGGCTGTTTGTCGAGGGGGGCACCGTCACGATTGCGGGCACGAGCAGCGCATCCAACAACACAGCCGTCTCTTTCAACCAGGCCGACGGCGGCGTGGGCGGTGCGGGAGGAAGAGGTGGCGCCGGCGTGGGGAAAGCACAGACCGGCGGCGTCGGCGGCACGGGTGGCATGGGCGGGGAAGGCGATGGCGGGGGCCTCTACCTCAACGCCGCGCCCTTGACGGTAGGCGGGGGCGTGACTCTCGCAACCAACGTCGTTAACGGTGGGGCCGGCGGCCGCGGTGGGCCGGGCGGTCTGGGTTGGACTGCAAAGATCGGGACAAGAGGCACTCTCAAAAGCAGCTTTGGGGGCAACGGCGGGGCCGGCGGCAACGGCGGCAGCGGCGGTGCCGCCCAGGGCGGCGGTCTGTTCGCCACTGGCAGCGGGCTGACTATCTCGCTTGGCGATGCCGCCGGCGGCGTCGTCCTGGACAACAATCAGGTGTACGGCGGCCACGGCGGCAACGGCCAAGCCGGCGCTATTGGTGCAGGCGACTCCCATTACTACATAGCCACCGTTTACCTTGATGGCCGAGGTGGCAATGGCGGCAACGGCGGCTCTGCCACAGGCGGCGGCATAGCCGTCTACGGCGACGCGCTGATGATAACCAATGCCGACATTCAGGGGAATTTCGTCCAGGGCGGCGGCGGTGGGACCAATAAGGGCCGTTATCCCTTCTACGACTCCTCGGCCTCCGCCTCGATTGGTGCATCCGGCGGCGGGGGCAGCGCCGTCGGCGGAGCCGGAGGCTCGGGACAGGGAGGCGGGCTTTACGTCTCCGGCAGCAGTTCCGTCATGATCCTCAACTCGACCCTGGCCAATAATAGCGCCAATTACGACGAAAGATACAACTCAGGCAATGACGGCGGTGCCGGCGGCAACGGCGGCAAGAACTTCGCTACATACTACGACTCGAAAATGCACGGCGGCCCCGGCGGCAACGGCGGCACCAACCAGGGCGCAGGTCTCTATGCCACTTCCAGTAACCTTAGCATCCTTAACTCGACCTTCGCCGATAACGCTCTGTACGACTCGCTGGGAGGGGCCGGCGGCACAGGCGCCCAGGGCGGCGGCTCCGCAGGCACCAACGGATCGAGCCAGGGCAGCGGTATCTACGCCACCAACGGCAGCCTTAGCCTCACCAACGACACCATCGCCTGGAACTTCCTCTACCCCGCCGCTGGCACCGTCAGCCCCAACGACCTCGGCGTCGGCATCTATAATGATGCTTCCAATGCGCTCACGTTGCAGAACACCATTGTTGCCAAGGACCAAATCTACAATTCGGCGATCTCAACAAGCACGCCGTCCGATTTGTACGGTGCCGCCGCTTCGACCAGCGATCACAACCTCATCGGCGACGTCAGCGGCAGCAGCGGCCTGGCCAACGGCGTCAATGGCAACCAAGTCGGCACCGACGCGGCTCCTATCGATCCGCTGTTCGCCGTCCCTGCCCCAGCCGCAGCGGGACAGGGGCAAGAGCCGGGCAACTACGGCGGCTTGACGCCGACGCTGCCTCTGTACGGGAACAGTCCGGCAATCGGCTCCGGCAACACCGCCGCCGCATCGACCATCGCTTCGGCTGAAGGCGTTGCCGGCAGCGATGCCACCGATCAGCGCGGCTTACCGCGCCTCGTGAACGGAGCTATCGACATCGGCGCGACCGAGATGCAGGTGGACTTAACCGGCAGCCCCTCGGTGACTACCGTACAAGCCGGCGGAACGATCACCTATACGGTGACCGTGACCAACGGCGAAGGCGTGCCGGTTAACGTAACTCTGACCGATGTTGTCCCCACCAATACGAACTACAATTCGGGTAGCGCAAGCGGGGCCGGATGGACGATCACGGAACCCTCCGGGACGAACAGCAATACGCTGACGGCCACGGCGACGGTGAACGCTGGCGCGACCGCTACTCTGACCTTCAGCGTTACCGTGGCCGCGGGCGCGAGCGGCACCATCACCGACACCGCCAACCTCAGCTGGACCGGGACCAACACCTCGGGCACGCTCAGCGTGCCGATGACTACCACCGTGGCCGGCGGAATGTCTTCCACCACGACGACACTGACCTCCTCGGGCAATCCATCCGTCTACGGCCAGCCCGTGACGTTCACAGCCACGGTCAGCAATGGCTCCAGTAGTACACCGACGGGGAACGTGGTCTTCGAGGAGGACAACAGCATCGCGGAGAAGGCAGCCCTCATCAACGGCGTGGCCACGTTCACCCCTTCCACGCTGTCTGTAGGCAGCCACAGCATCACGGCGATCTACTGCGGCGATGGAAACGATTACGGCAGCACCAGCAACACCCTGACGCAAGTCGTCAATAAGGACAACACTACGACGGCATTGGCCTCGTCGATCATCCCCTCGGTGTACGGGCAGAGCGTTACCTTCAAGGCCACTGTCAGCGCCAACAGCCCCGGCGCCGGCACGCCGACGGGGACGGTGATCTTCTACGACGGCGCCACCGAACTGGGGACCGGCTCCCTCAGCGACGGCGTAGCCAGGTTCACCACCACCGAGCCGCTGTCCGTAAGCAGTCACAGCATCACGGCGGTCTACGGCGGCGACGGCAACGATGCCGGCAGCACCAGTAACGTCGTCACCCAGATCGTTGACCAAGATTCCACCACAACGACTCTGACCTCTTCACCTACAACTTCCGTCTATGGCCAGCCCGTGACCTTCACGGCTACGGTCAGTAGTCCCTACGATACGCCGACGGGAACCGTGACCTTCTACGACAACGGTAGCGCTATGGGGACGGGCACACTGAGTAACGGCGTGGCCACATTTACCACTTCCAAGCTGCCTGGGGGTAACGACAGCATCACAGCGTCCTACACCGGCGATAGCAACGATCTGGGCAGCATCACCACCAGTGCCCTCAGCCAGATCGTCAACCCCGCTTCGACGACGACGAGTCTCACCTCTTCCCTTACTACTTCCCCGCTTGGGGCGAACGTCACCTTTACGGCAACGGTGAGTGTGGTCAGCCCCGGCTCTGGTACGCCAGCGGGAAGTGTGGAGTTCGTAGACACTACCACGGGTAATGTTCTGGGCACCGTTCCCCTATCGTCCAGCGGCACGGCTTCGGTGACGGTCTCGAGCCTGGCTCTCGGCTCGAACGTAATTGAGGCAATCTACAGCGGCCAGACCGGAGATTTCCTGGGCAGCACGTCGTCTTCTTTGACGGAGACAATCACCCAATCCATCCTCGTTCTTGATCCCAGTGATGCGGGTTCGCTGAAGCTGTCGGGCAATGCCAGCATCCACGTCCCCGGCAACGTCATCGTGGATTCGAGCGCGAAGAGCGCCTTGACCGAAAGCGGCAACGCCGGCATCAAGGCATCCAGCATCCAGGTCGTTGGCGGCGTCAGCACGAGCGGCACCGCCACTCTCAGTCCGGCGGCGGTCACAGGCATCGCCCCTGTGGCTAATCCGTTTGCCTACCTGACGGGGCCAAGTACTAGCGGGCTGACAAACTACGGTGCGGTCAGCTACACCAACGGATCGCATACGCTCAACCCGGGCATCTACAGTTCCATCCAAGCATCCGGCACAGCCAGCCTGACGCTCAACCCCGGCATCTACGTCCTCTCGGGTGGAGGAGTGACGGTGACCGGTGGCGCCAGCATCTCCGGCTCAGGCGTCATGATCTACAACACCAGCAGCAACTATCCCAGCAGCACCGGCAGCTACGGCGGCATCACCCTCAGCGGTAACGGCACCTTCTCACTGACCGCTCCGACCAGCGGGGAGTATGCCGGCATTGTCCTCTTCCAACCGTCCGCCAACACGCGAGCCATTTCGCTTAGCGGCAACGCAGCGGCAGGGTTGAGCGGCACCATCTATGCCCCGGCAGCGCTGGGCTACGTCAGCGGCAATGCCAGCATCAACGCCGCTTTGGTGGTCAACGAGCTGTCGCTGAGCGGCAATGTGATTGTCACGCAGTCGGCGGCCGGCACCAACGCCGATAACGCGGGGGGTACGGCCGGTCAACTGCTGGCCGGCAATGTGGAGGTGTACGTCAACAATGCCAACGGCGACCTGACCTCCGACGAATTGGCGCGCATTCAGGATGCCATCAATGCCGTCAATGCGGTCGTATCGCCTTACGGCGTGAATGTGGCGGAGGTCAACGATCCCACGCAAGCCAATGTCACCCTGAGCATGGGTACGAACAGCGCCGCGGGCAACTTCGGCCAGGGCGTGCTGGGTTGCTACACCACCACCGGGACGATCACGCTGATTCAGGGCTGGAACTGGTACGCCGGCGCTGATCCCATGCAAATCGGCGCTAACCAGTACGACTTCCAAACGACGGTGACGCACGAGCTGGGCCATGCTTTGGGGTTAGGCGAGAGCGACGATCCGGCTTCGGCCATGAGCGGTACGCTTGCGCCGGCGACGACCATCCGAACTCTGACCACAGCGGATCTGAGCATCCCCTACGCCGAGGCGGGAGCCGATGCTCAGCGGGCCGCCCCCGCCCACAGTTCTGAGTTCCAAGTTCTGAGTTCTGAGCCTCAGCAATTCGGACTCAGAACTCAGAACTTGGAACTCAGAACTGTGGGTACGATGTCTGCTGTAGATCAGATTTTCGCCAACTACGCTCTGCTGCTGAACAATCTGAGAAACGCCTGCCAAATGCAGCTGGCGTCGGTGTCGTCGCTGTGGCAGCAGGCTGATGCGTGGGCATTGCAGCGGCTGGATGCCCTGCTGAGCCTGGAGGCCGGCGCGATGGGGTTGTTCCAGGACGCCCTGATGCGCGAGCTCCTGTGACAAAACCGAACGAGCCGGAAGCGTCAGCGACGGCGGAGCATCCGTCGCTGACGCTTCCGGCTCGTCTGCTTTCCGATCTGCTATAATAGAGAAACGCTGCCCTTGAGGGTGCGCTTCAAGGTCGGCTGGTAATGAACACAACACGATTGATAACTTTCACGTATGCAAGATCCCCTACAAGTCGCCATCCAGCATCATCAGCTGGGACGATTGCAGGAAGCCGGACGGATTTACCAGTCCGTCCTCTCGCGCAATCCCAATCATCCCGATGCGTTGCATCTGCTCGGCGTGGTCGCGCATCAGCTCGGCAAACATGAGCAAGCCGCTCAGTTAATCAGCCGGGCCATCACCCTCCGCCAAGGCGCTCCTGCTTACTATGCCAACCTCGCCGAAGTCTGGCGCGCCCTTGGCCAACTCGACAAGGCGGTGGAGTGCTGTCGCATCGCTCTGCGGCTTCAGCCGAACTATCCCGAAGCGGCCAACAATCTCGGTTTGGCCCTGTTGCAAAATGGCGATGTTGCCGAGGCTATCGAGCATTTTCAGGCCGCTCTCCGCTTGCGGCCGGACTTCGCCATGGCCCACAACAATCTCGCCAACGCCCTGCGGACTCAGGGCGACATGACGGCGGCCATCGAGCACTTCCGCAAAGCCGTCGAGTGCGATCCGAAGCTGGCCGAAGCGCACAGCAATCTCGGCCAGCTCTTGTGCGAAAACCATGAGTTGCCCGAAGCGCTTGAACACTGCCAAAAAGCCGTTGAGCTGCGGCCCAGCTTTGCTGAAGCGCACAGCAATCTCGGCAACGTCCTGCGCGAGATGGGCAAGCTCGACGATGCTCGGCGGCATTACGTCGAAGCGTTGCGGCTCAATCCGGCCATCGGAATGATCTACAACAACATGGCTCAGTTGTTGCAGGAAGAGGGCAAGATTCCCGAAGCGCTCGCCTGGTATCAAGAAGCCCTCGGGCGCGATCCCAATACGCCGCGCATCCACTGCAATTTTGCCAGCGCTCTGAGTGAGCAAGATCGCTTTGACGAAGCGATCGCCGAATATGAAACCGCGCTGCGTCTCGATCCGAAGTGCCCGGAAGCGCACAATGGCCTCGGCTTCGTCAGTCACGAGCAAGGGCGCGATGACGAGGCGAAAAAGCACTATCAGAAGGCGCTCGAGATCAAGCCGGACTTTGCACCCGCGCACTGTAATCTCGGCACTTTACTCGAAGAGTTAAACGATCTCAAAGGTGCAGAAGAGGAGTTCCGAACCACGTTACGTTACGATCCCGATCACGCCGGGGCGAAGGCTCAGTTGGCGGTAATGCTGCGCAGCAAACTGCCGGAGGAAGACTTGGAAGCGATGCGGCGTCAACTCGCCGACCCCGACCTGCTTCCCGGCAAACGCGCCGTGCTGAACTTCGGCCTGGCGCAGGCACTCGATGCACGCAAGGAGTATGCTCAGGCGGGTGAGCATCTGCGCGAGGCCAACGCTTTGGCCTTGGAAGCCTGGCGCAAACGCGGCGAAACCTACGATCCCGACAAACATCACCAGTTTGTTTCCGAGATGCTTGAGACTTGCTCTCCGGCGTTTTTCGAGCGCCTCCGCGGCCAGGGAGTGGACAGCGAACGCCCGATCTTCATCGTCGGCCTGCCGCGGTCGGGGACCACGCTCGTGGAGCAGATTTTGGCCAGTCATTCGCAAGTCTACGGTGCCGGCGAGCAGCGCTTCGCGCGCGAAGATTTCGAGTCGCTGCCGACGGTAATGCAATCCTTCAAGCTCGAAACGCCGCCCAAGGAAGGCAGCGATCCGGCGATGCCCTACCTGGCCCACATCGACCGCGAGACCATCCACACTGTGGCCCAGCGTCATCTTGATCGGCTGAACGAATTGAATAGCACAGCTCTCCGCGTCGCCGACAAGATGCCGGACAATTACATGTACCTGGGCATGTTGGCGGTCTTGTTCCCCAAGGCCAAGTTCATCCACTGCCGCCGCGACTTGCGCGACATCGCGGTTTCGTGCTGGATCACCAATTTCCGGCAAATCCGCTGGGCCAACGACCTCGATCATATTGCTTCGCGTTTCCAGGAATATCAACGTCTGATGGAGCATTGGCGAAACACGCTGCCGGTGCCGCTTTTGCACGTCGATTACGAGGAAACGGTCGGGAACCTGGAGAGCGTGGCCCGCCGGCTCGTATCCTGGTGCGGCCTGGAATGGGAGCCGGCTTGCTTGGAGTTTCATCAAACCGAACGGCCCGTTCGCACTGCCAGCGTCACGCAAGTGCGGCAACCGATCTACACACGCTCGGTGGCGCGCTGGAAACATTACGAACCGGTGATGGGCAGTCTGTTTGAGAAACTTGTTCCGCAGGAAAACGTAACCGAGCCTGAAGCGTAAGTGAAGAGCCTCCGCTTACGCTTCAGGCTCGGTTAGGCTTGGCTCTGCGATTTGCTTGCTCTCACTGCGATTTGCGATATGGTAAAAGAAACAGCCGAACTCGCCCTATTCCTGCAATCCTGCCGTTGATGGCTGAGCGAATACATGCGATCCTTGCTGATTTTGTTGCTGGCCGTTGTTTTTCCCGGCTTTCTCACAGCCGCCGAGCCGATCGATTATGCCCGCGACATCCAGCCCATTCTGACGAAACACTGTACCTCCTGCCACGGCGACAAGAAGCAGCGTTCCAGCCTGCGTCTCGATAGCGTCACGTCCGCCCGCCTGGGCGGCAATTCCGGCCCGGCCATCGTTCCCGGCAAGAGCGCTGCGAGCCGCCTCATGACCGCCGTGCGCGGAGGCAATGATGAGGTGGCCGCTATGCCGCCCAAAGGGCCGCACCTCAGCGAGCACGAAATCGCTCTGCTGCGTGATTGGATCGACGGCGGCGCTCCTATTCCTGCGAATGAAACGGTAGAAAAAACCAGCAACGCGGCGAACAAGCACTGGGCGTTTACGCCGATCCGGCGTCCAGCAGTACCAGACGTCAAGAATGCGAACTGGTGCCGCAATTCCATTGATCGCTTTATTCTCGCACGACTGGAGAAAGAGAACATCGCCCCGGCCCCGGAAGCGGATCGCGTCACCCTGCTTCGTCGCGTGTCTCTCGATCTTATCGGCCTTCCGCCTTCGCCAAAAGATATTGAGGATTTCCTGAGTGACAAAAGGCCCGATGCGTACGAGCGCTTGGTTGATCGCCTCTTGTCCAGCCCTCACTACGGTGAGCGCTGGGGCCGGCACTGGCTGGATCTAGCACGCTACGCCGATTCCAACGGCTACAGCATCGATTCGCCGCGCTCCATCTGGAAATACCGCGATTGGGTCATCGAGGCCTTGAATAATGACAAGCCCTTCGATCAATTCGTGATCGAGCAATTGGCCGGCGATCTGTTGCCGCACGCGACGACCGAACAGCGCATCGCCACCGGCTTCCACCGCAACACGCAGAAAAACGAGGAGGGCGGCATCGATCAGGAGCAATTCCGCGTCGAGGCGATTGTTGATCGCACCAACACGACCGGAACCGTTTTTCTCGGCCTCACCATCGGTTGCTGTCAGTGCCACGATCACAAGTTCGACCCGCTGACACAGCGCGAGTATTATCAACTCTTCGCTTTCTTTAACAGCTGCGAGGAGCCGACGCTGGAGCTACCCACGCCGGAGCAATTACGCAAACGTCAGGAAGTCCTCGGGCGCAGCACGGAACTGGAAAAGCAGTTGAAAACGCTGGACACAGCGACGCCGGAGCGCGTGACGATGTGGGAAGGCAGTTTGACACCCCGGTCGCGGGCCATGCTGCCGGTGAAGGTGCAAACCATCCTCGCCATCGCGCCCAACGGTCGCAGCTTTCTACAGGAACAAGCGGTCCTGACGGCATATCGCAATTTCGAGCAAGTGCGTCATGTCGTCGGCGGCCTCGGCCAGCCGCTCAACTACCTCGCCGCCGCCCATATTCAGGCGTTGCTGACGCGCAAGAATTTGGAAAAGAGGATCGCCGAAATCCAGAAAGAGATGCCGGTCATTCCGACGACGCTCGTGCTACAAGAGCGCAAAACACCGCGTCCGACGAACATTCATCTCGGCGGCGATTTTGTGCGCAAGGGAGCCGTGGTCGAGCCAGACGTGCCGAGCGTGCTGCCGCCACTGCCCAAGACAGGACGGCCCACACGTCTCGATTTGGCCCGCTGGCTGGTCGATGGCCGCAATCCCCTGACGGCTCGCGTGACGGTGAATCGCTTCTGGCAGCAGTTTTTCGGACTCGGCATCGTCGAGACGGAGAACGATTTCGGCACGCAAGGTATACCGCCCTCGCATCCGGAATTGCTCGACTGGCTGGCTTCGGAGTTTCGGGATCGCGGCTGGAGCATGAAGCATATTCACCGGCTCATCGTCACTTCGGCGACGTATCGACAATCGTCGCGCCACCGCCCAGAGTTGGCGAGAATCGACGCTCGCAATCGTTTGCTGGCTCGTCAGAATCGTCTGCGGCTCGACGCCGAAGTGGTGCGCGACGTGGCGCTGTCGGCAAGCGGACTATTAAACCCTGCCATCGGCGGACCCAGCGTCTATCCACCGCAGCCTAGTGGGGTCTACGCTTTCACGCAGATTCCCCGCAACTGGCAAGCCAGCCGTGGACGCGACCGTTATCGCCGCGGACTGTACACCTATTTCTGGCGCTCGGCCCCGCATCCGGACCTGACCGTTTTCGATGCCCCCGACGCCGTATCCACCTGCACGCGACGCAATCGCTCCAATACGCCTCTGCAGGCTCTCACCTTGCTCAACGATCAAGGTTTCTTCGAGTTCGCCCAAGCGCTGGCTGATCGCATTTTGCGTGAAGGGCCGAGCGACGACCGCGGGCGCATCGCTTACGGATTCCGCCTGTGCTTGGGTCGGCAACCGAACGGACGCGAACGGAAGACGCTGGAATCTTTGGTTCAGAAGCAGCACGAGGCAACACGTCTCGACGCCTGGATCAGCGTGGCCCGCGTGATGCTCAATCTCGATGAGTTCATTACGAGAGAGTAGCCAGTACCATTCATCTTTCTCGCTTTGTCCCCTACAATTGATGCAGCCAGGATGGTTTCCGAATCGACTTCTGCGGCGGTGGACTTGCGATGGACTTCGAGCCGAGGGATTATTATGAAGTCGCTCAGGAGCGTCTATCTCAAGCCGAGTTGTTGTTCGATTTGCCTCCGGAGTGCCGGGGAGATTTTCAGGGCGATCTGTATTCCCTAGCCGTCTATCTGGCAGGCGTGGCCGTGGAATCCATGTTGCGAGCCTATCGACTCAAGGTAGACAAGCGATTCGACAGCCGGCACGATCTGGATAGGTGGTTCGTTGCAAGCAAATTGGACAATCACCTGGAGGACCATCTGAATCAACAACAGAAGCCTCCGCAGGAGGTTGATCGTAGGGTGACAGAACTCCGCGCAGCATTGGGCGAAGTGGCAGATGTATGGCGGAACGAGCATCGCTTCGCGTCGGAGAAGTTGATAGCGCGTGATTTTTGGGAGAGAAGGATAATCCCCCGTAAGGGGAGCAAGGGGCCGAAACCCCAAGTGCTTCGGTCGAGGGTGAGAATGCTCCTCAAGAATGCGAAGATTGTCATCAGCGCAGGGGTGGAATCATGGACCTAAAGCAGAAAATTCGGTCGGCATTTGTAGATTCCCCCCTCTTGAGCGGCGCCCGCGTCGAAATGAAGTCGGTTGCCGGCCGTTTGCTCGTTTACGTTGTTTCGCCGACTTTCTCTCGTAAGACGCCGCTGCAAAAGCAGCGACTAGCCTTGAAGGCCCTGCGTGGAGCAGGCACGCTTTCTCCGGAGGACATGCGCCGCGTCGGGCTCATCCGCACCCTCACCCCCGACACCTACCGTCGAATGAAAGCTCTCAAGGCAAAATCGAATGAGGTCGGCGGCAAATCGAAAAAATGAGCGCTCGGTCAATCCGTAATGTCGGAACCGGCGAGCGGGGCGTTGACACGCCCCGCTCGCCAATACTAGGGCTTGCCTTTCGGGCTGATTGCCTTGATGGCTTCCACTGCACTAGAGCGTACTTTGTCGTTGTCGCTGCCAAGCAATTCGCTCAACGCAGGGATGGCTTCTTTGGCGGCAGGGCCAATCTGCGCCAGCAGTCCAATGGCGCGATTCTGTATTGCCGCGTGCGGTTCCTTCAACGCGGCGATGAGTGCGGGGATCGCTTCCTTGATCTCTTCCGGTTTCAACTTCCCCAAATAATCAAAGGCCGTCATCCTAACGTATCCGCTCTCGTCCTGGAGCAAACGGCTGACAGCTGGGACGGCTTTTGCACCTGCGCCGATTTGATGCAAAGCATTGATCGCAGAGATACGAACCCGCACTTCCTTATCTGAAAGCAAGTCCAGAAGAGCAGGGATCGCTGGCTTGGCTGATTCGCCCATCCCTTTCAGGACTTCCGCCGCGTTGTCCCGGATACCATCGATGTCATCTTTTAATGCCTCGATGAGAGCGGCGACAGCTTCTCTAGTTCCTGGATCGATCTGTCCTACCGTGACGATTGCTAACGAGCGCGTCATCGGGTCGGCATTCTTGAATGCCTGGAGTAACGCCGATAGCGCAGGCTTGACATCTCTTCCCATTCTCCGCAAAGCCTCAATGGCGAAGCGGCGGACGTTGCCATTCTCGTCCTTGACTGCCGCCGCGAGTGCCGGCACCGCCGCAGCGCCAATTTTGTGGATGGCCCTAAATCCCGCATGGACGACGGGCGCGTCTACTTCACCTGGGTTATTCTCGATGCTCGGATCATAGCTGCGCATCATTTCGAGAATGGCCTGCGTCGCCTCGGAGCCGTAGCCGTTGGCACCGAACGCAGCGAACGCTGTCATGCCATCGGCGCGGATTTCGGGTTTGAGTTCAGTCAGCAATTCCCTGCGCCATTGGTAGAAATCCTTCCCGCCGTAGTGCAGATCTTCGCGTTTGATCGGTGTCGCCTCCGACTTGCTGGGGGGCGGCTGCTGTTCCGCCTTGTTAGTGGGACTTTCGCTATTCTTTTTTTCCTCTGCCAAGGCGCGATAACTCGCCAACCCCAATGATAGAGCCAGCAAGCCGCCACCCAGGACGACGGCCCAGCGAACGGGCAACGGTCGAATCCAGCGTTCCATGTCTTCCTCCAATAAGTGATGAATGCGGCCCTTGACCGTTCGCCGCCGACTCATCGGAAGCGAAACGGCGAACCAGGCCAAGCGCCCGGATGATCGGGCAAATTCCAAAAGCAAACGCGCATAATCGCGGCGGTCAATCCCCAAGCGAACAACCATCTCATCGCAAAGCAATTCGCGCTCGTGTTCCAGTCGAGCCAATAACCAGCGGACGAGCGGATGAAAGAAAAAAGCGATTCGAATAATCTCCAAAAACGGAGCAAGCAAGTGATCGCGGCGACGGACGTGGGCCAATTCGTGCAGCAAGCCAGCACGCTGCGATTGCATGCTTCGTTGCGGCCAGTCCGGCGGCACAATGATGCGCGGCCGCAGCCAGCCGAGGAGGATTGGCGATCGGACGTGTGGATGGGTCGCCAAGTGTACCACATTGCCCACATGCAATTCCGCACGACAAGAGGTGAAGAGATCAGCTATCGCCCCCGTCGCCTCTACGGAATCGCGTCGCAATCCTCGTAGAAATATCCAGCCGCATAGATGGCGCATCAGTAAGTAGGCGACCGCCAGGCTCCAGCACGAAGCGATACCGAGCACGATGAGACGGCGGCTTCCGAGAGGTTCACTCGGCGGCTCTCTCTCGTTCCCACGCTCCGCGTGGGAACGCACGGGAGCGACGCTCTGCGTCGCATGCGGCTCCGGGGTGGGACGGGACGCAGAGCGTCCGGGCGTGCGTTCCCACGCTCTGCGTGGGAACGAGGAGGATAAAGGCGGCTCCTGATGTTGATCTCGTTCCCATCCATCGCCCCAGCGCGGAGCGAAGGGCACGAGCAGACCCGCGAGCAATGCGACGGACAAAATCATCTGCCGCATCGCCGCCCGACGCGGTCGAAAAACCCACAGCATCAGGGCGATCACGATGAGCACTGCCGCCCAGCGCAGCGACCAGTCCGCCGCAAACCACATCGCCGGCTCCAGGAACGTATCGATGATGTGCCTCATGAAGATCGCCTCCTGGATTTGCGGACCGGCGGCTTCAGTTTCGCTTCGATTTCGCGCAAGTCGGCCGGTGTAAGCTCGTCGGCATCGACCAGTCCCAATACCAATTCCTCAGCCGAACCGCGAAAGAATCGAGCCATGAAGTCTCGCAGCAAGGTACCGACCGCCTTCTGTCGCGATACCGCCGCCTGATAACGGTAGGTCGTTCCCTCGGATTCGTGAGCAACCAGACCGGCTTTCTCCATCGTTTGCAACATACCCAGCACGGTGGTATACGGCTGCTGTTCGCCACCGGGCAGCCGCTCCAACAACTGGCGCACGGTTAGCGGTCCGTGGTCCCACAGCAACCGTAAGATGGCGAATTGCCGATCCGTCATCGCCAGCGTCTTTCGTCCCGCCATGAATCGCCTCCTGTTAACAGACCGCTATCTACGGATTATTCCGTAGAACCCCTCCGCCGTCAAGGACAATTGGTCTGTAGGAGCCGTGTTCGCGCTGCAAGTTAGTGTCGGATTCCTCCTCGCCGGGTATACTAAGCGCAAGGACAGCCTCGCACGGCCGAGGCGCAAGGGCATGATGGCTCGGGCAGCGAATAGCAACTTCGTAGGCAAGACCCTCTTCGAGAGCGATCAGGAGGCGACATGAGCACGCGAATCCTATTCACTGTTATCGTTCTGTTGACGAGTACGGGAATCGTCTCCGCCCAGCAGGAGGCTGATCTCAAGTACAAGCCGCCTCTGCCCCGGCCGGCTTACGAATCGGGAAAAGGGCCACGTGTTGCGATTGATGAGGCGCACCATAACTTTCATACCGCGGAGGGTCGCTATAAACCGTTTGCCGAGCTGTTGAGGCGCGATGGTTACCGCGTGGACGGCCTGCGTCAGAAATTCTCTTCGGAGTCTTTGAAGGGTCTAAATGTCCTCGTGATTTCCAATGCCCTGCACGAGAGCAATGCCGAGAATTGGTCTTCCCCCAGCTCGTCGGCGTTCACGAAAGAGGAGATCGCCGCCGTCCACAGCTGGGTCGTAAAAGGCGGCTCCCTCTTTCTGATCGTGGACCACCCGCCGTTCCCCGCCGCGGCGCGCGACCTGGCCAAGGCCTTTGGGGTGGAGTTCAGCAACGGCCACGCGCAGGCCGGGCATTGGAAAGGTAATACTCCGGATACTTTTGAACGCGAAACCGGCCTCAAAGACTGCATCATCACGCGCGGCCGGTCGGACGATGAGAAAGTGACAAAAGTAGCAACATACGCCGGGTCGGCCTTCAAGCCGCCCAAGGGCGCGATACCCGTCATGGAGTTTGGCCCCAAATCCGAATGCCAGGAGAGGAAGATCGATGAGAAAGGCAAGGTCGAGGTACAGACGGTTCCTATTGAAGGGTGGTGCCAGGGGGCCGTTATCAAAGTGGGTAAGGGCCGAGTCGCGGTATTTGGCGAAGCGGCGATGTTCAGCGCGCAACAGATCCAGGGTGTAGAGGTAATGTGGCGCTTTGACTTGCCCTTGGGCAAAGGGATGATGTTCCGAATGGTGCTATTCGGCCCCAATCGCTCCGGAGCAGAGCGCTTCGGCATGAACGCGCCGGAAGGGAAACAAAACCATCAACTGCTTTTGAACGTGATGCACTGGTTGACGCGGGCTAAGGGGATGGAGGACTAACGAGTCATCTCCTAACGAGGTAAAGATCATGTCGCGGATCGTCTCTTGCGATCAGAGCGGGATGGGATAGGCTAAATGAATGGGGGATTTCGAACCTGAATGGGGACCAGCCGCATTATGTCGTCGGTATCTTCTCTCTTGCTGCAAACGCGCCGGCATTTCTTTCAGGACTGCGCCGTTGGGCTTGGCTCCATCGCGCTGGCGTCGCTGCTGAACGAGGGACGAACGCGGGCCGAGGGGCCGCAGTTGGTCAATCCGTTGGCGCCGAAGAAAGGCCATTTTGCGGCGAAAGCGAAACACGTCATCTTTCTGTTCATGGCCGGCGGTCCCAGCCAGCTGGAATTGTTCGATTACAAACCGAAACTGGCGGCGCTGCACGGCAAACCGATCCCCGATGAATTCGTCAAAGGCAAGCGCTTCGCCTTCATGGACAGCTTCTTCGCCAAAGAAAAGCCGAAGCTGCTGGCCACGCGGCGCAAATTTTCGCAGCATGGCCAGGCCGGCACGTGGGTTTCGGAATGTCTGCCGCACATCGCCGGCATCGTCGATGACATCGCCCTGGTTCGTTCAATGGCGACGAACGTATTCAACCATGCGCCGGCGAAGATCTTTCTCAACACCGGCTCGCCGCAAGCAGGCCGTCCCAGCATGGGTGCGTGGACGACCTACGGCATCGGCAGCGAAGCGAGCGATCTGCCGGGTTTCGTTGTATTGCAGTCCGGACCGCGGGGACCGCGTGGCGGACACCCTCTGTGGGGTAGCGGGTTCTTGCCGACTACCTATCAAGGCGTCCCTTTCCGTTCCGGCGGTGAACCCATCCTGAACCTCACTCGACCGCCCAGCGTCAGCGATGAGCGACAGAGGCAAGTTCTCGACGCTCTCAAGGAACTAAACTCCGTGCGATTAACGGACACAGGCGATCCGGAAATCGCCACGCGTATCTCGTCTTACGAGATGGCGTATCGAATGCAGACCAGCGCACCGGAGCTGATCGACCTCAGTCGCGAGGACAAAAAGACATTGGAGATGTATGGAGCGCAGCCGGGCAAGCCGTCGTTCGCCAATAATTGTTTGCTGGCACGCCGGCTCGTCGAACGCGGCGTGCGCTTCGTGCAGCTGTACCACACCGATTGGGACCATCACGGCTCCGGCAGCGAGAATTTGACCACGGGACTGGATCGCGTAGCGAAGGAAGTCGATCAACCCTGCGCCGCCCTTGTGAAAGACCTGAAGCGGCGCGGCTTGCTCGATGAGACGTTGGTGATCTGGGGCGGCGAGTTTGGGCGGACGCCGATGGGTGAGGTGCGCGACTCGGTTGGCCGCAATCATCACATCGACGCCTTTACGATGTGGCTGGCTGGCGGCGGCGTCAAAGCCGGCTTAAATCTGGGAACAAGCGACGAGCTGGGTTTTGCCGCCGTCGAGGATCGCGTTCACGTCCACGATTTGCAAGCGACGGTCTTGCACTTGCTCGGACTCGATCACACCAAGTTGACGTTTCGTTTCCAGGGCCGGGATTTCCGTCTGACCGACGTGCACGGCGAAGTCGTCAAGAAACTGCTGGCGTAATGTTCTCCACAATCGTTTAGCCGCGAGCCGCAGGCGAGCGCGGGATCGATCCCGCGCTCGCCTGCGGCTCGCGGCTAAACAATGGACAGATTTATTTAATTGATAGAACGCTTATACTTTCCTTCTTTTCTCGAAGCGCAGAGCAATTTTGAGCTGTTCGACGGCCCCGCCAAGGTCACGGACAGCGGCGGCGCGATGGCCGCCATAATCGTGATCCGCGTTTTGTAACAGGAGTCGTGTTTGTTCCAGGATGACGATGGCATCGGCGAGTTGCAGGTTTGAGATTGCCTGCGGTTCCCGGCCTCTTCCGGCCCCCGCGCCGAGCTTACCGGTCTTCCCACCTGGTGGCCTGCCCCTATGTTGTGATCGCAGAGCCAGCCTCAGTTGCTGCTCGGCGGCATTGATTTCTCGGATGGCGGCCACGCGATGGCCGCCGTAGTCGTGATCGGCACTTTGCAGCATCTTTTTTGTCGCTTGTAGGACGTGCAATGCTTGGCGCAGCTGGGCCTTCGATAATCGTTGTGGTTCGCGCTTTAGTGCCTTGCCAGGCGGCACCGCCAGTGTCGGGGACGCCAAGCAAACCAGGATCAATCCGGCCAAGAGAAGGCGGGCCACTGAGATCGACTTAATCGTGTTTAGAGGGCAGCTACGCATGGGTTCTCTCCTCATCAGAAGTGTTTCCAATGACAGCCCGTCAGATGGGAAAAGGTTTGGCCAAACGATCCCGGCTTCCTATCTATTCAACTCAACACCCGGCAGAAAGTTCCGGCTCTGATCCATTTTTTCGGTGAAAGTTCCGTAGAACCGATGACTGCCCCGGTCGATAGTAGTTGCCCTTCTCAGCGTGTTCAAGATACAAAGAGCCTATCGCCCTAGGAGTAAAGGATGCCAGCTTATGAAACGGTCGTATGGCCTCGCAGTCTTGGCGGCGGCACTGCTCCTTGGCCTTTTCGTTCCTTCATCCCGCGTGGGAACGCGAGCCGAGCCGCCGTCCCGCTACAAGATGGGTACGCCCACCGATCCCGGCGGCAGCGGCAAGTTCTACATGGGCCGCGAGATTTCCTTTGTTATGGGCCATCAAGGGGCTGGCTGGCTCGAACGACCGGAGCGCGAGAAAGAAGAGCAGCCGACCAAGCTCGTCAAGATGCTTGAGATTAAGCCCGGCATGGTCATTGCCGACATCGGCGCCGGCAGCGGTTACTACAGTTTTCGCTTGGCGAAGCAGGTCGGGGCCAAGGGCAAAGTGCTGGCCGTGGACATCCAAAAAGAGATGCTCGACATCATTCGCAAACGCATGAAAAAGAACCGAGTCGAGAACATCGAGCCGGTACATGGCACCGAGACCGATCCCAAATTGCCGGAGTGCGGCGTCGATTTAATCTTGATGGTGGACGTTTATCACGAATTCACTTTCCCCTATGAGATGACCGAGGCGCTGACTAAGGCGCTCAAGCCGCGAGGGCGATTAGTGTTCGTCGAGTTTCGCCGGGAAGACGAGAAAGTGCCGATCTTGCTGGCGCACAAGATGACCGAGAAGCAAGTCCTGGCGGAGATGGCGCAGCATCCACTCAAACACGTCAAGACGCTTGAAGGGCTGCCGTGGCAGCACGTCATCATCTTCGAGAAGAAGGACGGGAAGGACGATAAACGACAAAACGAGCCGGAAGCGTAAGCGACGGCAAAGTTCCGTCGCTGATGCTTCCGGCTCGTCTCCTCCGTCGCTGACGCTTGCGGCTCGTTAACCAAGCAGCAGGCTGGGTTCCCAGCCGACGCGTTCGGCAGAGGCGCGGAGTTTTTCCAGTGCGCGGTTCTGAATCTGCCGTACGCGCTCCTTGCTGATTCGCAGCAGATGGCCGATCTGACGCAGACTGTGCGTACCGTTGCCGGTCAGGCCGAAACGCAGATCGAGCACCTTTCGTTCGCGCGGGCGCAGGTTCTCCATGAGAAACTGCAACGCTTCTTGGCGCTCCGAGTTTTGACGCTGCGTGGTGCTGTCGTTGTCCGGCATCGCTTCGGTCAGTTTGAAATCGCTGTCATCGTCGAGGACGGCGTTGAGCGAAACCGGTGTGCGCGTAGCCGTTTGCAGATGGGTTAGGTGCTCAAGGCTGCTGCCGGTGCGTGAGGCCAGCTCTTGCGGGCTGGGCAGGTGCTTGCCGCCGTGGGCCAGCGCCTCGGACTCCTGTTGGAGCAGACCCAGTTCCTGCAAATGGTGAGGCGAAAGGCTAACGAGATGGCTCTGACGAGCCACGGCGATTTGTAGCGTCTGGCGAATCCACCACGTTGCATAAGTGGCCAGGCGAGTGCCGTGGCTGACATCAAAGCGGTCGATGGCCTGCATCAGACCGCAGACGGCTTCCTGCAAAAGATCGGCGTAGCTGAGAGCGTGATGGCGGAAGCGCTTGGCGACGTGAGCGGCCAAGCGGATGTTGGCCGAGGCCAGGCGATGTTTGAGGTGAATGTAGCGATCATGGAGGCGACGAACTGCCACGACTTTGCGGGCGTCGTCATTGCAGTGGTCACGGATAAATTGAGCCATGGGCCAAGGCTCTAAAGCGGGGCGATGCTGGCGGAGGCGGGAGAAGTTGCGGATGAGCACCCGGACCAACTCGCTCTTGATCTCCCAAAAGTCGGCGAGTAATTCGCGTTCTTCCTCGGGAGTGAGCAAGTCCGAAGAGAAGATTGTGGGTGGTGTCACCGGTGTCGTCTCTTCGGTTACTGGTTGCTGGCGCTTCCGGCGTCGCGTCTTCATGGCCGTCTTTCCCTACATCTAGAGGCTATTCGTGTCTCGTCCCCAATAACGACTGCTGTCGCTCCCCATGAGCGACAACAAAAAAGCCCTGCCCCAAGCAGCCGAACGATCAACGCCATCTACCTGCGCTGGCATCGGCATGGGGCCGGCTTGTGTCACGGCGGGGTCGCAGTCCAGGATGCGAGGAAGGATCGCCGCTCCGGAGGGGCCGCAGAGCAATTCACCAATACTTCATCCATGAATGCGGCCACTCGATCCGGCGTACGGGCATCCGGACGCAGACTCGCGCGCTTGGGAAGAAGTCCACCTGAGTCGCTTCGCAGTCCCTTGCGTCCGCGTAAAGGCATAGGGGTGGGTTCTCCCTGTTCTTCCTAACGTGCCGCGTTATTGTAAAGCCCCAATGAAGCCATATCAAGATTTATTATCGAAAAGTCGAAAAAGTCTTTTGGGAACGTCTCTTCTCATTTTGCGAAATACTCGCACGGTTCAAATAGGAACACCGATGCTTCTTTCTGCGGCACTATCTCCCGCGCGTGTGCGGCCGATTCGGAGTGTGACGTAACCCGTGTTCCCGTCTTGAGTAACAGAAGCTCGACCGTTGTTTGGCTTTCTCGGTAGAATAAGCTAAAATAGTTAAACCCCTCACTTCGCCATTCGGTGTGCCCGTTGTCGCCCAGGAGTCACCTGTGAATGCCCAGAAGTGTTCGCTGCTGGTTGTCGATGACGAGCCGTACATCCTGCCGATGCTGACGGCCCTCTTGGCAGCAGAATTTGAGGTTTACACGGCCGATTGTGCCGAAGCAGCACAGGCGGTTTTCGCGCGCCATTCAATCGACGTGGTTCTGACTGACCTCCGAATGCCTCGACAGACCGGCATCGAACTTTTGGAGTGGGTCCGCCAACACTATCCGCGCACCGTTCGCTTGTTAATGACCGGCTATGCCGAGCTGGAAGATACCATCGATGCCATCAATCGCGGCCAAGTTTATCACTACCTGCTCAAGCCCTGGCGGACAGAATATCTGCTGCAAATCGTCCGCAATGCAGCCGAGAAACGCCTGCTGGAACGCAGCCGCGATCAGCTTCTGGAACAGCTAAGACAACTCAACAGCGACCTAGAGCAGCGCGTTCTGGAGCGAACCCGCGCTTTGCAAGAGGCGAACCTACTGCTTGAGCAACGCGCCCGCGAGTTGGAACATCTGGCGCTGACCGATCCGTTGACCGGCCTTCTCAATCGCCGCGCCATGGAAGAGTTGGCACGTTTTGAGTTGAAGCGCCATGCGCGCTATCCCGGCTCCCTCACGATTGGACTGATCGACATCGATCGCTTCAAGGAGATCAACACGCACTATCTGCTGCCGGGCGGGGACGAGGCTCTGCGAGGTTTGGCGCGCATTCTGACCACCTCGCTTCGGGAGGTGGATTCCGTCGGCCGTATCGGCGGCGATGAGTTCTTGATTATCGCCCGCGAAACCAACGAGGAAGGGGCCAAGCGTTTGGCCGAACGCATCCGCGCCACCGTGGCGGCCACGCCAATTCCCTACGGCAGCCAGGTGATCCACATCTCGGTTAGTGTCAGCTTCGCTGTGGCCGAAATCGACGCTGCGGTCGATTTCGACACCATGTATCGAGTAGCCGCCAGCGCCATCAAGGACGCCAAGGACAAGGGACGCAATTGCTTCTCCGTCAGCCGCGTATCGACCCTGCTGACCCAAAATAAGTCGCTCGTTTAGGCGCGAGCCGTAGGCGAGCGCGGGACTGGTGGGACCGGCGTCTCGCCGGTCGAGCGCTTGCCTACGGCTTGCGCCTAAACGAATTCTGGCCTGTTCATCACAATAGCGGATAACGGTTCCGATAATCGCCGCGACGCGTACCGCGTCTGACTCGCCAGACGCCATAATTCGCCGATTAGCTTGGGATGACGCAGCACTTGCCCCGCTAGACGCGGGATCGAGACGTGCCCCTGCCGGAGCAGGTGGAGTAGATGGGGAGAAAGAGGCGTTTGCCAATCGTCGGAGATGACACGTAGGCAAATGAAGGGAATGCTGTGCTGGTGGCAGAGGCGAGCGGCGACAGCGCTTTCCATATCCACCGCCAGCGCGTCATATTGCCGCCCCAGTCGTTGCTTCTCCCTTGGATCGCTCACTAACTCCGGCATGGTGAGCAGTCGGCCTGCGGCGATGTCACGATTGGCCCATGCAGCAGGGCGGACCGCCGGCCAGCGATGGCCTTGGGGATCGACCACTTCGGTTGCCAGCACGAGATCGCCGACGCTCTGCTCCGGTTGGAGAGCTCCGGAAAAACCCACTGAGACCAGCAATCGCGGTCGGTACGGCATCCCTCCGAAACGCGGACCGCTCAGGCACCAACGCAGAGCCGTGGAGATCGCTGTCGCTCCGACGCCGGTTTCCAACATCAGTACCGAGGGACGAAAGTAGTCCCGAAAGAAGGTGTCCGCGCGAAGATAGCCGTCCGGACCCGTTTTCGGAGAAAACCGCTCCGGCTTTCCTTTTCCTCTCCACTCCTGCGAACCACAGAATCGAGCACAGCAAGGAGCGCCGGAAAAGCGCTGTCGAAATGGATAGGCGCGGCGAAAGTACATCGACTCGCGCCGCAAGGCGAAGACCACGCATGGAACCGTGATGGCAGGCGCCGTCGCTATCAACTCAGTTGCCATAGCAGCATTTTCAGGCTATCGCCCATTCGTTTGTTGACGCCGAGCGCCGCGGACGGTTCGTATCCGCAGTGGACCATGCAATGTTCGCAGCGCGGATCTTTGCCGTAGCCGTATTTACTCCAATCGGTGTTTTCCATCAGATCGTCGAACGTCGCATGATGCTCGTCGGTGATGAGATAGCACGGCCCCTTCCAGCCCTTGACGTTGCGTGTTGGATTGCCCCAGGCCGTGCAGGTCAACTCTCGTTTGCCGCTAAGAAACTCCAAGTAAACCGGCGACGTCATCATGCGATATTTGTTCAGCAGCTTCTCGGCTTGCTGGAACTTGGCGCGAATGTCGTCGCGTGTTAGGAAAATCTCTGCGGCACCTTTGGGATTGGTCTGATGAACCGCCGTGTAGCCGTAGGCCGGCGACAACATGAATCCATCAACGTGCAGTTTCGTCAGGTAAGCGAATAACTGATCGATCTCATCGAGATTGGTTTCCTTGTAGATGGTGGTGTTGGTGCAGACAAGGAAGCCGGCGCGTTTGGCGGCAATGATGCCCTCGACAGCAGCCTTGAACACGCCCTCGCGTTCCACGGCCAAGTCGTGCGTTTCTTCCAGTCCATCGAGATGGACGTTGAAGAAAAAGCGGCTCGTCGGTCGGAACTCGTGCAAACGCTTGTGGATGAACATGCCGTTGGTGCAGAGGTAAATGTGCTTGCGTCGCTTGAGAATGCCGTGGACCAGGGTGCCGATTTCGGGATAGATCAGTGGTTCGCCACCACAGATGCTTATGATGGGTGCGCCGGCCTCATCGACGGATTGCAGACACTCGGCCACGGTCAGCTTGTCCTTGATCGTCTGCGAATACTCACGGATACGGCCGCAGCCAGTGCAAGTCAGGTTGCAAGCGTGCAACGGTTCGAGCATCAGCACGAGCGGAAAGCGCTTCTGGCGAGCCAACTTCTTGCGAGCCATATAGCCGACCATGCTCGTCGTCATACTCAGCGGGAAACGCATGACAAACTCCTTGGATCCCGTTTAGCCGCGAGCCGCAGGCGAGCGCTCCCGCGCTCGCCTGCGGCTCGCGGCTAAACGGGTCATTCATCCGGCGGAAAACGGTACCCGGGCATTGCCTTCGACTCGGCAAAAGCCCGTTGGTAACGTGCCAACGCCATCAGCGGGAAATATAAGCGATAAAGATGATACTTTAAGTAGAATACTTTCGGAAAGCCGGTTCCCGTGAAGAGATCTTCGCGCCAGTTGCCGTCTGCACCTTGCGTTTTCAACAGATAATCGATACCGGCGCGAACGGCATCGCTATCGCTTTCTCCGGCGGCGAGTAGAGCGAGCAAGGCCCAGGCGGTTTGCGATGCCGTCGGTGTGCCTTGCCCGGCCAAGGACGGATCGTCGTAACTACGGCAGGTCTCGCCCCATCCCCCGCCGCTTTGTTGTACTTTCTGCAACCAGGCGACGGCGCGGCGAACCATCGCGTCCTGCATGTCGAAACCGATGCTCTTCAAGCCGCACAGCACCTGCCAGGTGCCATAGATGTAATTGACGCCCCAGCGGCCAATCCAGCAACCGCGTTCGTCCTGCGTCCTCCTCAGAAAATTGACAGCACGGCTAACTTGCGGATGTTCGATGCCGAAGCCGTAGTGGCCGAGCGCTTCGAGGACGCGCGCCGTGATGTCCGGGCAACTCGGATCGAGCATGGCGTTGTGGTCGGCGAAGGGAACACGCGTCAGCACTTCGCGGTTGATGTCGCGGTCAAACGCCGCCCAGCCGCCGTCGCTGTTCTGCATTCCCATCAGCCAACGCAAACCGCGCTCGACAGCGGGTCGGCCGCGCCGAGTGTCCGCCTGTCCCGTCTTAGCCAAAGCCATGAGGACCATCGCCGTATCGTCGATGTCCGGATAGAAGGCGTTGTGATATTCGAAAAACCAGCCCCCCGGTTCCAGCCCCGGATTGGTTAGACTCCAATCGCCCTTCTGCCGCACTTCCTTGGCCAATAGCCAGCGCGAGGCACGTTGAATTGACGGATGATCGTGGGGTAATTCCGCATCGGCAAGCGCGTTCAGAGTCAACGCTGTGTCCCAGACCGGTGAGAAGCACGGCTGCAATCGTATCGTGTCGCCTTCCTCGATCATGAAATCGTCCAGCTTCGCCAGCGCTGCTTGCATTTCCGGCGCATCGTCGGGAACGCCGAGACAGCGATACACGATGACGGTGTAAATCATCGGTGGGAAGATCGCGCCGAGGCCATCGCTTTCTTGGAGATGCTCGCGCATCCAAGCTGCGGCGCGTTTCAGGGCCAGACGGCGAATTGGCCCCAACCGCGGCTCAATTTTCTTGTAGAGCCAATCGATGCCCAAAAAGAAGTTGGCCCAACTCAGCAGGCGTCCCGATGGCTTCGCCGGCCACAGCGGGGTGTCGGGTGCTTGCTGAAAGAGTTCGGCGATCCCTTTTTCCATTGGAAGCTGCCGAACCGGCTTGCAGGCCGAGAAGATGCTGAGCGGCACAACAATCGTGCGCGTCCAGCTCGACATTGCGTAGAGGTTGATGTACGACCAGCGCGGCAGCAACACCATCTCCGGCGGCACCGAGGCGCAATTGGCGTAGGGGAACTGGCCGAGCAGGGCAAGATAGAACTTCGTGAAACTGTTGCATCCAGCAGCGCCACCAAGCGAAAGGATCACCTCGCGGGCGCGGCGCATGTAAGGTGCATCGACCTGGTGACCCGTCAGTTTCAGTGCGAAGTAGGCTTTGACGGAGACGCTGAGATCGGCCGGTCCCAGGGGATAGTTGTTCCACCCGCCCTCGGGCATCTGCTGCTGGAGGATGTAGTTCGCCGCCTTGCGGCACACGTCCTCGTCTTCGCGGCCGAGGAACGCCATGAGGAGAATGTATTCCGACTCAAGGATGGTATCGCCTTGCAACTCGCCGACCCAATGGCCGTCCGGTTGCTGCATGTCGAGCAAACAGCGGCGGGCGCGCTCGATGGCGCGTTGCAGCGGAGAGGAGCGTTCACTGAGGGGTTGAAGACCGGCATCCTGCCGTCGCGGCATCGGCCGCGTGCGCGACTGTGATCCGTTCACGGGAGTCCTTTCCGCTTCTTTGACTCTCTGCCTTGATCCACAAGGCTCGCGTAATGTACCCTGTCGCCGCGAATCACCGCAAGAGGAACTGCTGGCCTATTCGCTACGTAGTCCGGTACAGCAACTGTTCCCGGCGAGCGGGGGGCGTAAGCCCCCCCTGTTTGGCAAGCAACAGGGGGCTTACGCCCCCCGCTCGCCAAACGTCTTTCAACCGCACCTCCGATAGCGGTATTGCTTGTCGTCTTGCCAGCGGTGGTCCCGGCGGGCTATGCTGCTACGGGAAGCCTCGGAATCACATGATGTGGCTAACCTAAATCGTTGCGGAAGCGACCATGCCGGACGGCGATAATCCGCAAGCCCGCCTGCTCGAGTCGGCGACTGCTGCCGCTCCGCCCGAAGCGCTGCTGGTCTGTCCGGAGTGTCGAGGTACGTTTCGTCCGAGCACCTTCGAAGTGCATCTACGCCAAGTCCATCAGATCTATCAATTCCGGGGCATTCGTCGATCATTCAACGATACCTTCGCCGCGCTACTCGATGCGCTCCTTCTCGATCCTCCCGATGCCGAAGCGTGGGGCACTCTGTCGGCTATCGCTGTCGAGAACCACGGGCCGCGCGCCGATATCTTTCTCGCCTTGACGCTCAGCCAGCTGCTGAAGCGCGTCGAACCGGACCGCCGGACGGCTGTGATTGACGCGCTCGGTGCGCTGATCGGTCGCAGCGGGGCAACCGGCCTTGTTCTGACGCTGGCAGCCGACGACGAAATCCCTGCTCGCCAGCTGGCCCTCATAGTTCTTGCGAACTTGCCTCAGCCGATCAGTAGCGTTCTCATTTCGCCTCTACGCGGCCTTTTGATTGATCGCCGATTGCACCGCGAAGCGCAGTTTGCGGCCTTGGCCGCTGTGCTGCGGACGTTTGGAGAAAATGCCGAGCTGGCCGAAGAGTTGCTGCGAACGCTGGTCAGCGGCCGGGGCAAGGCGAATTCTATCGAACGACTGCGCCGCTTCGAAAAATATGCCGGAAGCCATCCCGCCATCGATGCGCTTTGTGCAAAGTTGGAAGAACAGCTACGCATGAGCTGCCCGCGCTGCGGCATTCAGCTGAGGGGGCGGAGGATGGTCAAACATTTGTGGAAGGAACATCGCCTAGTCCTCGAAGGCCGCCGCGTCCGTGAACCGTGGTCCCTGATCGCCGAATGGATCGATCTGTATCGGCAGCGGCACGAGCCGGAGTTGCTCCAGCGCTGCCGAAAAATGCTGCAGCGGCTCGATGCGGACGGGTACATCCGACGGTTCCATCGCTTGCTGTTGACGCACGGCGTCGCCGACGAGGAAGCACGCCGCGCATTGACCGAAGAGGCTGCCGAACAGCACGCCGCCTGCTGCCCGTGGTGCTACGGGCTTGTCCCCGTCCCGCGTGAGGTGCCGTCTTTGCGTCTCAACGTGTACCGTGGCCGGTTGTCTGCTGGCGGGTATCGCGTTGAAGTATCGGAGCGTGGGTGCTTCACTTCACTGGAGATTGTCACTCCTGAAAAACGCATTTATCAAGGCCGTGAAAGAGGCCAAGTATTGACGCAGCGCGGCGCCATGATCGCCTTCGTCGGACCACTCGTTTCGCTGGCACTCTTGTGGGCATTCGGCATCCTCGTTCCTCCATTCGGCATGGGAATGAATGTCCTGCCTATCATCCCGGTTCTCGCCATTCTCTTCTCCGCGTTGGTGGTCCATGTCCTGACGCACCGGCTGTGGCGGCCCCAGTTGCCGGCCAATGTTCGAGCGCGGAACTACGCCTGGACGATGTTGGCCCCACGCCTGCACGCAGAGGGGTTTTCTCTTGTGGACTCGGCTTTTTTAGCTGGACTAGCGGACCTGAGCGGCGCAGACGGATATGGACCATTGCGCGAGTCCTTGCTGCCCGAGTTGCTCAAGCGTACGGAGAACGCCCTCGTGCTGGGCCAGGCTCCCCCGGGCCATCTTGCTGCGCTGCGACGCTTGATGGTCGAGGATGCCGTGGCTCGCGGCGCCGAAC
>Ga0070739_10001156_pt1 | contig 41848 bp, 32 predicted proteins | sample Coa_R1_7_FD_66445 | JGI IMG/M metagenome (GOLD analysis project Ga0070739, IMG submission 66445) | Surface soil microbial communities from Centralia Pennsylvania, which are recovering from an underground coalmine fire - Coalmine... | ecosystem: Environmental > Terrestrial > Soil > Unclassified ...
CGCGCCTCGTGTCGCGTGGCGTATGCGATTTTCGGAATGCCGTCGGCGCGCCGGCACGTGCGCGGGCGCTCGGCTTTTGGAACCAGCACGTGGGTACCGTCGGGAAGGATACGGTCGACGAAGATTGCGTTCATTGCGGGTGTCCTCCAACCTTATTGGAGCACCCCGGTGCGCCATATGTGCGGCACGTTCTGACGGCGGGAGGCGAACCGGCGCCCGCGAAGGCTTCGAGCGGGGGCCGTTTCGGAGGCGGTATGACGGCTGTTCGCGCGCTCGTTGCTATTGGTTTGGCGCTGTTTTGGCTGGCCATTTTTGCGCCGCCCATGTTTCAAACGCCGCCGAGTGCCGTGACCGGCACGCATCTGATTCAAGACGACGCCTTGGTGCATGCGAATGCGGTTCGCGTGGATGCGGACTCACCCGCATATCGTGCCGGACTGCGCACCGGAGATGTGCTTGGATGCCTCTCGCCGCGCGACGCTCTGATACTTTTGCGCGATGACAATTCGGGCTTCGTTCCCGCCTACCGGCCCGGCACGGTACTGACGACGTGTGTGCGCAGGGACGGCGCATTGCAGACGATTCGCTTTGTCGCGCATGTTGGACCGCCGATTGAAAACTCGTACGGATCGAACGCGCTTGCCGCGGTTCGCGTCTGTGTCGTGCTGATTTTCCTGTTGACCGGCATCGCGCTGGTCATGGGCAGACCGAGCCCGGCGACTTGGATCTTTTTCGCGTATTGCTTGGGAAGTGCGCCCTCGTGGGCGGCACAGGAAGTCGGAACGTACTTGCCGGCGTGGCAGCATGCCGTTACTGCGGGGACGTTAAGCGTCAGCTCCGGCTGCGCGGTTGCGTTGCTGCTGCTCTTTGCCATTCTCGTTCCGAATGAAAGCATCCCAAGCGGATGGAGGCGCAGTGCGTTTTTAGCGGCTTGTGCCGTTGCCGCGCTCGATGTGACTTATAACGCTCTTTCGTTTTTCTACACCGGTGTAGTGTTCTCGCCGAATATCGGCAACATGGCCGATGAAGTTCTCACCGCGCTCACCGTCTTGATTGTCGGAGTGCGCCTTGCGACAATGGAACGCACGGAACGGGCCCGCTTCGGCTGGGCCGCATTCGCGATAATTTTCGGCGTCATTGCAAACGATTTGCGTAATGTGCTTAGCGCAAGCCCGGTGAAGGAGATCGAAAATATCAGCGTCATCGCCGCCGATCTCACGGTGCTTATGCCGATCTCGCTGACGTACGCGATCCTGAAGCGACATGTCATCGATGTGCGATTCGTCATCAGCAAGACCGTTGTGTACGCCGTGCTTACGACGTTGATCGTCGTCGTGATCGGCGCGGTGGATTGGCTGACGAGCGCGTATCTGAGCCAGGTGCGTGTGGCGATGGCAATAGACGCCGCCGTGACGATCGGCCTTGCGTTTGTTTTGCATCGTGCCTACGGCTGGGTGGAGCGCGTCGTCGACTTCTTGCTCTTTCAGCGCAAGCACGGGGCCGAGACGTATCTGAATCGCCTCGCAAAGACGCTGCTGCGTTCGGAGCGTGAAGAGACTATCGACCGCGCGGTCGTCCATGCGCCGTTCGAGAAGCTCGATTTGACGATGGCCGCGCTCTTCCGATCCCAGGGCAACTCGTTCGTCGTCTCGTGCGCCGCCGGCTGGGATTTCGTGAAGGTTCCGACACTCGACACCGAGCACGAGTTGGTACGCTTCCTGATGACCGAGCGCGAGCGGCTCGAGATAAAAGAACTTCGGACGCATGTGGTTGAGCAATTTCAGTCGGGCGGTCCGGTTCCGGCGGTAGCAATACCATTATTCCAAGGGGACGAACTGACCGCGTTTGCGGTGTACGGCATTCACCGCGATGGTACCAAACTCGATCCGGACGAGATTGAGACGCTCGAGCATTTGTGCGAGTTGGCGGCTCAAGGTTACGTCCGCATCGAGCTGCTCCAGTACCGCGCGCTATCGAATCAGCCGGCGACCGCGGGAGTATAGGCTTCGAAGCAATCCAGGCAGCGCAGCAAGATTCCCGCGGTAACGAGCGCATCGGCCAGTGCCCGGTGTGCGCTCCCATCGACATTGATGTGCTCCTAACGGCTACACCCGCTCGTTCACATACGGAGTAGCATCACAGGGACCAGGAGGCTTAGATTATGGACTCCCGACCAGCGTAAAAGGCGCGACGATGTCGGAAAGCAACGGCTCGGTCACGCCTGAACAAGACTTCGTGTACGACGGCTTCGGAAATGCTTGGTGTTACTCCACGTACGCGGATGGCGGCGTTCCACATTGGTCCGTTACGGCGTACGACGCTTTAAATCGGCCCACGGCAAAGAGCGACGCAGACGACGACTCCCTGAAGACAAGCTTTTGCTCCAAGACCGCGGGACTACCCAGCTCGCACATCCAGTTTACTCGTACCTATAACGCTGACGGCAGTATTGCTACTGAACAAAATCCGTCAGAATACGCGGCTGGCGTATCTTCTTCGTTTGCCTATGATTCAGACGGGAACGTCACTTCAAGTATCGACTACAAAAGCGGTGTCGAGGCACCAACTACCAACTACTACGATGGTGCAGACCGTCTTGTGGAGGTGAGCCTTCCACCCGACACGCGAACTTACTCGGACGGCGAAACCTACGACTATTACAAGTACGCGTTTCAGACGCGATATATTTATGACCTAAGCGGTGGCGGCAGCGCGGCGTCCTTTTATGGCACCAACGTGATCGCGTATGGCGGCCTCGCTGAAACTCAAGAGCGCCTTGGCACGCAGAGCAGCGGCAGTTGGACCGCCACATCAGCAACGTCATATGACGCCTTGGGCCGCAAAGTAGATGACTACCGCACGCAAATCTGCTCTGGGTTGGGCACAACAGGGCCGCAACTATGTACGGCAACGGTCGAAAACACTACCTTCACATACGACGGCGGCGGATATTCGGGCCTTCTCTCGTCGTCGACAAACCCTGCCAATCAACAAACGACACTGCAGTATGACCAGTTAAGCCGTACTTCGAGTGTGACTAACAGCGATTCCACACCTTCTCGTAATATAACCTATGACGCAGACGGGCGCGTCGCGTCTATTAACTCATCGAATTTCGGGATGCAGACCTATACCTATGATAACGCTGGTGAATTGACTCAGGAAAACGAGCCGCAAACTGGGACATCGGAGCCTGCACAGCTCAATTACAGTTACTACGCTGATTCGCAGCGCTCTGCTGTCACAGTGCAACGCGTAGGGGGTGGTACCGCGATGTTCTCCGAAAACTTCGGCTACCGGGGAGACGGCGCTCGCACATACGAGGCACTTACGTACAACGGCACCACCAATACGATCACAAAAACCCTGACTACTGCCGGCCGACTCACCGCGATGAGCGCGCCAGGTGCAGCGGACTCGTCTCAAAGCGTGTCCTACGACGGATATGGCCGTCCTCATGGTTATTCAATTCTCAATGAGTCCTACAGCAATGAAGTCTACGACGCAGAGGGCGAGCTTGGCAGTGATACCTTTACTTCTTGTCAGCCCGGAACAAGTTGCTCCACGACGCAGAACAACCATCTATATAACGACAGGGGAGAATTATTAGATATTAGTGGTTCGTTGACCGGCAACGTTCTTTCCGCCAACGGCGTTCCTGTTACTAATACTACCTCACACGTTGCTAACTGGGACGCGCGCAACGGAGTCGTGCTCAGTTACACGAACAACGCGACTTTTTCCCACGGTGTATCGTTCAACTACGATACGGCTGGCCGGCAAACGCTAGACCGCACCGATACAACCTCCACGACACTCGATCCGTTAACAGGTGCAACTTGTACAAAAGACGATACCTCGAGCTACAACTGGACGTACGACGCGGAAAATCACCTTGCGAGCACAACGGAAAATTCGGGCTCAACGACGTCCGGCAGTAATTGTCAGCCGATTTCGACCTCAAGTCCTACGGAAGCGGAGACCTATGGCTGGGGACCGACGAATCACCCTTACACGGTCAGGTGGACCTGGGGTAGTAACACAAACCAGCCAACTTCCGGAACAGAAACGCTTCACTGGGACGGCGATCAATTGCTATTCACAAGTAACGCACAAGGTATCGGCACGATTTTTGTAGGCAAGGACGCCGTATACGACGTTACAGCCAATTCGTTCACGGCCACTCCGCGTGACGCATCGGGCTACGACCTCTTCGACTGCAGTAATGCGGAGGCGTCTGCATACGGAGGCGGCTGCCAGGGATCAACGCAGCCCGCTTTCCCGAATATCAGCAGCTCGCATCTCTATATTTCGATGCCGCGAGCGGACGGCATCAATACGATATTAGATACGATACAAGGCGTTCGATCATACAACTCGGATTCTCGGTCCTGGACGACACCGGACGCTTATCCTGGCAACATTTCTGATCCAATGTCATTACACAAATACGTGTGGGCCGGAAACGATCCCCTTGCCTACGCCGACCCTAGCGGCTACTTTAACGTACAACGCAGCATGTCTGCCAGTGACGGCTCGCTGACAGGGTTAATGATGAATCCGGGAATGTACAACGACGGCGGTGACGATACCAGCGACATGGTAGCGCAGTGGATTGACTTCGCCGAGGCAATTCTGGAGGCACTCGAGGCAGAAAGCGAATCCGTGCCAGAGGCGGCCATTGAGGATGCGTGGGAATCTGGCGGGAAGGGCCTGCAAAAAGCGTACGCTGACCATGGCGCCGAGTTAGGCCTCTCTGAGACTGCATACGCTGAAGCGCCAGCGACGTTGCTCTTATCATCTTTGAAACCCGGTGGAGCGCCAGCCGTCATTGGTGCCTATGGCCGGCTATATGTTTATGATGTTGCACTAAAGCGATGGCTATATTTGGCACGAAGGGTGTGTTCACGATCGAAAATCTTTACCCCGCCACATGGCAGCACTTCCTAAATCAAGGCCAGCTTCTTTACGCAAGCCAGGTTAAAGAACTTCTTACCGGATTGATTCCGCATTGACGGTCGAGATGATCACTAAGGAACGACTTTTGCGCGAGATGCTCGCGCGGTGGGACCGTGAAGGTTATGCTGACTGGCGTACTAGCCGTGACGCGAACTGCTACTACCTGTTGATTAGAGCAGTGAATGAGCGAGCTGCGCTAGTTATCGCGCCGAGCGGCTTTGTACGCTGCGACGATAAGACGCTTGCATCGTTAGCATTGGAGATGTATAGGTTAGCGCGTCCCCTAAGCGCTAGAAACGAAGGTATACTAGTTTACCCGTCGTCAACGGAAGTGGCGGTGTTGTATCGTGATTTGCCTATCAACAAATTTGGCGGACCGCGCTTTGGGTTAGACTTCGAAGTCTCGCACCATTTGGATGATTTCACTTCCGAAATTAGGCAGGTACTGGAAAATCTAAGAAACAGTATTTGGCTAACTGGCAGCGACGCGTACGGTTTGCCAGCAACAGACGATCTGGTTAATATGATTCACGATGGACGTTATTCTAGCAATATGGTGAGGCTGCTCAGCCACTTTCCGGGGCAAAAGCGAGTACTAGAAGTACTAATTGATCTAACAAATAACGAAGACAATGCAATCGTGGTGACAGCAATGTCTGTGTTAAAAGGTTTCGGTGAGCCCCTTAGTATTGACAAACTCTTATGCATCGCTTCCGATGTTGACAATCGCGCGGCCGCTTCAGCGGCAAGTCGTCTTCTCGCGTACGCGGTGGTTGAAGGGAGCACGGCCGCGTTAGAAGGTCTATTCCAGCTTTCAAGCAATAAGGAGTGGCTTAAGATAATTGAGCCGCGCTGGGCGCGGAGGTCGATTGCCAGTAAGGAATTATTGCGCGAGTCTGTGTTTATGGAGTATCCCAAAAAGGCTCGGCAATGAATGCTGTTAGATTATTGGAACTTCGCGTGGCGGCGCAACCAGGCACGCGGTGTCTAGTAAAATGTCTAGTTAACAGCTGACCGTTTGGGATTGTGTGAAAGCGTGCGGGCGGGTACGTATCGCGTAATGAGCGGCTCACCCAAAAGCATGCGGGAACGATCGTGCCGGCTTTAATGTGGGAGGCGTTCGTCCGGCCAAGGCCGGAGCCTGAAGTCATTGAATTCTTTGCCAGAGAGCTGATACGCATGGTCGAGGATCTCAAGGCAAACTCGGTCGCGCCGTAGTTTCCAAACAAAGCAAAACGCCCCGACGGGGCGTTTGTGCTGAGGGCGCCCGGTGCGATCCCTTGGGGGGACCGAAACCCGTCCGCTTCCACCACTCGGTTTACGTCCGAGAACGTGCCCTAAGTATACCCGCGATAATGGACCTTATCAGCGGCGGTCCAAGGACTACTGAAGCTTTATTCGCCGAGACCAGCGTCTGGAAAAATATTCAGCGCTCCGGTTTTCTTGTCTCGCTGCTGCATTTGCTCGTAGCTCGCGAACAGGGACTTCACCGTCTGTTCGTGTGTCATGCCGAATTCTGCGGCAACCTGAACTAGCGCCGCAAGCGTTATGCTAGTCGCACGGTGAATCAAGATGTTTGCGGCGATCCCATCCAGGATCACTTTATTAATCGCCCTTCTGATGTCTTGCTCGCGATTCCGCAAATTATTCGACACCTCAACGAGTGCATACACGTCCCCATGGCTTCGCTTGCTCAACATCGATGATTGAAAGTCATCAGGAAGGTGAAATCGCTTGATAACGTCCGCACGAGCGATCTTGAACTGCTGCGTCATCTCAAGCGCGCGCATGTCGCGTTCTGCTCTATCAATTTCAGGAACTGTTACGCCCATCTTTAATGCGATCTTAGTCCAAGCGGGCGCCGACGTTTTATAGAGTTCGAGCGCTAGATCTCGGTATTCGCGGCATAAGATGATCCGCGTGGTCAACTCCCCGATTGACCGAATGTGAATTTGGGAAGGCGCCCCAAGGCCGGCCGAAATCAGCGTCAGAAACGAATCCGCTTCACTCGCTACTAGAGCGCCGGTTGCAACGACCAGTTGGTGAACGGCATTGGTCTTCTCATCCGCCTGTTTTGGAGCGCGCTGCGCGCTGCCCACGGCAGAGTAAAGCGCGGCGACTATTGCGGCAAGAAGGTTGCGCCGATCCAAATCTCCGTTGTCACCTGGCGGTAAAGTGTAACCGCCAGCAAGATCCGGAACGTCGGCTCCCGTGCTGCCCCATGCCGATGGCGGCGTCACACCCCTTTTGCGTTCCACTAATTGCCAAAACCAGTCACTTGCATGCAGTGTCCCGGCCGGAACGTCTGCAGACAACGCAATAGCGCTTGCCGTTTTCGTCCGCGTGGTGAACGGTGCCCGTGTGTCCGCAGTCGGCGCATCGCCTCGTTCTGGCAACCTCAAGCGACGACCTGAAAGCGAAACGCGACCGTGCAATTCTGCTGCTCGGCTTTGCGGCGGCGATGCGCCGCAGCGAGATCGCCGCGCTCGACGTAGCGGACCTTGAATTCTCCAAGCGCGGGCTGCTCGTTACGGTTCGGCGCTCGAAGACGGATCAGACGGGTGAAGGGCAAGAGATCGGGATTCCATTCGTTCCAAACGCCGGACTATGCGCCGCGACGGCCGTGCGTACATGGCTCGACGTGGCTGGCATCACCGAAGGTGCCGTATTCCGCTCGTTTCGCTTAAACCGTACGATGACGCCACGACGCATGAACCCCGGCGACATCGCAACGCTGATCAAGACGGTTACTGCTCCAAGTATTCGCGCAGAGTTTGGTTCTTGTGGTTGGGCGCGTCCGGAAAGCAGTGCCGTGCTAAGCGAAGCGTACACAATGAGGGAAGATGGGCGATCGCCGGTAGAAAGCTAAGGTCGAAGTTTGCGTTGTGCGCCACGACGGTCGCGCCGAAGCACAGCCGCCAAAGCATCCGCTGCGCTATTTCAAATGAGGGCGCCCGTGCGACGTGCTCGTCGGTGATCCCATGCACGCGCGTGGCGTAATCGGGAATCGAACGCTCGGGATTCACCAGCGTACTCCACGTTCGAACGATCTCGCGTCCTTCCAGCACGACGCACGCCATTTCGACGACGCGGTCTTCGCGCGGGTTAAAACCGGTTGTCTCGACATCCACCACTGCGTATCGCATGTTCGCAGTGTGGAGCAAGAAGATGCCAACGCTATGGCGTGCTTGGCCGCTAGAAAGATGTTGCGCTAAAGTTTCGCCAGAAGCTCAGGCACCTTAGTCACCGGCTCGGCGACGAAGGTGTGCACGCCGTCTGCGGCCGTGAACGTCGCGATGAGAATGCCTTCCAATCCGCCTTGCGCGTTGAAGATGCCGCCGCCGCTCGAGCCGTTGGCGCACGTCGAGCAGGTCATCGCGAATTCACCATTCACGAGCTGTGGCGGCAAAAGCATCTTATCGCGAATCTGCCCTTCGCTCATTTTCCATCGCTGGTTACCGGGAGCGCCATACGTGAACATTGGCGAACCGGGGGTGTCGGGTAGGGCAGTCTTAATCGACGGAAACATGCGGTCCGGGATCGGTGTTTTTATAATGGCCAGATCTTGACCCGGCACGTGCATCACTTCGGTAACGTTGAGCACCTCGCCGTCCCACGTCGTCACTTGAAGCGGGTCGTGCGCGGCGACATGATAGGCGGTCGCGATTTCGAGCCCGTCGTTTTGTCCGATGATGACGCCCGCGCCGATCTCAGCGCGCAAACCTTGCGGCGTCAAGATCTGGCCTTCGATAATCACGGTCGCATCGCGCGCATCCAACTCGACCGCGGGCGACGCACCGACAGAGAATAGGAAAATAAGGCAGAGAACAGGCGTGTTCCAGCGCATCGTCGCCTCCCAGCAGGCCGACAACTAATTCTTTAAGAAGTACTATAATGCGCCGAAGGAATCGTGTCTAACAAATCATCTCATTTTGGCGGAAGCATGGCATAAAATGACATGCGGGAGGAGCTATGCGGTCTTGTATCAGCGCGGTCTTCGCATTGTTTTTTCTTGCCGGCGTATCCGGCGGCTCGCCCGGTATCCAGACGATTGTGCGACGCCATATCACGGCGCTTGGCGGCATCGACAAGATCCACGCCGTTCATTCGTTCGTAAAGCACGGATGGTACCACGAGGGCGATCTGCGGCTGAATGACACGTACACGGCACAGATGCGGCCGTTTTACCGCGTCATCGGATCGCCCGCGCACAAGCTGGACAGCATCCATGAGGGCTACGACGGCAGCGCTTGGGAGTATTATCCCGATCCCGGAATTGTCGTGCGTACGGTCGCGCAAGCAGCGCGCACGACGCGTCACTCTGCGTTGTTTGACGACGTTCTCGTTGACTATCGCGCTCACGGTACGCAGTTGCAATACGGCGGCGAACAAACCTATTTTGGCAACCCTGTGTACCTCATTCACGTAACGTTGGCCGACGGTTTCCACGAAAATGTTTTTCTGGATCGTATCACTTATATGATCGATGGGCGCGCTCAGCTCGTACCGATGCATGCGTACGGCCAACGGTATCAGACGCACGATGTGTACGGCGACTATCGTGCCGAAGGCGGCGTAATGTTTCCGCACACCGATAAAGAAATCGATGGAGCGACGGGCAAAGTGCTCGATGAAGGGGGCGTGAAGCGAATGGAAATTAATCCGGTGCTGCCGATTGCGATGTTTTCGCCGCCGCAGTGGGACCGCACGCCGCTCCAGCAGCTGATTCAACGATTATACGACGAACGCGACGAGACAAGTGCGGTGATGGCGACGTACCGCGATTTCGCCTCGCTTGTCGATCTGAAAGCCGATGCGACGGGCGATGCCATCGACTTTACCGGTTATCAAATACTGAAGATGGGTCACCCTCTCACGGCAGTTGCGCTCTTGACGCAAAACGTCGCGGACCATCCGCACTCGGCTCGCGCGCACTTTGGATTAGGCCGTGCGCTGCAGGCCGAAGGCCGAAGTGCAGAAGCGAAAACCGAGTATGGCAAGGCGCTTGCCATCGACCCCGGCTACGTTCGGGCACGCACCGCGCTCGACGCTTTGAAGTAGGTACCAACGCCTCTATCACTAGTGCAGTTTTTTGCGGCGTATAATTGGTGTGACGCCGTAAAAGGGGAGAGCAATTAAGAACTGGGTTGAGGCCAAAAGCGGAAGAACCGGCCCGCTGGCACGTACGGTTCAATATCTTTTGAATGCGCGCGGCTATTCCGTTACGGTGGACGGCAACATCGGACCGACCACCACGGCGGCGATCGAATCGTTCCAAGCCGACAATGGACTCGTGGCGGAGGGCGTCGTGGGCAATGAAACCTGGCCGAAGCTGATTATTGAAGTGGCGCAGAACGATACCGGCGACGCCGTAGAAGCTGCGCAAGATCAGCTATCGATACGCGATCTGCCGCAAACGAAGAATCTTTCGGTGGACGGCATTTTCGGGCCGCTCACGGATGCGGCCGTTCGAGCGTTTCAACAATACGTACACGATTATCAATCGACGGTTGTTGACGTACCCGTCGTCGTTGACGGCATCGTCGGCATAAACACGTGGTACTGGTTTGTCCTCGGTCTAGGTCCGTTGCCCGAGTGAACGACGGCGCTATTATCGGCGTCTCCGATCACGGCGGCTGGGCGGTGCTAGTGACGGTCGCGCGCGATGGAAGCGTGCTTGATCGCCGGCGCGTAGAACTCGTGGACGACAACCTTCCGGGCCTGCCCCATCACCACGAAGGGCAGTTTCTTCCTATGGACCGCGCGGTGGCGTTAGTAGAGCAGGTTCGCGCTTCAGCAGAGAGACACGCCATACTTGCGCTGGAGGCAGTCGCGACGGCGGTACCACACATCGCCGGTATCGCACTCCGCGAGTGCCCGCCGCTTCCGCGTACGATTCCCGAACGGATCACGGACCACCGCGCCCGTAACGTCGCCGACTGGGTGATGTACCGCAAAGCTCTCGCTTGCGCAGCAGAGGCGCGTGGTTGGCGCATCTACTGGTACGACGCGAAAAACGTGCTCGATGCGGCGAGTCAAGCGTTGCACGTCCAAAACTTCGACGCGTATTTTCTTCAACTGCGCAAGGTGCTGGGACCGCCATGGAACCAGGATCACAAGCTCGCGATGGCGGCCGCCGTTGTTACCGCGACGGTACTACCGGCGTGGAGCAAGAAGGCCCTGGCCTAGCTCCGGGACGTGCATTACACGATAACCGGAATAGCCGTCGCGTTGGCAACGCCGAATAGAAAACCGCACACAAGTTGGTAAATCTGGTCGAAGTTGATATCGGAGTGGCTGCCCGAGAAGCCGCCGCTATACAGTTTCTGTTGCACGCGCTGCGTATGAATCGGCGTTAAATCCGCGACCAGCAGCCCCGCGTCGACCTGATAAAGCTTCGCGGCGTTGAAGTTCTGATCAACGGAAACCTGCGCATACTTCAATCCGGCTTTGCCGAATTGATCGATTGTCGCTTGCGTCGGGCCCTTTGCGCCGAGTGCATACGGCGGTGCCGTGAAGTCGAACAGATCGACGACACCCTGCAGCGGGCGGTGCAGAATATTCGCGAGCGCGCCGGCGGCGTGAAACCAGATTGTCAGCGCTTTGTCTTGCTGGGAGGTCGAGATGAGCATGCGCAGATTCGGCAGGCTTTTCACATGCCCGTAAATGTCGCCGTCCTCGAGATTGTCGTTGTCCGTCGCCGGTTCGAGCAGCACGACGTTGAACGAGGTTCCATCGGGAATCTTGATCGTCCCGCCCTTGTAATCGGTGTACACGTCCTGCAGCGCGGCGAGGACGACTTTGCATCCGAAGCTGTGGCCGAGCAAATTGATGCGCGGCGCTTTGCGTCCCGGTTGGCTTCGTGAATCCAGCATTATGCGCAGTATGGTGTACACGGCATTTTTGCCGACCGCATCGGCGCGATGTTCCATCGTGTAGAACGTCAGCAGCTGCGCTTTGTTCAAATCGCTGTCCGCATCTTCGGTAATTTCAGACGGCCAGTGGATGCCGACGGCCAGCGCATCTTGCGGCGCTTGTGCGAACAGCTCAGGCTCCAGTTCGGCCAGCAAGCGGATGTACTTCGACAAATCGACCGAAAAGCGGTTATATTCATTGAGCGCATGGACCGCGTCGTTGGACCATCCATGGGAATAGACGTAGACGTCGGGATAATTGAACGGGTCCGGCGCCATGGCTTCCGTAATGACGTTGTTCATATCGACATCGTATACGATGCCGTTCTCGTTGATGGGGATGGTAACGTACTGCGACATGATTACACCCTTACGTTGTTTCTTAGCTGAGAAGCCGCACGATCGTCTGTGCCTTACCGATGGCTCCGCCCAGATTGCCCGACGCGACGCTCGCAACCAGCTGCGTTGCATTGGTCGCGACGCCGACCCATTTTTGAACTTGCGCTTCGCTGGCCGCGATCTGTCCGGCGGCGGCATTCACTTTATCGGTAAGCTGTTGAAGGATTTGCTTGTCCGCCTGCGTTGTGGAAAGTTTTTGAGTAACGCTTTGTGCGTTGGCATCGGTCGCGGCTTGCATCAATTCGTTAACGGCGTCGTCGGCGCGTGCGGCGTTGGCCATGTCGCCGTTCTCTTCGAAGGCTTGTTCGAGACTAAACGCGGCGTCGGATGCCTTTTTAAAAGCAATCGCGACCTGATCGTTCAAAGCGGCGTTCATTGTGTCGGTCCCCTCGATGCAAAGGCGGCTTGAATGGCGTGAACTTGCGGGCCGTATTCATCGATGTATGCCTGAACGATCCGCCGGACGTCGCCTTGGCTGTTGGAAGTGATGCTGGCCGTGAGCTGCTCGTGAACGCCGCGAATCGTTTCGAGCGCGCCCACGTATGCAGCGATGGCTTTGCGCCGTTCGTCGGTTGCGCTGCGCTCTTTTTCGTACTCGCGCCGCAGCGTGAGGACCTGAACCCGATCGATATCGAGTATAGCGCGGTCGAACAAGGCATTGCGCATGACCCGGTTGGACGCGCGTCGTTTAAGCGACTCGTTGAGACGGCGGTGCAGCTCTTCGATCGTGGGCGCGCTCACCGGCTGAGGAGCGGCCCCGGGCGGTGCGACAACCGCGACGAAAAAGTGGTCGATGGACTCTTGCTCGAGGTCCAGTTGCAAGCCGTAGTTCGTTCGCGCAATCTGTTCGAGGGTATCGATGAGATTCGAAATGTGCGTATTCGCCTGCGGAATGTACGTTGCAAGTTCGTTTCTGCGCCGGATGTTAAAGATGTCCGTAACGATTGACGTGGCGGCGTCGCTTATCGCCTTGGTTTGCGCCTGGTTCAACCCCGAATTGGTAACGCCGTTAATCGACTGCACGAGTCCCGGAATGCCGAAGTCCGTTTGCGAATCGCCGCCGCCGGCAAGACTGCCCAGCGCCTGAACGTACTCGATCACGATGAGATTTGCGTCTTGCCACTGCTGCGAGGCGTTTTGCGAAGCCGCACACGCTTGCGAGATGGGCTCGATCTTCGCGCGTGACAGTGCGGCGCTCCAGCGCCAGTTGTACTGGCGCACGCACGAACCGTAAAAGTCGTTTGCGAGCATGGCAAAGGAGTCGCTGGACGAACCGACCTCTTGCGCCAGTGCCTGGACGGCGGAGAGATCGACGTTCTGACGACACCCGGTCAGCGCCGTTACGAGGACGGTAATGCACAGAAACGCCTTCAGAGCGCCCGCCATAAAATGCCTCCGTCTGTGTACTGCGTAAACGTGCTAAAAACGGAATTCGGCGGTCGCTTTAACGGCTTTAGCGCCGCACGTGCTGCCGAAGAGATTTCGTGAAGCGGTAAATGTGGCCGGGCCACCGATCGGTCCCTGAAAAATACGATAGGGAGCAACTCGCATACGCGTGCCCTCCTGCGTGCAGGGTAGCAGACGCACTCGCACATTCCGAAGGGTCGTAAGTCCTCGGCTTGCATCCGCGTTCTGACGCTCGCTTATCCGCTGTTTTTTCTTAACGAATAGAAACGTCGCCGAAAAACCCTTATTAACGTAAACATTACTGCACTGCACCGTACCGACGAGTAAAGAAGACGGCGAGAATAATCGGATATATCCCCGCCGCGCATTTTAGACGCCGCGATTGCTCCCTTATATTTTGAAAGACGTTTCCTTATGAAGACGCTCACCCTTTGCATATGTCTGGCGGTCATTGCACTGCCTGCATGCTCGTCTCACGGCAAAATGCTGCCCCAAGCGCAGCAAAACTCGACTCCCGGTAAAGTTACTCTCACGTTCGTCGTGCCTGCGCCGGCCGCCCAGTCGGCAAGCAATCGACGATCTCCGCAATATTTTTCGCCCGCCACGACGGCGCTCGCGATCGCGCTCAAGAGCGTGAACGATGCCGCCCCGGGCGGCGGGGATTGGGGCGGCACGTATCAGCTGTCCCGCATCTGCCAACAAAGCGGTGCCTACTATTACTGCAGCACGACGCTCACCGTACCCGCGGGCGATGACGTCATCGGCGTGCTGGCGTATTCCACGAAACCTACCGGCGCGCTCAGCGGGAATATTCCGCTCTCCTTCGGCGAGGGCGACATTGCGATCAACAGCGGCTCGGAGGCAGAGCCCGCCGGTGCGGATGACTCGACGGGTCGTCTCTTCGTCACGCTCTCGCCGGTGATTTACGGCGGCCAAGTGAGCGAGGGTGCAAATGCGCAGGCCAACTCGATTCCGATTGCGCTTTCGGATTTCGTCGATCCGTCGCTCAGCGTGATTCCGAGCAGCGCGTATGACAACGCGTTTCCCGAGTTTGCGAACACGCCGTATCTTACCGATTCCGACACGAGCGGCATGACGTACTTGAAAGATGTCACGACCGGGCAGAGCGGCGCTGCGGTCGCTCTCAGCGGACCAACCGATCAAATCGAGCTCGACAATTCGCGCAATGAAGCATCGGGTCAAAACGTCACCGCGCGCTTAACGTACGGCGCCGCGGCCCCCGATGCGACGTTTACGATTCCGTCGTATTTCGGACTATCCGGGTCGGTGACGGCGTCGTACACCGTCGCCCCGCAAGGCAGCTCTTCATATTTGACATTCTCGTGCACGCACAGCAGCTGCACCAAAGGGAACTAGCATGAAAAAATTCCTCGCACTCATTCCGATTGTGCTGCTTGCTGCATGCGGAGGCGGTGGTGGCGGCGGATCGTTGCCCAGCACGCCGGTTACTGCATCGTCGCCGCCGGCGAACGGCGGCGGAAGCGGACCGAGTCCCAAACCATCCGCATCCCCGACGAGTGCGCCCACCGTTGCACCCACAACCGCACCAACGATTGCACCAACGATTGCGCCGACGATTGCGCCAACGCAAAGCCCAACGCCCGTGCCGACGGTCGCGCCGACTGCGACGCCAGGTTCCTCAACGGTTTCGTTTACCGTCAATCTGCCGTTAAACGACCGCGGAAACTACATGCAGAATCCGACGGTCTTTGGCGTACGGCTGCTTTCGGCCAACGGGTTTGCGCAAAACGTGGTAACGACGCGATCCACGTCGTGCGGTTCGAAGTCGTGCAAGGTCAGCGTCACTGCCCCCGTGGGTAACGATACATTTTCAATGACGTATGCCATCGGGGCAAACGGTTCGACCGGTTCCGGCCTTGAACCGCTGGCATACGGCGGAAACGTTGCCGTATCGGTTGCTAACGGCTCTACGAACACCGCTACGATGAATCTGCAAGGCGTGCCGGCATATTACGAGCTCGATGCCGTAGGTAATGGGCCGTGGACGAGCAGTATGCCGCTGTATCTGCGCTTTGCGGACGACTCGAACGTCTGCACCCCGCCGCAAGTGATCTACGGCTGCACCATCGGCACGTTCATTCCGGGCACGTATGCGACGCCGGTTACGGTAACCGACACGGACGCCAGCGGACAAACCGCGCTCTCGCTCAACCACGGCGCTCCCGCGCGCATGGTGACAGTAACGAAGGCGTCCGATAGCGTTACGCTGCTGATTCACGGCGGGGCGAACGTCCCGCAGGCATACGTGACGCCGAACGCATCGTCGTTCAGTGCGAGCGAATTTGGATCTGCATACACCTCAATTACGCAGCAGCCATGGGTAACGCAAGATCCCAACGGTCTTGGCTTCAGCTGCTCGAGCGGTTCATGTCAAACGACGGGGCCAACGAGCATTACGATTCAATAGATCGCAATGACACGCGCGGGAAATCCCGACCCGCCGCGCGGTTTCGGGAACGTTACCATCACGAGCGCGCCGGATTCCGGAACGCGATCGAGATTGGCGAGCAGTTCGATTTGGTAGTGGCCGTGGTGTAAGATCCACGACTCTAGCGAGTAATCATTGTGAGTGGTCGCGAGACCCGGATCCGTGTCCGTGGTTTCGTGACCGCTCGCCGTGATGTGCCGCACGTCGTAGAGGTACTTCAGCACCGCCAGGCTCCAGCCGGGGTAGTGCGCGGTCCCACGTCGATCTTTGTTTTCCATTGCGGTTTGGCTCGGCCAGCGTTTTGCCCAATCGGTGCGCATCGCGACGAACGCGCCTTGCGGGATCGCCCCGTGCGCCCGTTCCCAGACGCGCACGTCGTTCATCGAGAGAATGTAATCGGGGTTTCGCGCGGCTTGTTCGTGCGCGTCGAGCACCACGAGCGGCAAGAACATTTGTTTTGGATCGATTTGGTCCACGGTGCGTCCGCCGGCCGCAAAGTGCGCGGGCGGATCCACGTGCGTTCCCCATTGCCCGGCATGGCAGAATTCCTGCGCGAAAAATCCCGAGCCGAGCGTGCCGGGTTTGCGGGTGTACCAATAGAGCGTCTTTACCGTTTCGTTCGCAAAGCCGGGCCAATGCGGGATGCCGGGTGCGAAATCATGGGTGAGATCGACGAATCGGTGCGCGTGGACGATGCGGTAAGCGTCCGCAAGCGTTTGCGGCTGCTGCGCCGGCGTGCGAAGCACGGCACCCGCGGCCATGCCCACCATCAAAAGCGCCGCAGCGTAGAGAGCTTTCATAGGCAACTCCGGTTAGTTCGGTATCGTTTCGGTTCGTGGCCGATACCGGCCGTCATCATACGCCGAGGATTGCGTTGCGTAAATCCTGGCGTTGGCAACGTCGAACGTCACGACCAGATTGCGAAGGACGCCCATCCCGATGTTGCCTGAATCGAGCCGACCCGAAAAGGCGCCCGTATTCGCAAACATGATGTCGGTGTTTCGGTTGAAGAAGCGATAAGGCCCGACGTCGAGCTCGTCGATCACCGTCGCAAACGCGGGCATCCATCCGCCGACGCCCGACGTATTGACGAATTCACGGCGGCCGACCGTGACGAGGTCCGGGTGCGCCTTGACGAACGGTGAGAAGAGCAGCAGTTCGCTGTTGTTTCCGGTGTCGAGGAGAAACCGCGCGTCGATTCCATTGACTTTTCCCGGCAGCTCGATCGATTGCCGTTCAACGTCGACCGGGATGGACGTGCCGGTAGTCCGGAGCGCGCCGGGTTTTGCGAATGTCATGCTGCGCCGCGCCGCGTCGAGGGTAACTTCCGCAGAAGCGAAAAACGGATAACCCAATACTCCGTCGGCCCGATACGAGCCGGAGCCGGCCGGGTCGTCGAAGACCGCAACGACGTGCTGCGGCAGCGTTGCCGCCCCGATTTGAATGTTGCCGTCAAACTTTGCAAGGCCCGGCCCACGGATGCGGCCGGCGCCGAATACGTCGAGATGGCCTTGCGGTTCGAGCTGCAGCTGCTGCGCGACGGCTGGATCGAACACCGTAGTTTGCGCGCCGGTGTCCAGCAAAAGCGTATAATCGTGTGCGCGGATGCGCACGCGTACATAGTAGTGACCGCCACGTTCCAATAATGGAACGGTAACGGGCTGCGTCGCCTGGATTTGCGTATTGGCGGGTATGTCGAAAACAGAAGAAGCGAAGGGTTTGCCGGCGCGCACCTTATCCGCCGCTAAATTGAGATCGTAGTTGTGATCGCCGTTCGAATCGATTTCCGTTTGCGCAACGAGCGCACCGGAGAATACTTTGTAGTCGTAATAGTCGAATGTAAACGCGCCGTCTTCGTCTTCATAACTGATTCGGTCGATCATGAAAGTCTTGCTGTCGAGATCGACCGTTTCGGCGAGTTCGCCCGGACGCGCTACTTGGATTGCGTATGCGGAACGGCCATCGGGCAAGTCGGTCCGTCCCACGAACCGGTCGAATTGCGGCTGTTCGGTGAATCCGCCGTCCAGGATGAAGCGTTGCACGCGCCGGCGTTGCTCGATGGAACCGCGCAGCTCGCAGACGTTGCCGTTTTGGTCTTGAGCATATTCGCTCGCGCCGCGGCGAACCCACGACTGAAAGTGCGGACCGACCCGTTCGTCGAGCCGCTCGTTATCTGCATCGCTCCACCGCTCAAAGGATCCCTGGAGCCATCCCCCGTTGATGGAGCCCGTGACTTCAACATAACGCGCGCCGCGCACGCCCAACGCTTTGAGCGCAGCGTTGCGCGACGCGATGATGGACAGCAACGTCACGGATTGGGTGCGCTCCGGCGCAATTGCCGTGCACACGAATAGCGAAGCGAGGGCAGTAAGCAGAAATGCCTGTTTGAGCACGTGCGATACCAGTACTCATCATAACGCGCCGAATGCGACTCCGTGAGCCCGGCCCGCAGGCATCAGTTTCGAATGTATACTTGCAAAAAGCAAGTAAATATGGTACCGTGGCGACGTGGTCCCGAAGGACCGCATCCGAAATGGAGGCTGCTGAGATGGAATCCACCCTTCAGAACCAAGCACTTTCGCGGCCGCGGTCCGTGGTGATCGTCGCCGGGGTGATCGGAATACTCGCCGTCTTATTTCTAGTCTTCGATGCGTTCGGGAAGTTCGCACGGCCCGAACCTGTGGTCGATGCGTTCGCAAGGCAAGGCATGCCGATTGTGCTGGCTCCACGCATCGGCGCCATTCTCCTGGCACTCGTCATCCTCTACGTAATACCAAGACTGCGCATCTTTGGGGCGATCTTGCTGACGGGCTACTTCGGCGGTGCCGTCGCGGTCAATATGCGCGCGGGCTTCACACCGTTCGAAACGGTATTCCCAATCATTATGGGCGTGCTGATTTGGCTGCCGGTGTATTTGGTCGATGAGCGGGTGCGCGCCCTTATTCCCATAAGCCGCGAACGATCTTGAAATCGAATGTGCGTGCCGGGAGGCGAGACCAGCGAATCAACGATCTCGCCCGCCGCATTATACGAGCGCAGCACTAAGGGACGCGAGGCGAAGTCGGGCGGAAAGGTCTGCTGATCCGCGTAGGGCGCGCACGTGTGCGCATGGATAAAAATCGGACCGATCTCGGCGTCCGGACCCGTATCCGCGAGCGGCTGATACGAAAGAAGAATGAGGTCTTCAGGGTCTTTGGAGATCTTCAAGCACAACCGGCACGGCGCTTGCGTCGTGGTGACGTGCAGCCGGTGACCGAAACGGTCGGTCAACGTGCGGCGTGCTTCGTCGGCAATTTCCGACGGTATGGGGAGGAAGCGAAGTTTCGCAGCAACGGCGGTGGCGGTATGCGCTAAGCCTAGCGCACGCATCGCACGCCAACTACCCGAATCTTGCTACAGCTTAACTCCCCAGCCGCCGAAAAGCGTCGTAAGCGTGGTATCGGGCAAGCGTACTCGGGACTCGTTCAAACCGCTGAGTTGCTGCGGCCTGTAGCCGCGAATCGTTGTAGTGGTCATGATGCCTTCATGTACTCACGAAGGACCGAATTGTTCCACCGATTTGTGACGAGATACGGGCTTTTTGGGACGAACGGGACTACGTTAGCGCTGTGCCGCGGCCGCCCGCGGACGCATTCGTGCCGGCTAACGGCCAAACGTTAAAGCGTCGTCAAGTTCGAGAACGCGCAGCAGCGTCGTCTCGGGCGGCAGCGTTTTAGCGATCGGATATCTTTCAAAGTACTCCGCTCCGCGCTGTCCCACGGTTTGCGCCTCGAACTCCGCGTTTATACGATCGTACGTCGATTCGTCACTGTGCTTGCGGACCCACGCGACGATTTCTTCATCATTGCTCGCCAGCGCCACGACCGCGCGCAAGTCGTCCTCCTGAATCCGAAGCTTGTCCAGCAATTGTTGGCTGAAGCCGCGAATCCGGTAGGCGCCGAGATTTCCGCCGGGGAGCGTGGCGCGTATTTTGTCGATAGTCCGCGCCAGCATGAGCAAGCCGCCGAGCTTTACGTGTGGCCCCCGCGGCGCATTTTTCGTCAAATCCAAAGCATGCATGATACAGTTACTTCCACACGGCGCGTGCGACGCGCAGTAGATTCAAGCCTAAAATTTTAGCGAGGTCGCTGTCAGCGTAACCCATCGTCCGTAAACATTCGACGATTTCCGGAATTTGTTCGGGCGCGACGAAATCGCACCGCGCATCCTCCACATTCGCGTCCGCGCCAAAGAGTTGCGGATACGAACGCAGGTAGTCGTCGAGTTCCTGGGTATCGTACACGTAATCCAGCCCCAGCGCGACGTGATCGATCCCGGCAAGTCGTGCGACGTAGTCGATATTGCGTGCGAACGTTTCGCTGCGCGTATCGTTCTGCCCGAGAAAGATGCCGACGCCGTTGATACCGATGACGCCGCCCTTGGCCGCACACCGTCGAATGGCCTCGTCGCTGATGTTGCGCGGATGTTCGCGCAGCGCACGTGGGTTGGAGTGCGAGAAAATGACGGGATTGCGGGCGTGCTCGATGACGTCGAGTACCGTTCGCTCGCCGGTGTGCGAGCAGCAGGTGACCATGCCGGCACGCGCCATCTCGTCGACGGCCTTTGCGCCGAATTCCGTTAAGCCGGTATCGTCGTCCATGCAGCCGCCGCCGACGCGGTTATTCAAGTTGTACGCGACGGACATCCAGCGCACGCCCAGATCGTAATAGAGCCCGATCATGCTGAGCTGATCGTCGATCGCGCCGGCGCCTTCGATATCGAAGAAGATGCCGAGCCGTCCGGTCATTTTCGCGTGCTGCACGTCCTCGGCGCGCTGCACGAGCAGATACTGCTCGGGATGGCGCGCGATCCACGAACGCAGATGCGCGAGCATCCGAACGTGCTCTTCGATGGACTGTTTGCCGAAGCCCACGTTGATGCCGACAACCGTAACGCCGCTCTCCTGCGCGCGTTTGAGCTGCGGCAAAAAGCGCTCGTCATGTGGACGGAGCGGCATGCAGGTGTGATTATCCCAGACGATCATTTGTTGCATTTTCGTAGTCAGGCCCTCGACAAGCTCGGGGATCCTTCTATACCTCAGGATGACAAAAGGGGAACGACGAACATCCCGTGCGTGTTCAACCGACGATTGGCGATTCTCTGCATTGCCGCTGCGGCGGCGCTTTACGCCTGCTCGAAAACCGGAACCACGACGGGCCCGAACGATGGCATTCTGCGCGTGGCGGTTCCGAACGACCCGAAGACGCTCAACGCAGTGCTGATCTCGAGCACAATCGACGGCTTCGTGAGCCGGCTGATGTTCGAGCCGCTGATATCCGCCGACCCGCAGGGACGTCCGGTCCCAATTCTAGCCCAGACGGTGCCGAGCACCGAGAACGGCGGCATTAGCCGCGACGGACGAACGATTACGTACCATCTTCGCAAGAACTTGCGCTGGACCGATGGCAAGCCGATTACGAGTTGGGACGTGGCGTGGAGCTACACTGCGGTGATGAATCCCGACAACAACGTCGTGTCCCGCCACGCGTACGACGACATCGAACGTGTCGATATGCCGGACGATACGACCGTGGTCGTACACTTGAAAAAGCCGCTAGCATCGTTCGTGAATTCATTTTTCGCCGAAAGCGATTCGGCATATGACGTTCTGCCCGCGCACGTGCTCTCGCACTACAAAAATATCAACCAAATCTCGTTCAACGACGCGCCGGCGGTGAGCGACGGTCCGTTCAAGTTCGTGCGCTGGGCCCACGGCGATCGTGTGACGCTGACGGCGAACGATAACTTCTTTATGGGCAAACCGAAGCTGCGCGGCGTCGAGGTGCAGACCGTTGCGAATGAAAATACCTCGGTGAATTTACTGCGCACCGGCGCGGTCGATTATATCTATCAAGCGTCGATCGTTACGTATCCTTCGCTGCGCCGTGAGCCTAATGTGCGTCTGGTTTGGCTTAATATGAACGGCTATGAAGGCATGGCGTTCAACCTGCGGCGCAAGCCGATGAACGATCCGCGCTTTCGGCAAGCCGTTGCCTATGCGATCGACAAAGCCGAACTGGTGCGAACGCTGACGTACGGGCAGGAGAAGATCGCCACGGAAGATTTGCCGGATTGGATGTGGGCGTCGAATCCGCACCTGCATCCGCTCGCGCGCGATCTGTCGAAGGCGCGGGCGCTCATGCAGCAGGCCGGTGTGAAAACACCGCTCTCGCTCGTACTGGTTACGGGCACGGCGAACGTCACCCATAAGCGCGAAGTCGTCATGCTGCAAGCCATGCTCCGCGACATCGGCGTGAATCTCGAAGTGAAAACCTATCCCGAAGATCTGCTCTACGCGCCGGCAGGGATGGGCGGGATCCTCAACGGTGGTAACTTCGATCTCGCGCTGTGGCCGTGGTATGCGGGTCTGGACCCCGACAATAGCTCGCAATTTACGTGCGCGAACCGGCCGCCCGAGGGTTATAACGAATCCGGATATTGCACCGCCGAGATGGACGAACTGCAAGACCGCGCGCTGACAAACTACGATCGGCCTACGCGTCAACAGGCCTATTGGCGTATCGAACAGACCCTCGCGCGCGACAACCCGGTATTGATATTCTGGTGGCAGCGTCAGCAAGAGGCGCTGCGCAGCAACGTGCGCGGCTTTGCGCCGAACCCGACGCAAGAAGCGTGGAACGCCTGGGAATGGAGCAAATAGATGCACTTCGTCCCGCATTTGCATCGTTCTATACCGCACGCCGGTGCGCGCGCTTTGAAGGGCAGCGCCATTGCGACGTTCGGAATGAATCTTGCGGGATTCATGGCCGTCGTCAACATCACGGTGATCTATCTTGCGCTGCCGTACATCGAACGCGCGCTGCATGCCGGTATTGCGGACCAGGAATGGATCGTGAGCATCTATCCGCTGATGGAAGGCGGCTTCACGCTTGCGGCCGGAACGCTCGGCGATCTGTACGGACGCAAACGCATTCTGACGATTACGACCTGGCTCTTTATTCTTGCAACGCTGGGCTGCGCACTGGCTCCCAGTGCACCCGTGCTGATCGTGATGCGCGGCTTGCAAGGTTTGGGCGGCGCGGCGCTGTTGTCGCTTCCGGTGGCAATTTTGATTCAGATGCTGCCGCCCGGGACGGACAACGAAGACACGATTAAAGTGTTCTCGACCGTCGCCGGATCCGGCGGAATTGCGGGACCGATCATCGGCGGCATATTGGTGCATTTTTGGGGCTGGCCGTCGGTGTTTTATCTTTCGGTCATCATGGGCGTCGCCGTTTTGTGGGCGCTGCTGTACGTAACGGAAAGCGAGCGCGATCCGTCGATGCAGCTCGACGGTTTGGGACAGTTCCTCAGCATACTCTCGCTCCTCGCCATCAGCTTCGGCCTGATTGAAGGCAACGCGAACGGATGGAGTTCGCCGGTCATCATCGCCGCCTTTGCCGTGTTCGTTCTCGGCACCGTGCTGTTCATTATGGTTGAACGGCGCGCGGCCAAGCCGATGATTCACCTGGGCTACTTCGGTTCACGCCCATTCGTCGTCGGACTGCTGATGGTGGCGATCAACAATTTTCTATTCTACGGCATCATGCTGCTGTGCACGAACTTTTTGCAGAACGCGCAGCATCTTTCGTCGGTAGTGGCCGGCTTTTACTTAATGCCGACGAACCTCGCCTTCTTTTTTATCAACCAATACAGCAACGTGTTTGAGAAGGTGCTGGGCGAGCGCATGTTGATCGTGGCGACGTTTGTCTTTATGCTCGCAGGAGTCTTGTGGCTGGCGGTGTTGAACGTGTCGGGCCCCTCGTGGGAAGTTGCTGCAGCGCTCTTCGTATTAGGCGTTGGGCTCGGCTTGATTTGGACGCCCGGATGTTCGTTTACTATGGGCGCGTGCGCCGCGGCGGACCAGGGTTTTGCTTCGGGCGCAATTGCGCTGAGCCGCTCGTTTTTCGGCGTGCTCGGCATCGCGATACTGGGAACGCTGCTCGCCGTGACGATGTCGCATGACATCAACACGGGATTGATTGCAATGGGCGCGCCGCCGGCTGCCGCGCGTCAAATAACGGCCGCCGTGCATCATGGAGGCGCGTTTGCCATCGCGGAGCATCCGCCCGCGGGTGTGAACGCAAGCGCGCTCATGCACTTGGTCGAGCAATCCTTCGGAGGGGGATGGCACGCTGCGCTGCTGTTTTCGGCCGTGGTGACGCTGCTGTTCGGGCTACTCATTTACGCGATTATTCCGGCGCGCAAAGCTGCGCCCGCACCCACTTTGTCATCGTGAGGTATCGAACGACGGTGTCATCGTGAGGTATCGAACGACGGTGTCATCGTGAGGTATCGAACGACGGTGTCATCGTGAGGTATCGAACGACCCTGAGCCTGTCGAAGGTCGGCCCGTGGCCCATCTTTGCCATCCTCTGCACGACATTCTTCATGCTGCTGCTCGATTTTTCGATCGTCAGCGTGGCGTTGCCGGCAATTGCGAAGGGTTTGCATGCAACCCCTGAAGAGGCACAGTGGCTCATCAGCGCCTATGCGATTGTTTTTGCGGGATTCTTGTTGTTTGCCGGGCGCTGTGCCGATGTGTACGGGCGGCGCCGTGCGTTCTTTACCGGCCTGATGATCTTTACGGCGGCATCGTTCGTCGCCGGTATCGCGCAAAACTCGACGCTGCTCATCCTGATGCGCGCGATTCAGGGACTCGGTGCGGCGATTGTCAATCCCGCCGCGCTCGCGATTGCAATGAGTCTATTCGAGGAACCGGCGCAGCGCAGCCGGGCCATCGGCATGTGGGGTATTGCGGGCAGCATCGGCATCGTCGTCGGCATGTTTCTGGGCGGCGTGCTCGTTGCGTTCTTAGGTTGGCGCAGCGTGTTTTTCGTGAACGTGCCGGTCGGCGTGCTAATTTTGATTCTTTCGATGACGCTCGTTCCGGGCGATGCCGCGCGCGACGAGCATCGAACGCTGGATGGCTGGGGCGCGGTGCTCTTGACGGCGGCGTTGCTGCTGCTTACGTACACGATCGTACGCGCGCCGGCCGATGGCTTTACGTCGTCGGAGACCGCACTGCGGGCCGTGCTGGTCATTGTGCTCTTCGCCGGCTATGAAGTCGCCGAGCGGCGCGCAACCGACCCGCTCGTTCCCGTGCGCATCTTTGCGATCGAAGATTTCACGCCGTCGATCGCACTGGCATTGGTGCAAGCGGCTGCGTACGGCAGCGTGTACGTGTACGCGTCCGCGTACTTTCAAGACGTCGCACATCTCTCGCCGCTTGCGACCGGGCTTGCATTCATTCCGTCGACGCTGGTGATGGCCGGCGTTTCCGGTCCACTCAGTGCACCGCTGGCGCGGCGTTTCGGCCCGCGCGCCGTCGCGGTGTTCGGCGCGATTTTCATGATGGTCGGAAGCTATTTGCTGATTGCGCTCAGCCGTCCGCAGATACCCGCGCTCTACGGCATATTGCCGGCCACGGTCATCGCCGGCTTTGGATGCATGTTCACGTACGAGATTTCGATGATCGCGGGTCTGTCAAACGTGCAGCAGAGCGATGATGCGCTTGCATCTGCTGCCATTAGCACGGCCGCGCAGATCGGCTTGAGCTTGGGCGTTGCCGTCGCAGCCGCGTTCGCAATTGCGCTCGGCGCGGTGCACTACGCGTTTTGGTCGGCGCTGATTTTTTCGGTGCTCTCGTTCGTCGCCGCGGCCGCTATCCGCGGGCGCGCGCCGGTCGGACACCGGCACTTCCATTTCGGCAAACTGGTTTTCGCAAATCGGGCGGCCACGCTAACCTATTGACGACGGCCATCGGGAGCAGTATCGTCGAAGTGAAAATCATTTTCATTTGGACGCTCCCAGCTTTCGCGCGAACCGCGGAAAGAGACACGAGATGGATAACACGATTGTCGAGCTGTCCGACGACGCCGCCGCCGGTACATGCCCGGTACAAACCGGCATTCATAAGCACGTACCACTCCGGCCTAGAGTCAACATCGATTGGTTTCCCGAGTTATTGGACCTCTCGGTGCTCCACCGGCCTTCGAAACTCTCCGACCCGATGGGACCCGATTTCGACTATGCGCGCGAGTTTAACAGCCTGGATCTGAACGCAGTAAAGGCGGATCTTTTTGCGCTGATGACCGCGTCGCAAGACTGGTGGCCGGCGGACTACGGACACTACGGACCGCTGTTTATTCGGATGGCGTGGCATAGCGCCGGAACGTATCGCATCGGCGACGGGCGCGGCGGCGCCGGTTCGGGCGAGCAGCGTTTCGCGCCGCTCAACAGTTGGCCGGATAATGCGAACCTCGACAAAGCGCGTTTCCTGCTGTGGCCGATCAAACAAAAGTACGGGCGTAAGATCTCGTGGGCCGATCTGATGATCTTGGCCGGAAATTGCGCGCTCGAGTCGATGGGATTCAAAACCTTCGGCTTTGCGGGCGGCCGTGTCGATGCGTGGGAACCGGACGAGAGCATCTATTGGGGCCCCGAAAACGTGTGGCTCGAGGATAAGCGCTACACCGGCGAACGCGAGCTCGAAAACCCGCTTGCAGCCGTGCAGATGGGGCTAATTTACGTGAATCCGGAAGGCCCGAACGGTACGCCCGATCCGCAGGCAGCGGCTCACGATATCCGCGAGACGTTCGGCCGCATGGCGATGAACGATGAGGAAACGGTCGCATTGATCGCCGGCGGTCATACGTTCGGCAAAACGCACGGTGCAGCGGATCCGAGCCAATACGTCGGCTTTGCTCCCGCAGGTGCCGGCGTTGAAGAGCAAAATCTCGGCTGGCGCAACACGTTCGGTACGGGCAACGGCGACGACACGATCACCAGCGGGCTCGAGGGCACGTGGACGCAAACGCCGACGAAGTGGAGCAATCTCTATTTCGATAATCTCTTCAACTCCGAGTGGGAACTAACGAAGAGTCCCGCCGGCGCGTTTCAATGGAAGCCCAAAGACGGAGCGGGTGCGGACAGCGTTCCGGGCGCGCACGATCCATCAAAGAGGCGCGCGCCCACGATGCTGACGACCGACCTCTCTTTGAAAGTCGATCCGGTGTACGCGCCGATCGCCAAACGCTTCCATGAGAATCCGCAAGAGTTTGCCGACGCCTTCGCCAAGGCGTGGTACAAACTCACGCACCGCGACATGGGGCCGATCTCGCGCTATCTGGGTCCCGAAGTTCCGGCCGAGCCGCAGCTCTGGCAAGATCCGGTTCCACCAGTCGACCATCCGCTCATCGACGAGCAAGACATCGCTGTGCTCAAGAGCCGTATCCTGGCTTCCGGGCTCACGGTCTCGCAGCTTGTCAAAACGGCATGGGCATCTGCATCGACGTTCCGCGGCACCGACAAGCGCGGCGGCGCGAACGGCGCGCGCATTCGGCTTGCACCGCAAAAAGATTGGGCCGTCAATCAACCCGATGAACTCGCGCTGGTTCTGCAAGTCCTCGAAAATATCCAAAAAGAGTTCAACGCCTCGTTATCCGGCGGTAAGAAAGTCTCGCTAGCCGACGTTATCGTTCTCGGTGGTTGCGCAGCGATCGAACGGGCAGCGGGCAACGCGGTGAAGGTGAAATTCACGCCGGGGCGCACCGATGCAACGCAGGACAACACGGATGTGCATTCCTTCGCGGTGTTGGAACCAACAGCCGACGGGTTCCGCAACTATCTCGGAAATAGCCACGTACGTTCGCCCGAGCAACGGCTCATCGATCGCGCGCAGTTGCTGACGCTCAGCGCGCCCGAAATGACGGCGCTCGTCGGCGGGCTGCGCGTGCTGGAAGCGAACGCGGATGGATCGGCTCACGGCGTTTTCACCAAGCGTCCGGGCACGTTAACGAACGACTTTTTCGTCAATCTGCTCGACATGACGGCGAAGTGGCAACCGAACGGCGCCGATTACAACTACGAGGGACGCGACCGGCGTACCGGCGAGCATATGTGGACGGCTACGAACTGCGATCTGATCTTCGGTTCAAACTCGCAGTTGCGTGCGATTGCGGAGGTCTATGCGATCGAGAACGATCACTTCGTGCGCGATTTCGTCGCCGCATGGGAAAAGGTGATGGAGCTCGATCGGTTCGATCTTAGTACCGGCGCGTCACGGAAACCGTAAACGCGGTACCGTGCAGGGCATACTGCGGAAGGCCCGGACCGGTGCGCGTGAAGCGATCGTCGTACACGTTCGTGAGATTGGTTGCGCTAAGCGCAATGTCGTAGAGCGGCAGGCGCCATGCGACTCCCGCGTTCAAGGTTGCGAACGGCGGGCGGTTCAGTTCGTTATTCGGCCCTTCGTACGTTACTCCGGCGTTGTACGAAAGGCCGGACTGGGCGTTGTGCTCCACGGTGAACGTCGCTTTATGCAACGGAATGCCGATGAACTGTTGCCCGGCGAGAAGGCCGCCGTTGTCGACTAGTTCCGGCACCGATATCGGATAGGCGCTGTTGATGTTGTAGCCGGCGTGGAGCGTCGTGCCTGCGCTCAAGCCGTAATCGAAACGCAGTTCCATGCCTTGGTAGACGGCAAGCCCGATGTTGATCGGATAACTTTCGCATGCGCGCTGCTCGGCCGGAGTCGAATCGTCGGTGCATGTGGCGTTCGGAAGATAGCGCTGCGCCGCGTCGCGCAGGTTCGTGCGGTAGAAATCGACCGCAGCATGCGCGCGATGCGTTCCGGCCACGAATAGGCGGTCGTAGCCAAAGTCGTATTCAGTAGCGCGATCGGGCTTGAGATTTGCGTTGCCGACGTCGATATGGCCGGTTGCATCGGGCGGCGGCAGTTGCGGCGCCACATAGAGTTCGGTGAGCTGCGGAGCCTGAAACGTCGTGCCGATTGAAAAACGCAGCGCGGACTGCGCGTTCGGCGTCCACACAACGCCCGCGCGCGGGTCGAACGTCGAGCCGTAACGATCGAAGCCGTTGTAATATGCGCCCAGCGCGTAGTGCAATTTCGCCGTGGGATCGAACGTATACCGAAGCGCCATTGTTTGCTGCGTTTGCTTTAAGCCGACTACCGGAAGAGCGCTATCGTTCGAATCATCGCCGAGCGGCCGGCGCGCGACGGACTCTTCCTCGGTTCCGGCCAGCGAGAGTGGTGTCAGCAGGGCCTCCGCCCGCAATCCGAACTTCGCCGAAATCATTCCTTTGGGAAGCATCCGATCGATTTCAAGCGTATCGTCGCCGAGCAGATCGCGATCGTTGAAGAAATACGGCGAACTGCCGTTTGCAGGTCCGGTAACGGATTGCGCTGTCATCGATGTGAGGTGCCGGAAGACGGCGGTCGTTCTAACCGTTCCATCGGCTGCGGGCGGTCCCAGCGGCAGCTGCAAATCGAATCCGTATCCGGCGTTATGTGCGAGAACCGCCGAGCCGGCAGAACTGACGAACCCTTCATCCGCGTCGATGGCGCTTAGTGCTGCGGATTCGTCTTTGAACATCGACTGATCGCGGAACGTTACTGCGGCAAAACCGCCGCGCGGCAGTGTGTAGCGGAGTTTCGCTAGCGTACTGGTTGCGGCGATCCCGTTTCCGACACCGTTGCTATTGACTTCGCCTTGCGACGTCAGGCGGTGCAGCGAGAACGCATATCCGAGGCGATCGGCGCTACCCGTGGCTTGAACGCTCTCGCCGAAGGTGCCGAACGAGCCGGCCGAAAGTCGAAGGAAACCGCGCGAATCGGGTGTCGGCTCGAGCGTGCGCACGTTGATCGCCCCGCCGATTGTGTTGCCGCCGATGAGCGAGGACGGCGAGATTCCGTACACGACTTGGACGCTCGAAAAATCCGCCGGATCCAGAAGCGAAAGATCGAAGTCCCCCGAGTTGCCCGTATTCGCTTCATGTCCATCGATATCGACGAGCGTTTCGGTTGGATCCGGACCGCGCAGCGATGCGACCGCAGGCGCCGCCGGATTACCGCCCGCGGGACGAATGACGGTAAGGCCGAGCACGCCGTTCAGCATGTCGCTCACGCGCGTGTAGCCTTGCGCTGCATACGATTGCGCATTCAGGTCGACGGCCGGCGCAGAGGACGTCGAGAGCGTTTCGTTGCCGTTGACCGTCACGTGGCCGATGGTTACGAGCGATTCCGGCGATCGGCTGAGCGTGAGATCCAGTACGTTTGCCGCGCCTTCACGCACGTCGATGCTTCGCGACCCGAGCGGCGCGTAGCCGCTGGCGCGCACGTTCAGCGCGTACGTTCCAGGTGCAACGTTACGGAATATAAATGTGCCGCGCGCGTCGCTGTGCGTGCTTAACGCGGCTTGACGGCCGTGCAGCTCGATTGCGGCATTAAAGATACCTGCACCGCCGGTATCTTCGACGGTGCCGCTTACAATGGCTAACGCCGCAAGAAGAAGAGCCGCAATCATCGTTCCAGCGCGGCACGATCCCAGCGGCCCAAATCTGCCGCCGCCTGATATGTCGTCTGCAAAAACGATAAGAGTGTTGCATCCGGATCGTCCAAGGTACGCACATCTTCGTACGGTAAAACGAACTCGCGCAGCTGTGCATTGTAGGTCGCCGCACTCGGCTCGATGCGTGCCTGGGCGTAGCCTTCCGGTTCGGGATATGCGTACGAATAGAACGCTGCGTCGATGCCGTATCCGCCGGGCCAAAAACCTGCGCTGCTTACTTCATGCGAATATGCTTCGTGCGTAACCCAATCCGGCATGTTGGGAAAGCCGCCCGGATGCGGCGGAGCTGTGCGTCCGGAAAAACGCGTTACCGCCAGATCCGGCGCGCCCCAAAACAGATGCACGGGACTGACTTTGCCGATAAAGCGCGCGCGGAACAGTTTAAATAGACGGTCTGCTTGCAGCAGCACGCGCCAGAAACGATAGACGTACACGGGATCGTACGACGCGTGCGTGTAGTCTCGATCGAATGGAATGGCGTCGGGCACTTCATTCGGCAACGTGCGAATGGAAACGTGAACGTCCAAGGAGTGCAGCACTTGCATGACGCGTGCGTAAAAATCGGCAACCGCCATCGGTTTGAGCGCAAATTGTACCGATTCCCCGTCGCACTCGTGAGCGATGAGCGTGTGTTCGACGAAGTCGAAATCGATTTGGAAAAGCCGCGAGCCGTACGGAATGGGCGACGTCGTAAGGCCGCGTGTCGTAACGTACAACGCAACTTGCCACCAGTGATTGATGAGCGGCTCTTGCACGAGCCGGATTTTTCCCACAATTTGCAGCCACATGTGCAGCGTCGCCAGCGTGTCTTGCCATTCGGCATAGGGAAGAGGCGGCCACGTTTCAATATCCGAGCGAGCCTGGACCATAACGGCATCCTCCAATGCTCCATTATAGCGCCCCCTACCGTGTCACCGTGAGCTTGCCGAAGCTTGCCCTCAAAGGGACCCTTCGCACTTTCGTCCTACCTAACCGCGCGTGTGGGCACTGTCCTCAAGGAGGAGATACGGGTGAAGCGATACATTGGCGCCGCGTTAGCAATCGCGGCTACGTCTTTTTTAGCGGCCTGCGGTGGCGGCGGCGGAGGCGGCGGTTTCACGCCGGGACCGGCGCCGTCGCCAAGTCAAAAACCGAATGCCACCGCGGCACAGGGCACGCTTGTCGACGATCCGTCTGGCACGCCTTTGGCCGGCGTTGAGGTGCGGCTTGCACCGTGGACCAGTTATCCGACGCCGGGACCGTCGCCGGCACCGATCCTGACCACGACCACGGATGGGAAGGGCCGCTTCACGATCAGCGCGCCGAACGGAACGTACATGCTCGTCATCGGCTCCGACGACAATACCGACACGACGCGCCCGACTATTCACGACAAAGTTGTTCTGGCGGGCCAAACGATGCTTGCCGCGCCGACGATGCCGCCCGTTCCCGGCATCACGCCCGCGCCGGTGGAGACGAACGGCGATTATCGGTTGGTGACGATCGATCAAACGCACGAACTGCCGTGCATCCAAGAGTACGATGCACAACGCAAGTTGCACGGCTTGGCGAATCCCGTTATCGATGAATGGCTAACGGAGAATGTACGGGCGTGGGTCAATCAATCTGTAACGGCATACAATAAGCAAGCAGATCCCAAGAACCAATATGGATTTCTCACCACCGGTAACGCGACAGGAACCGGTGGAATAAACTGCGCGTTTATCGCTGACGCGGCGTTTACCAACGCTGCAGCCACATATGCAATGATGTCTCCATGGTACGCGGGGTCGTACCTGCCCTATCAGCAGGGCTCTCCATATACGGCTTATGGCGCTAGCGAATTCCCAACCGATCCGCGCCTTGGGTCAGACCCGAATGCCGTCTCGTGGCCGTAAACCTTAATCATCGAAGGTAAATGTTTCGGAACCATTGACGAATTTCGTGCCTTTTAAACCGTTGCACAGGACCTCGCCGATTTGAAGTGAGGCTGTGATCGTGCCAATCCCAGTACGCGTTACCGTAACGGTAAAATCACCATTGTCAACTGCGGTACCTGGGCCCGTTACTTTGCCGATCCCGTTATCCGTATATTGCGTTCCTCCGCTACCGCCCGGCGTGCAATCAGGCGGAGTTGAGTTGGCCGAATAATTCTTAGAATCAACGGATGTGCAGGTTGCGCCAATACCTACCAGCACCTGTGTGTTGGGAGCGACGCCAGTGCAGCCCGCCACTTCATATGTCACGGTTGTTAAGGTGGCATGCTGCTGCAGGTCACTCCAACTCATTGTGCAGTCTGATACAAGCTGCGTCCGTGCCTGCGTCCTCAGTCCAACGTGTGACCCTGCTTGACTGGCGGGATTAGCGCTCGCGACTGAAACAGCTGACGCGCATGTTGTCCCGGTTTGCTGTAGAGCCGTCGTATTGCCCGGCTCGTACAATTCCACGTTACTGCCGATTGCATCGTTGATCGTGATGCAGCCGCCCGCGTCGGTGCGTGCGGCAACGCCCGCCGGCATTGCGCCGGGCGGCGGAGTCGCACTTGCAAGGGGCTTGGTAAACGTTGCATCGGTGAACGCTCGCGCCTGATTCACCGCGCACGGCGAAACCGCCGCGGTCGCCGTTCCGCCACCCAATAAACGGTTTACGTAATACGCCATATCCTGTTTGTCTGGAAGCGAAGAGGTTTGCAATGCCGCACCCTGCATCGGCAACTCGATGAACTGCGGCCATGCCTGCAGCGAGGCTGCCGCAGCTGTCGTCGGCGTCGGAGCCGGTGTATACGAAAGCACAACGGTAAACCCGCTCGGCGCCGTCTGCGTGGAAAGCTGCATCTCGCGCACCAGCGTCGGCCCTTCCACGCGGACGTACGTGATTTGGTTGCCGCCGGCGATGAGCGGGTTGCCTGCGCCGTAGAATCGGACCGCTCCAGGCTGAAGAGTCGCTGCATTGTAGAGCGGCGAGTAAATTTTGCTCGACGGATCTTGCAGCGCGTTGACCGGATACGTATGCGCGTAAAACCTTGTGATGCCGCTGTACGTCGTGTCCACGACCGGTGCTGCACCGGGCGCCGAATACAGGTAGCGCGTCAGCGTTTGGCCTTGCGCGTTGTAGTTGTAGGCCCAAAAGTACGACTGGTATTTCGCGTCGCGGTTGAAGAAGTCGACTTCGTGGCCGTCGCTATTCGAAACGCCGTTCACATCTGCGTTCGGCGTGAAAATGGCCCAAGCCGAATCTTCGTCCGCGCGCCACCGGTCGACGAGTTCACCGATTGCCGCATGTTCCACGTTGCGTTGCGCCTGAATGGTCGACCAATGCAAAACCGATGCCGTCGCTCGAAGCAAGAAATAGCCGAGAACGACTGCAATCCCCATTGCAATAACGAGTTCGATAAGCGTAAAGCCACGAGACGCGCGAGCACCCACGTTGGAGGGAGTGCCCGTGCACCCGGTTTACGGGACGCCCGGGAACAGGCTTAGGGCGACAACGCCTTCAAATCGGCGGCAACCGACGACGTCAGATCGACGCTGCCGGGTTCGGCGCGATACTTTTCGGAAACGCCGGAGAGACCGCGGGCCTTGGCCTCTTGCCGCGCCTCGAGCATGATTTGCGCGATCATGCGTTTACGCACGGCTTCGCGGTCGTGCTGCAGCGAGCGGATCTGCGATTGAATGCTCGCGGTATTGGCCGCATCCGTGTCGTACAGGGCTTTGAATTTGCTGGCGAGATCGCCGCGCGCATTGGTAAAAGCCGCCGTGTCGGCAGGCTGCGCATGCAGCAGGGAGTTATACTGCGCTTGCATGTCCGCGGCCGAACCGGCGCGGGCGTGAGAAGACGGCAGCTGCAGCGTGCCGGACGTTGAGGTTTGTGCCGCGAGCACGCGTTCGCGAGCTGCCAGATTAGCGTTCGTGCGCGCTTGCAGTTCGGCTTGCATCTTCGCAATGTCGCCGTCGGTACGGGCGCGCAGCGAGCTGCTATATGCGGCGAGAATGCGCGCATCGGCGGCCTGCATCTTGTGAAGCGCGGCGTACTCGTTGTCTTGGAGCGCCGCAAGCTGCGCTTGAAAGCGCCGGCGCACCGGCTCGCGCAATGCAAGCGTCTGCAACTTCGCGCGCAGGATGAGCCGCTGGGAGGCATACTTGCGCGCATATTCGAGCAGCAGCGCGCCTTCCTTTTCGCGCAGTTCCTGGGCGCGCGCGTTGTACGCCCGCTGCATGCGATCGTTGACCGACTGCACGAAGGCGTTATACGCCGATTGTTGCTGGGCAAGCAAACTTGCGCGGTATTGGTCCATATCGCGCTGCGCCGTGCCTTGCAGTTCGGCATGTTGCTGCTGGTAAGCGCGCTGGATGTTGCTTTCGATTTGGCCGGCCGATGGCGCTCCGGAACCGCGCGGCGAGTTTACAATGATATTATGACTAAACTCGTCGGTCACCCGTGTATTTTGGTAGTTCTGCGCCGCGTTGGCCGCGTCGGATAAATCGCGCCGAACCGCCGCGCGCGCATTCGCGATCTGTGCGCCGCTATCGGCAAATTGCGTATGCAGCGTCGATTCCAGCGAGGCGATCTGCCGGTCGTATTGCGCAAGCGTGCCATAGAGCGGATGCTTTGGCAGCAGCGCGCCGATGTTGACCGACGCGGAACGCGTCTGCGCGCTCGCGGCACAGCCTGCAAGAAGAAGAACGAGTACTGCTGTTGCGTATTTCATGGCTATTGAAACTTATGCTCGTACATGAGCGTGAAACCGTTCGTGCCGACCAGCGGCGTGAGCACGGTCGAGTTCGCTAAATCGTTGAAGCCGAACAGGCTCGTTTGCGTGTTCGCAGCGAGCAGCGGCGGGGAGTCGACACTGTAGAACATCAGGTTGAACGCGGTCGAGTCGCCGTGATGCGCCTCGATGCTCAGGCTGCGGCGCTGCGGCGTGCCCAAATTTGCCGAGTACACCGCGGTAATGTGTTTGCCGAACGCCTTGGCCGCGTTCACGCCGAACCCGCTGGTAAAATCATCGGTGAGTTGCAGATTCTGCAGACCGAGTGCGTTGCCGAGGGAGGCGGAAAGCGGCTCGAGCAGCGATGAGGTGAAGAAGCCGTTCAGCTGACCCGCGGCCAGGTTCGAGATCAGATTGCCGTTGCCGCCCGCGGCAAGCGTCGCGCCGCCGGTGCCGTTTAGGGCGTTCACACCCGAGAGCATCGCGAGAATCTGTTCGCGGCTGTACGGCGGCTCCGAATCGAATGTAATGTTGAGATTGCTCGGCGCAATACCGGTAACGTGCATCGCAATGTACGCCTCCGGGTTGCTGACCTGCGTTGTCGCAAGCGCGTCGACGGCGGGCATAATGCCGTTGCTCGGATCGAAGGCCACGCGCGCATTTTCAATTGTGAAGCGGCGCAGGAAGTTAATCGTTCCGCCTTGCGAAGTGAACGCGCCGGCCAGCGTCGGATGCGCCAGCGTCCCGGCAACCGTCACCGCGCCCTGGGCGGGAACGTCGACGCCCGTGCTTTGCACCCGCACGTCGTTACCGACGGTGGCGCGCAAATTGAAGGCGAGCGGCATCGGCGGTTTGGGTGAAGCTTTCGGCGCGCGCGGATTCCAGAACGCGGTGAGCGGAATGCGCGCGCTCGGAATGTCGACGTTGCCGGTGATCGTCGGCACGCCGCCCGCGTTGCGGAATGCAACGATATTCGCATTCGCCTTTCCGCGGAAATACTGCGGACTGTTGAATTGCGCGTTGTGCGCGACGATGGTCGTTCGGAACGTCGCGGACTTCGGATTGCGGAAATTCGGTACCGTTGCGGTACCGTTCACATCCATGGTGCCGCCGCCGACGTCGGCGTGCAGCGCGCGAATGGCAATCGTGTTGCCTTCGAACGCCAGCGTGCCGTTCATCTTCTGAATTGGATTTTGATCGATCGGCCCCACGAAGTAGCCGTTATGCAGCGCGATCGCTCCGGTCAGTTGCGGTGCATCGATGGTCCCGTGGATATGCATGTCGCCGCCCATGGTTCCGGCCAGATGATAGCCTTTCGGGAACGCGCTCTCGAAATCGCTGAAGTCGACGTTGTCGAGTTTCATGTCGAACGCAATCGGCGCATTACGCGTAGGATGCAGTGGCGCGGTGCCGGACGCAACGAGCACGCGGCCGCGCTTCAGGTCGACCTCGCCATGCGTAAGCGCGACTTGATGCGCGTTGCCGGTGAGCGTGCCCCATACTTTGGGCACGGAAAACGTCTTATAGCGAAGCGATGCCAGCGTGAAATCATCGCGAATCTTGGGCTTGGAACGCGTACCGCTTATCTGCATCGTCGTCGCGAGCGTACCGCCGGCGTCATTGACTTTGCCCGAGGCGGTCGTCATGAGTTTGCCGAGATCGGGACTGTTCGCATGCACCGTCATCTGCAGCGGATCGTCCGCATGTAATCCGAACGAGCCCGAACCGTTCGCGCTCAGATACGGAATGCGCACGTTCATTTGTTGAATCCGGCCGCGGCCGCGATCGGTCACAAGTGCGACCTGCGCCTGCTGCACCGGAATACGTCCGACGACGCCGTTCACGACATTCGCCGTTGCGCGCAGCGTCACGTCGGGATAGCGCCCTTGCGCGGTGGCGTCGGCGTCGATGCGTCCGGTTACCGGCGCGCGCATACCCAGCAGCGGCAGCCACGTACCGAGGTCGACGTCGCGTACGCTGCCTGCAAGATTCACGTCGGAATTTGTCGCAAGCTGCGCCACGGAGCCGAAGCGCGCAACGACGACCCGGCCGGCCAAGTGCGCGCGGCCCGCCGCACCGCCGACGTCGGCGTTCATGGCAATCGTGTGTCCGCTCGTGTTCCAGTTCGCGACGGTGTTGCCGATTTCGAAGCGTCGATAACGCACGTCCGCCAAATCGACATTGCCGCTGCTGGCGAGGGACTGCGGCGACATTGCAACGTTCAGCGCTAGCCGTCCGCTGCCGGCGAACGTATCGCCGGTATCGAAATAATCGTTGAAGTCGGCGAGATTTGCATCGGGCGCCGAGATGCCCGCGCGCATCGTGCCGTGGCCTACGGCGGCGTCGAACGCAACTTGCGTCGATCCGATGGTGACATGCCCGTCGTTCACGCCGAAGTTCTGTGCCGTGCCGCCGAGCCTGCCGCGCAGATTGCGGAACGCCAACCCGTGCACCGAACCTTCGGGGAGTTCGAATGCGCCGGAAACGTGCGGCGATCGGCCGGCGCCGCCGACGTGCACGTTCGCATCGATCGTGCCTTCAATATATTGTTTGGCAAGTTTGGGCTGCGTCATCGCCACGAGCGCGTGCGCATCGGCAGCGCGCAGCGTTGCGTTCAAATCGTACTGCGGCATCATCGGCGCGCCCATGCGCACGCCGGTCACGCTTCCGTCTACGGCCACCAGCGCCGGACCCATGCCGATCATCGCATCGCGCACATCGAAGCGATCGCCGCCGTATGCAAATGCGGCATCACCGGAAACCGGATAATGCCCGTATTCGGCGCGGCTGAGCAGCATCGCACCTTTGACGCTCGGTGCTTTGAGCGAACCGCTTGCCGTTGCCGCAACGTCGGCATAACCGGCACGCAGCGGAACGCCCGCGCCATGCATCGCCGCCAAGTTCAAGTGCGAAACCGAAAGCGCAAGGCGGCTGCCCGTGCTCCCCACTTTACCGGTTGCGACGGCGCTGCCGGTTTGCGCGATCGTCGCATGCGCAGCGTACACGTTTAAATTCTTGCCTTGCGTGCCTACTGTCGCGCTCAGACCGTTAATCGCCAGCCCCCGAATGCTTGCGCCGGAAAACTGCGCATTGCGAATCTGCGCGACGCTGCGGCCGTTATCGTACACCAGCGCGATAGGGGCATGTACCGTGCCGCTCGCCGGCATGTTTCCCGCCACTGCGCCGAGCGCCGCGAGCGACCCGTTGAAACGCCCTTCCAGCGCGACGTGATTCGTGCCGCTGATGGCCCCGTGCGCGTCGAGCGTACCGAACGAACCGCGCGCGACGAGCGACGACACGCCGATGTTGCCCGGCGCTCCACCGAACCGCGCACGTGCGTCGGCGACCGTCATCTTGCCGAAGGCTGCGTCGCGAACGTCGACGTTGCCGGCCATACCGAGTTGCTTGTTTTGCTGCGCGGCAAAAATGTCGCCGGTGATTGTCGCGCGCACCGGCGGCAGCGCCTTCACATTCAAACCTGGGAGCGTGGCGACTTGCGCCGGACGAACCGCGAGATCGCTCGCATGCACCAGCGCGGCAATCTTATTGTGCGGATGATCGAGCGCGATTCGTGCATCGAGCGTGTTATGCAACGCGAACGCGACGGTTCCGACGCCCGCGCTGCTTACGTGGAACACGCTTGCCAGTTGTCGACCGGACGCATCGTCCAGCACGCCGTGCGTATCGATGCGTTTGAGCGAATCGCCGCTCGCCAGGAGCAAGCCTTTGAGCTGCATGCTCGGCACGACTGCCGATGCAAACGGAATTTGATCGCTCGGTCCGGTTAGGCTCGCCACGGCTTCAACCGCGTTGGGCTGTTTCTGCAGCGACATGCGTCCGCGCGCCGCCAGATTGAAGCCTGCATACCGCAATGTGAAATGCAGCACGTTTGCGGTCTTGCCGTCGAACGCAAGCGTGCCGTCGGCATCGCGCAGCGGCATCGTGCGGTAATCGATCTCGCGCGAACGCAGCGAAATCAGCGCCAGCGGCGAGCGCACCGGTCCCGAAACCAGCATCGCCAGGTCCACCGGACCGCGCATCGGCAATTTGGCTGCCGCCGCAGCCAGTTTCTTCAGCCGGGCAATCTCGCTGTGTGCCTGCATCGAGAGCCGGAATTTCGGCGCTTTTAAATCGTATATGCCGCCGGTAATGTACACCGGCGCCCCGGCGACGTCGGCCGTAATACGCGGCGTCGTCAAGCCGGCGCTCGTGACGTCCATCGCGCCGTGCACGTTCCGAATCGGCGCGCTCACGCCTTGCATCGTAATCTCGCCGCCGCGCATGTAGGCGCTCGCCGAGATGCCGCCGCCGTAGTAGCGCGCATCCAGGTTATCGAGAAAACCTGCGCGCATGCGCAGATTCGCATTATTCAGCGCGTAGTTGACGAGCTGCGTTAACGGCACGTGCGCCGCGCTCCAGTGATGGAGCGTAAAACCGGATGGCGAGTCGATCACGCCGCCGCCGTGAATCGGATACGGCACGTTGCCGGCTACGTACGCCATCGAGGCGGTGTAGCGCGTGCGCGCATCGGTATGCACCTGCGCGTTGAAGTTGACGTTCCCGATATACAAGCGCCGTGCAGCCGGATCGACGCGCGTGCGATCCGTCACCGTGAGCGAACCGTTGATGACGCGCATCGTCAGGTTCATCGGCGCGGCCGGTTTATTGGAGGGTCCGCCCTTGGGCATCTTCGGCAAGTTGTAGGTGCCGTCGGGGTTGTGAACGACGGTAATCTGCGGATGGTAGATCGTCAGCGCGTGCAGTCCGAAGCGGTGCTTGGTGCCCGGAAGAAGATCGCGCAGGTTATACGCAACTTCGATGCGAGGAATGTAGGCCAGTTGCTCGCCGCCGTGCGCGCTCATGCGCATGCCGGTGATCGTTGCATGACTGCCGTGAAGGCTGATAGTGCCGAAGCTGACCTTCGTGCCGGTTGCCGCCCCTAAACCCTCAGCAGCGGCGAAACGAACCAGCGGTCCCCTTAAGACGAACGCGCAGATAAGAAGAACCAGGATGGCGACTCCCACGCCTGCGGCCACTCGTTTCGTTCTCGGGGCAGTCATAGCCCAACGATTATGCCCACCGCCGCTACCGGGTGTAGCTATTCCGATTAAGGCGATCGAGTAAACTGACCGAGCGCCTACTTTTGCATCGCCCCGTTAGCCTTAGCGCACGTAGCTGCCGCCGTTGACGTCGATGGTCGAGCCGTTCGCGTAATCGCCCGCCCCGCTCGCAAAGAACGCGATAATCGACGCGACCTCCTCCGCGGAGCCGACGTAGCCCATCGGGATCTCGTTCTCAATCTCGCCGCCGCGCGTTGCAAGATCGGGTTCCGCCATGTCGGTCTTAATGAAGCCCGGCGCGATTGCAATGGCGACAATCCCCTCGCGAGCGCACGAACGCGCGATCGATTTATTGAAGTTCACAAGTGCGGCTTTGCTTGCGCCGTAATCTGCGTAGGTGAGTTCGCCGCGATGCGCGGCACGCGAGGAGACATTGATGATTCGGCCGCGGTGCTGCTCGCGCATGAGTTGCAGGACGAGGTACGTCAGATGCACCGTTCCGAAAAGATTGATTGCGAGCGTGCGTTCCCAGCCCTCGCGCCACGCCTGGTACGTGTTGCCGAAGAACGGATTTTCGTCAAAGATGCCGGCGTTGTTGACCAGCGTATCGATGCGGCCACCCAGCCAATCGGTGCACGCGTTCACGAGGGCCGGCAGTGAATCGTAGTCCGACAGATCGCATTGGAATTCGCAGACTCGCTCACCCAGCTCGCTGCGCAGCGCCTCAGCTGCATCGGCGTCGCGGTTATAGGTAAACGCGACGTCGTGGCCCGCCGCATGCAACGCCCGAACCGTCGCGGCGCCGATGCCGCGCGATCCGCCGGTAATGAGGATCTTCACCTCACGACGAGAGATGAAGTGACCGGATACGCAGACGTTCGCGGATGGCTTCGCTCGGCACGCGCACCCTGTCGGCCAGACGCATCAGCCAAAGCAGGCGGATCGTCCACCATGTCACGTCAATCTCATACCACGCCATGCCGTGACGCGCCGAATACGGGAACGCGTGATGATTGTTGTGCCATCCTTCTCCGAAACTCAGCAACGCGACCCACCATGAATTGGTCGAGCGGTCGGGCGTTTTGTACGTACGGTAGCCGAACATATGGGTCGCGCTGTTTACGAGCCACGTCGAATGATACGCGAAGACCAGACGTCCAAAGATACCCCACGCGACGAACGGCCAGCCGCCAAGCGCGAACAACAGCCCGGCGAGCGCGATTTGCATCGGAATATGGATGCGATAGAGCACCTGGTAAAATGGCTCGTTCCACAAGTCGGGACAATATTTCTTGAACTGCTCGACGGTGCGCGGCACGTTCGGGTTGGCTTTGTATAGCCACGTCACATGCGCCCAGCTGAAGCCTCGCCGGGTGCTATGCGGATCGCCTTGACCGTCGGAGTTGGCGTGATGCACGCGGTGCGTGGCGACCCAGGAAATGGGATCGCCTTGAAATGCCAGCGTCCCGAGAATTGCCGTCGCGTATTCCACGGGTTTGCGCAGCCGGACGCTTCGGTGCGCCAGCGTGCGGTGAAAGCAT
>Ga0070739_10001159_pt1 | contig 41806 bp, 38 predicted proteins | sample Coa_R1_7_FD_66445 | JGI IMG/M metagenome (GOLD analysis project Ga0070739, IMG submission 66445) | Surface soil microbial communities from Centralia Pennsylvania, which are recovering from an underground coalmine fire - Coalmine... | ecosystem: Environmental > Terrestrial > Soil > Unclassified ...
CAGGCGCCCTGCGACTGCGCCGTCACGGTGAACGTCGCCGGCGCGCTCGCCGAGGCCGGCGCGACGCTCGCGATCCCGGCGCACGCGCCCGGCGCCGCGGTGACCGCACCGCCGTAGCCGTTCTCGGCGACGGTCACTCGGGCGGTCTGCCCGGCCGCGTCGAAGGCGAGCTGCGCGGCCGACGACGACAGCGGCCCGGCGGGCGGCGGCGTCGCGACCGTCACGCGCTGCGGCGCGACGACGGAAGACGATCCGCCGCCGCAGCCGGTGAGGGCCGCGACGACGAGGGCGAGCGCGGCCGGCGCCCGCGGCGGGACGAAGGCGAACGGCGGTGCGCGGTGGGAGACGTGACGGCGCGGTGTCGGCATGGACCGCGCTTCACGAGCACTCGCGCGCCGTTACTGCACGGCGCGTCTCGACGCGGTATTCATGGCCGAAAGGTACACGGCGTCAGTTGACGCCGAGCTTCCGTCCGAGCCGTTTCGCCTCGCGGTGCGCGAACGGCGTACCGAAGCGCTCCAGGAGCGTGAGCGCTTCGCCGACGTGGCGCACCGCTTCGTGGCGCGCGCCGCGCGCGGCCGCGATCTGCGCGAGATAGCGGTGGGCGCTGCCGCGCACGCGCGGATTTCCGGCCAGCTCCGCGTCGGCGAGGACGTCCTGCGCGAGCGCGGCCGCATCGTCGTGGGCGCCGAGCGCGAGGACGCTGCGAACGCGTGCGCAGCGGGCCAGCAGCGCGTTCGCGCTGCGCGCCGGCGCGTACGCCGCGGTCAGCTCGGCGGCGTCGGCGACGCGCTCCAGCGGCTGGCTCTGCGCGAGGATCCGGGCCGCCCCGGCGAACGCGTGCGGCATCTCGCGGCGCTCGCGCGGGCCGAACGCGGTCACGATGCCGTCGGGCTGGGCGGGCAGATGCGGCGCCGTGTGCAGCTCGCTGCCGATCCGCTCGCTGCGCGCGCGGAGCGCGGTGCGGACGTGGCCGGCCGCGGCGGCGCGCCGCTCGACCGCGGCGAACGCGGCCGCGTCGCCGCCCGGCCACGTCCCGAGACCCAGCGCGCGCGCTTCGGCGAGCGCGACCGCGAGGCGCTCCTTCGCGCGCGCGGGATCGAGCGTCCGCAGCAGCTCGGCGGCGCGCTTCAGCGCCGCCGTCATCGCCGCGGCGTCGCCGCACTCCCAGCGCTGGTCCGCGTAGACGGCGAGCGCGCGCGCGAGCAGCGCGCGGTGCCGTTCGCCGCCGAAGGCGTGCACCGCGTCGGCGTGCGCGACGACGGCCGGCGGACGCGCCGCGATCCCCGCGCATTGATCGGTGCGCCAGCGCAGTGTCCACTCCGCGAGCTCGAGATGCTGCCGCGCGACCGCGCCCGCACGTTCGTCCAGCTCGTCGCCGCGCGCGTCGAGCAGCGCGCGCGCCTTCACGAGCCGGTCCTTCGCGGCGTCGATGCGCCCGCGCTCGAGCTCGATCTCGGCGCCCGCGCAGGCCGCTTCGACGCGCCGCTCGGCGCTCGCCGCCGCGGTCTCGACCTCGAGCAGCACGCGCGCCGCGAGATCCGACTCGCCCAGCTCGTGCAGCTCCACGCCCTCCGCCACGCGGACGGCGGCGGTGTCCGGCGCGACGATCGCACGGCGCGTCTCGTGCGCGGCGCCGGTGCGGAACGCGCGCAGGAACAGCACGTGCGCGGCCTGCCGTTCCCGCCGCATCTGCCGCTCGGAGAGACCGAGCTCGGCCGCCACGACGGCGAGCGGCTGCGCGTCGATCTCGCAGCGCAGCAGCGCCGCGTGCGCGCGTCCGAGCTGGACGTTGCGCACGCTGCGGGCGTGGTCGCGCATCCCGGCGAGCGAGACGGTGACCCGCCGCCGCACGCGATCGATCGCGCGCCGCTGCTCGCCGTCGCGGCCGCCGCGCTCGGGCGGGAACATGCCGCGCACGAGCGGGTTGCGGCACAGCTCGCGCGCGTCGTCGAGATGCCGCAGCAGATGCCGCGACGCGCAGTACGGCGAGCGGCCGGGATCAGCGCGCGGCACGGGCGGGCGTCTGCGGACACGGAGCGAGGAACACGGACGTGCGAGGCCTCCGAAAAGACGTCGATCGCTGCATCCCTACACCCCGAACCTCCGACGGCGGGCGTCAATACGCGCCCTGCGCCGGGCCTCCTCTCAATCCGCCGGCGCGACGATCCCCTCGAACGCGATCGCGACGACGGCGCGCGCGACGTTCTCGCGCGTGAGCGTCCCGCTCCTGAACCACTCCACCACCGAGTTCGACATCCCGAACAGCAGCCGCGCGATCAGCCGCGCGTCGAGATCGCGGCGCACGTCGCCCTCGCGCTGAGCCGCCACGATCAGCTCCGTGACGATGCGGTCGAAGCTGCGGCGCCGCTCGAGCGCGTCGCGCTCGCTCTTCGAGGCGCCGCGCGCGCGGAAGAGCACGGTGAGCTCGGGCAGCAGCAGCGTCGTGACCTCGGCGACGCGCGCGACGATGTGGCGCAGCCGCCCGATCGCGCGCCCGTCCTGCGCCGCCGGCTCCTCGAGGATCGCGAACAGCGCGTCGAGCGCGCGGCCGAGCCCGCGCTCGAGCAGCGCCTCCTTCCCGCTGACGTGGTGGTAGATCGAGGCCTTCGTGATCCCGGCCGCGCGTGCGACGTCGTCCATCGACGCGCCGTCGTAGCCGCGCTCCGCGAAGACGCGGAGCGCGACGTCGGTGAGCGAGTCGATGTCGTACGGCCGGCGCGGTTCGGCGGTCACGGCTGCGGCATCGCGAACGACGGTCCGAGGACGCTCGCGATGTCCTTGTAGGCGGCCGCGACGGCGGGACGCAGCGCCTCGAGCGCCGCCTCGTGCTGCGCGAACGGCGCTTGCAGCGCACCGCCGACCTGGAATGCGAGCGCGAGCGCCTGCTCGCGGATGCGGTCCGGTTTCGTCACCGAATCCTCGTCGTGCTCGTCGTTCGCGGTGAGCCGGTCGCGCAGCGCCGCGAGCCGCGCGCGCTCCGCCGGAGGCGCGCTCTTCGCGCGCTTGTCGATCTCGTTGAGCGCGCGGTCGATCGTGTCGACCCAGCCGAACGCGGTGGCGAGGTAGGCGTGACGGGCTTGCCGGTCGGCGAGCGTGAACGGGCTGGCCGGATCGTCGGCCAGCGTGAACGTCTGCTCGAACGTCGCAGCGCCGACGTGCAGCCGCGCGACGTAGCTTCCGGGAAGCGCCTCGGGACCGCTGAGCGGGCCCATGTTCTGCACGGTCGTCCCGGTCCAGCGCGCCGGCCCGTTCTCGGTGCCGTCCCACACGACGCGATTGAAGCCCCGCTCGTTTCCGACGTAGAACTTCTTGCCTTCGTCGGTCTCGTACGAGCCGCGCAGCGTGCGCACGACGCGGCCGCTCGCATCGACGATCTCGATCCAGGGCCGCTCCTTCTCCTTCGCGCGCTGATAGAACGTCAGCAGCGCGCCGCTCGGCGCGTTCGGCCCGACGAAGAAATTGGAAGGCATCGACCCGCCGTCGCCCGGCTCGACCGAGGGGAACGACGACCACAGCATCGCCCGGCGGACCGGGAAGAACGTGACCGGACGTGCGCGCACCGCGCCGAGCCGCGCGAGCGGCGTGACGTCGTCGAGCACGAAGAACCCGCGGCCGTGCGTCGCGAGCAGCAGATCGTTCGTCGCGGGCTGGACGTGCAGATCGTACACCGGCACGCGCGGCAGCCCGTGCTCGACGCGCTCCCAGCGGCCGCCGCGGTCGTACGAGACGAACAGGCCGTTCTCGGTCCCCGCGTAGAGCACGTTCGCGTCGCGCAGATCCTGCCGCACGACGCGCACCGGCGCGTCGGGCGGGAGGTTCGCCGCGATCGGGTGCCACGTCGCGCCGTAGTCGTCGGTCACGTAGGCGTACGGACGATTGTCGCCGAGATCGTGCCGGTCGACCTGCACGAACGCCGTCCCGGCGGCGAACGGGCTCGCGTCGATCTCCTCGACGCGGCCGTACTTCTGCCAGTCGTGCGGCGTCACGTTCGTCCAGTGCGCGCCGCCGTCGCGGGTGATTTGCACGAGCCCGTCGTCCGTGCCGGCCCAGATCACGCTCGCGTCTTTCGGCGAGGGCGCGATCGCGAGCGTCGTGTCGTAGAACTCGGCGCCGGAGACGTCGAGCGTGATCGGCCCGCCCGACGCGAGCTGATGGTTCTTCTCGTTCAGCGTGAGGTCGGGGCTGATCGGCGTCCAGTGCCGGCCGCGATCGGTCGTCTTGAAGATGACGTTGCCGCCGAAGTAGGCGACGTGTCCGTCCTGCGGCGAGAACGCGAGCGGCGCGTTCCAGTTGAAGCGGTACGGCGACTGCGCCAGCGAGGTCGTGGAGGTGAAGACGTCGCGCGGGTACGGCGAGACGTCGACGCTCTGGCGCGCCTTCTCGTCGTAGATGCCGAGCACGCCGTCCTGCGTGTTCGTCCAGATCAGCGTGGGCTCGAGCGGATCGGGGATCGCAAACATCCCGTCGCCGCCGGAGAGCGCGAACCAGTCGCGGTTCAGCAGGCCGACGCCGTTGCGCGCGGTCGTCGGCGCGCACCAGGCGCTGTTGTCCTGAAAGCCGCCGCAGAGCGTGTAGGGCGAGCCGTCGTCGAAGCCGACGTGGTAGATCTGCCCGAGCGGCAGCCGCGCGAGGAAGCCCCACGACTCGCCGCCGTTGCGGCTCAGCACGACGCCGCCGTCGTTGCCTTCGATGATCCGCCGCCCGTCGGACGACCACCAGATCGCGTGGTTGTCGGGGTGGAGGTAGCCCTCGAGGTGCTTCCACGTCCGCCCGCCGTCCTTCGAGACGGTCAGGTACATCGAGAGCGAGATGATCCGGTTCTCGTTCGTCGGGTCGACGGCGAGGTGGCTGAAGTAGAACGGCCGCTGATCGGGGAGCGTCGACTCCGAGGTGCGCCGCCACGAGTCGCCGCCGTCGTCGGAGCGCCAGATCGAACCGTGCTTCGACTGCACGACCGCGTACACGCGACGCGGATCGCTGGGCGCGACCGCGACGCCGATCCGCCCGAGGATCCCGCCCGGAAAGCCGCGGCCCGCGATCTTCGTCCAGGTACGGCCGCCGTCGCGCGAGCGGTACAGCCCGTCGGCGCTCCCGCCGCTGCTGAAGAACCACGGCTGCCGGCGGAACTGCCACATCGCGGCGAAGATCGTGCGGGGCGCCTTCGCGCTCCAGGCGAGGTCCGCGGCGCCGCTCGACGGACCGAGGTAGAGCGTCTTCGTCCACGTGCGCCCGCCGTTCGCGGTCACGTAGACGCCGCGCGAGGAGCTGTCCTTCCACGGGCTGCCGAGCGCCGCGACGATCGCGTGGTTGGGGTCCTTCGGATCGACGAGGATCTTCGCGACCTGCGAGGCGTCGTCGAGCCCGACGTGCGTCCAGTGCTTCGCGCCGTCGCGCGAGAGCCAGACGCCGTCGCCGTACGAGACGTCGTTCCGCGGGTTCGCTTCACCGGTGCCCGCCCAGACCACGTTCGCGTCCGACGGCGCCACCGCGAGCGCGCCGATCGCCCCGAAATGCGGACCCTTCCACGCGGGCGCGAACGACGTGCCCCCGTCGGTCGACTTGAAGACCCCGCCGCCGGCGCCGCCGACGTAGTAGAGGCGCGAGTCGCGGTCGGAGCCGGCGACCGCCGGAACGCGGCCGCCGGAGATCGCCGGACCGATCGCCCGGAACGCGTAGGTCTCGGGCGCCGGGGTCGGCGGGGCGGGGACGCGCGGGGCCGGACGGCGCGGCGCCTGCGGGACGGGAGCCGGCGGCGCGTGCTGAGCCGACGCGGCGAGCGGGACACAGGGAAGGACGGCCGCGGCGAGCGCCGCGACGGCCGGACGAAGGCGGAATCGCATCGCCGCACCGTTTCCAAATCCGCCGTCCGGTCCCCGCCCGACCGCCCGGTAGGGGGTCGGCCCCGGCCGCGGAAGCTCGCCGCGATGGCGACCACGACCACCGCCCCGGAGCTGGGACGCGAGCAGCTGGTGAAGCTGTTGCGCGACATGCTGACGCAGCGCGCCGTCGACACGCGCGGCTTCCAGCTCAACCGCCAGGGCAAGATCGGGATCGCGATGGGGTCGGAGGGTCACGAAGCGGTGCAGGCCGCGACGGGGCTGGCGTTCCGGCGCGGCAAGGACCTCCTTTACCCGTACTACCGGAACACGGGGCTGATCCTCGCCTGCGGCTTCCCGCTCGCGGATTTGTTCCGCTCGCAGCTGGCGCGCGCGGGGGATCGCACCGGCGGGCGCTCGATCATCAACCACGTCACCGCGAAGGACCTCGGGATCGCGTCGATCTCCTCGATCATCGCCGCCCAATGCACGCACGCCGTCGGCGCCGCCTGGACGCTGAAGTATCGCGGCGAGAAGGACCGCGTCGTCTTCTGCCAATTCGGCGAAGGGGCGACGAGCCAGGGCGAGTGGCACGAGGCGCTCAACTTCGCGGCCGTCCATCGGCTGCCGGTCGTCTTCGTCTGCGAGAACAACCAGTGGGCGATCTCGACGCACATCAGCAAGCAGATGAAGGTGTCGAGCGTCGCGACGCGCGCCGCCGGGTACGGCATGCGCGGCGTCAGCTGCGACGGCTTCGATCCGGTCGCGACGTACGCGACCGTCAGCGAGGCGCGCGAGCACGCCGCCGCCGGAAACGGCCCGGTGCTCGTCGAGGCGCATTGCTATCGCTTTCTCTCGCACACGACGGACGACGACGACCGCACCTACCGCACCCGCGACGAAGTCGCCGAGCACCGTCCGAGCGATCCCGTTCCGACCTTCGAGCGCGCGCTGATCGAGCGCGGCGTGCTGAGCGAGGACGAGCTCGCCGCGCTCAAGCGCGAGATCACGGCACTGGTGAACCGCACGACCGACGAGATCGAAGCGGAGCCGTATCCCGCCGCCGAGACGCTGTACGGGAACACCTACGCCGGGCCCGACGACGCGTGGGTGGACGCTAGCGCGTCACGATGATGCTGCCGTTGAGGCTCTGAAGACGCAGCTTCATGGCGCCGTCGCCGACGGTTCCGTCGGCGTGCGCGCCGGGGCCGTATTGCGGCCGCACCACCGGGAGGCCGACGCGGATGTCGCCGTTCAGCGTCGACGCCGAGATGCGCGCGCCGGTGCTTGCCGGAAGGGCGACCGTCACGTCGCCGTTGACCGTCTTCACCGAGAGCTCGTCGCGCTCGCGGGCGGTGAGACGCAGGTCGATGCGGCCGTTCACGCTGGTCGCCTCCGCGATGGACGGCGCGGCGGCGCGGACGTAGCCGTTGACGCTCGCGGCGCGTCCGATCGGGCCGTCGTTCGTCGCGTCGACCCAGCCGTTCACCGAGGACGCGTCGAGCGCGACGCCGCGCGGCACGGTCACGTCGAAGTCGACCGTGACGTCGTTGTCGTGCGACTCGTCGGGCTCGCTGCACGACGCTTTCTGATTCGGCGGATAGCGCACGCAGATCACGGTGCGGTTTCCCGCCGTCTCGACGCGAATCGCGACGTCCTTGGGATCGTCGCGTCGCCCGCGCTTCACGGCATGGACCGTAAACGCGGCGCCCGGCCGGACCCGAACGTTTCCGTTCACGTCGTCGATCGTCAGATGACCGCCCGGGCCGAGCGACCCGGTGTAAGCGAACGGCACGGCGGCGAACGCCAAAACTAAAAACATAGTTACAAACTAGCTCACCCGGACGGCGGCGTCAAGCCCGCGTCCATCTGCGACTGCCGCTCGCCGCGCTCGGTGTAGAGCCGCATCTCCGCGATGTCGCGCGGGAACAGCAGCCCGAGCGTCCAGTCGACGCTGACCCGCAGGCGGCGGTCGATGCCGGGGAGCCGCGCGAGGTAGTAGGTGCGCCACAGCACCCACGCGAGGAAACCGGTGAGCACGATGCCGCCGGGGAGCGCCGCGACGCCGCGCCGCGCGCCGAGCGACGCCATCGTGCCGAGCGCGGTGAAGCGGAACGGGCGCGTCGGCTCGCCGCGCAGCGCCGCGACGATGTTGTCGGCGAGCGCGGGGCCTTCGCGGATCGCGTGCTGCGCCGTCGCCGGATACCACGCGTTCTTGTCGCTCTGGTGCGCATCGGGGCGCGTCGGTATCCACGCGCAGTCGCCGAGCGCCCAGACGCCGGGCCGCCCGATCACCGACATGTCCTCGCGCACGAGGATCCCGCCGTTGCGCGCATGCACGACGCCGTCGAGATCGCGCAGCACCGGCGAGGGCCGCACGCCGGCGCTCCAGACCACCGTCGAGGTCGGGATCGTCGTCCCCGACTGCAGCGCGATCTCGCGCTCGTCGACGCGCGCGACGCCGTCGCCGATCACCAGCTCGACCTTCCGCCGTGCGAGATTGCGCGCGGTGTAGCGTCCCATCGCCTCCGGCAGATCGGCGAGCAGCGCCTTCCCGGCCTCGATCAGGATCATCCGCACCTCGGCCAGCCGCAGCGCCGGATAGTAGCGGATGATCGAGTGGAAGAAGTCGACCAGCTCGCCGGCGCACTCGCAGCCCGTGTAGCCGCCGCCGACGACGACGAACGTGAGCAGGCGGTCGCGCTCCGGTCCGGGCGGCGTCACGACGGCCTGCTCGAGCGCCGCGACGATGCGGTTGCGCAGCGTCTCCGCGTCCTCGAGCGTCTTGAGCGGGAGCGTGTAGCGGGCGACGCCTTCGATCCCGAACGTGGAGGTGACCGAGCCCAGCGCGAGGACGAGCTGGTCGTAGTCGAGCGCCGTGACGTCGCCGGTGATCGGATGCCGCGCTTCGACGCGGCGCGCGTCGAGATCGATCGAGGCGATCTCGCCGAGCACGAACGTCGTGTGCTTGAGCTGCGCGCGGACCGGCGTCACGACGTGCCGCGGCTCGATGCCGCCCGAGCTCACTTCCGGGAGCATCGGGGTGAACAGCGTGAAGTTGTCGCGGCTGACGAGCGCGATCTCGGCCTCGCCCGGCCGAAGCTTCTTCTCGAGCCGGCGCGCGACCGCGACCCCCGCGAAGCCGCCGCCCAGGATGACGATCTTGCTCATCGAGGCATTCCGGTCCACGGCGTTACCCACGGATGCCAGGTCATCAGCACGATGAGCAGGACGCCGAGCGCGAGCAGCGCCCAGAGTAGGCCGGCCGCGCCCTTAGCCATGCGCCGGCTCGCGGAGCACGGACGGTGCGCCGCGAAGGGACCGGTGATGCAGGATCGCGACCCGTTCGTCCAACCGAGGCAATCGCCGCAGCCCCCGCAATCGGCGGGCCGCCGCGCGACCGGGACGGCCGGCGGGATCCTCGCCGCGCTCGCGCTCGCGGCGGCGAAGTTCAAGGCGATCCTCGCGGTGCTGCTCAGCGTCAAGTGGCTGGTGATCGCCCCGAAGCTGCTGCTCAGCTTCGGCTCGATGTTCGCGTCGGTGGGGTTCTACGCGCTGGCGTTCGGCGGCTGGAAGATCGGGATCGTGTTCGTGCTGATGATCCTGGTTCACGAGCTGGGGCATCTGCTCACGTTCCGCAACTTCGGCGTCCCGGCGAGCCTGCCGATCTTCATCCCGGGGCTCGGTGCGTTCGTCTCCTCGCCGATGAGCGCCGATCCCGCCCGCAACGCGATCGCGGCGCTCATGGGACCGGTGTTCGGGCTGGCGGCCGCGGCGGCGTGCTGGGGATACGGGATCGAGACGGGCGAGCAGTTCTGGATCGCGTGCGCGTACATCGGGTTCTTCATCAACCTGTTCAACCTGATCCCGGCGTTTCCGTTCGACGGCGGCCGGGTCGCCGGCGCGATCGACGGGCGGCTGTGGCTCGCGGGGATCGTGCTGCTCGTCGCGTTCGTCGTCTACTTCCATGCGTACAGCGCCTTCACCGTGCTGATCCTGATCTTCGTCGCGGTGAACTCGCTGCCGCGCATCATGGCGACGCTGCGCGGACAAGTCGACGCGACGCTGCAGATCGCCGCGGCGCACACGCGCGCGATCCTCGCGCTGTGCTACTTCGGACTGATCGCGCTCGCCGTCGCGGGCGCCGCCGCGACCCATCACGCGTAGCGCCGCGCTCGCGCTCGCGGCGATCGCGCTCGCCGTCGCGCTGACCGCGCTGCGGCCGCCGCCGACGCAGGGCCCGTTCGGCCGCGACTTCGAGGCGTACTACGCCGCCGGCGCGACGTGGGCGGCGGGCGGCGATCCGTGGTCGCGCGACGTCTGGCGCGTCGAGCGCACCGTCCCCGGCGTCGTCGCGACGCGCGACGAGCTGCTGCCGTACGCCGGTCCGGCGGCGCTCCTGCCGGCCTTCGGCGCGCTGGCGCGCCTGACGTACGGAACCGCGGTCGCGCTGTGGAGCGCGGTGCTGGCGCTCGGCTTCCTCGCGCTCGCCGGCGCGGTTCTGGCGCTCGCCCCGCCCCCCGCGAACGGCTCGCGGCGGAACGCGGCCGTCGCGTTCGTGGCCGCCCTGGCGTTCGCGATCTCGAGCGGCCCCGGCACGAGCGACTTCGCGCTCGGGCAGATCGCGATCGTCGCGACGGCGGGGCTGGCGCTCGTGCTCGCGCTCACCGAACGCGGTGCGCACGCGGGGTTCGCCGCGGCCGCGACCGTGCTCGCCGGGACGCAGCCGAACCTGGCGCTGCCGCTGGTCGCGCGGCTGCGCGACGCGCGCGCGAGCGCGGCGGTCGTCGCCGGCGGCGTCGCGTTCGCGGCGCTCACGCTGCTCGCCGGCGGCGGGATCGCGGGACTTCGTTCGTACCTCGGCGTGCTCTCGGCCCACGGCGCGGCGGAGCGCGTCGACGCGATCCAGCATACGCCGGCCGCGATCGCCTACGGCTTCACCGCCTCGCACGAGATCGCGGCGGTCGCCGGCTGGACGTGCGCCGCCGCGGCGGTGGGCGCGGTCGTCGCGGCGCTCGTGCGGTTCCGGCTCGGCGCGCGCGACGGCACGCTCGCGGCGATCGCCGCGCTCCCGTTCGCGACGCCGTTCTTCCACGAGCACGACTTCGTCGTCGTCGTGCTCCCGCTGCTGTTCCTCGGACGGCGCGCGCGGGGCGCCGCGCGGGCATGGGCGGGCGCCGCCGTCCCGCTCGCGCTCGTCGACTGGTTCGGGATGGCGCAGCGTCCGCAGGGCGGCGCGCAGATCGTCGTCGCCGGGATCGCGACCGCCGCGCTCTTCGTCGCGCTGCGCGACGGCCGGAACGATCGCACCGTCTTCGTCCCGTTCGCCGCGCTCGCGCTCGGCGCGGCGCTCGCGCTTCCGCTCGCGCGCACGGTCCCGGCGCCGGTCTGGCCCGACGCCCTGCCCGCCGCCTATCGCGCGCCCGCCGGCGCGAGCGCGAGCGTCGTCTGGCGCGACGAGCAGCACGCCGCCGGCCTCGACCGTCCGGTCGCCGCCTGGGCCTTCCTGCGCGCGCTCCCGCTCGCCGGGTGCGCGTGCACCTTCATCGCCGTCGTGCTGTACGGCCGAACGTCGCGAGCCCCGGCGTAGCGCGCAGGCCGGCGCTCGCGGCGCCTCAGATGTCGACGTTCATGAAGTCGTCGAACGGCGTCGTGTTGTTCGGATGCCAGCCTTTCAGATCGCTGTTGTACGCGTGCACGTCCTCGCTGACGAACAGCACGACGTACGCGTTGTCCGCGTCGATGCGCTTGAGCGCGGCGGCGATGATCTTCTTCTTGGCCGCCTCGTCGTACGTCGCCTTCTCTCGCTGCAGCAGCGGCTCGAGCTGCGGATCGCACAGCCGCGTGACGTTTTGACCGTTCGGCGGGATCGTCGAGCACGAGTTCTGCGGGTTGAGATCGGCGTCCGGAGTGACCTGCCACAGGAACGCCGTGACGTCCCATTTGCCGCCGTACATGATGCCGCCGTTCACTTGGAAGAACAGCGCGGACGAGTAGTGGTGGAGGGTGATCGCGACGCCGATCTGCTGCCAGGTGCTGCGGATCAGCTCGATCCGCGAGTCTGCGTCGGGGCTGCCCGCAACGCTGCCCCAGTCGAGGCTGAGCTTCACGCCGTTCTTCACGCGAATCCCGTCCGGCCCGCGCTTCCAGCCCGCCGCGTCGAGGATCGCGTTCGCCTTCGCGATGTCGAACGGCACCATCGGGACGGTCGAGAAGAACGGGCTCGCCGGGGTCAGCGGCGTCTCTTGGAGGATGCCGACGCCGTGGCTGATCTTCTTCAGCATCGTGGGCCGGTCGGTGGCGAGACGAAGCGCGTTGCGAACCGCGATGTCACGCAGCGCGGGGTGCGAGGTGTTGAAGTCGAGATGGCTGTAGAGATAGCTCGGGCCGCGGAACTCCTTGATCGACGGGATCGCCGCGGCGCGCGCCGCGAACGCCGGCGGAACGAACGTCCACATGTCGATGTCCCCCGTGCGCAGCTCGGTGAGGACGGTATTGCGGTCCGGAATGATCTTGTAGACGACCTTCTTGATCTTCGGCTGCCCGCGCCAGTAATAGGGATTCGCCTCTAGCGTGATGTGATCGGCGCGCGCCCACTCGACGTAGCGGAACGGGCCGATCCCGATCGGCTTCGAGTTGTACGGCGCGTTGTTGATGTTCGGCAGGTTGCCGAGAATGTGCTTCGGCAGGACGCACGGGTTCGCACCCGCCGAGCCGAAGAAGGTCGGCAGGTACGCGCCGTACGGTTTCTTCAGATGGAACACGACGGTATATTTGTCGGGTTCGTCAATCTTCGTGATCAGGTCCCAGCCGTCGCGCCCGACCTCGTTGTTCTTGGGATTGTTCACGGCGTTCGTCGAGAAGACGACGTCGTCGGCGTCGAACGGCGCACCGTCCGACCACTTCACCCCGCGCCGAAGATGCCACGTGATCGTGAGGCCGTCCTTGCTCACCCCGCCGTTCGCCTGCGTCGGAACGACGGTCGCGAGCTCGGGGACCGGCCGGTTGTCGTGCCCGTAGCGCACGAGGTAGGCCATCGTGAGCTGGCTGAGGTTTCCGAGGAGCAGCGCGGTGGAGATGTGCGGGTTGAGGTTGTCGAAGTCGCCGATGTCGCCGATCCGCAGCGTGTGCGGGATCGTCGTGGGATTCCGCTCGCCCGCGCCGGCGGCGCCCGCGTTCGCGGCGCCCGTCGCGGCCGTCCCCGGAGCGTTCTCGCCGCCGGTCTTCGTACAGGCGCAGAGCAGCAGCGCCGCCAGCCCCAGTGCGAGTCGTCTTTTCACGTGTCCCGTCCTCTGCGAGCCGGCTGCGCCGTGCTCAGAAATGATAGTTCCAGGGATCCCAGAACGGCGTGGTGATCACCGGGGTCGCGGTGAAGCCGAGCAGCCCCGAGGGCGAGGTGATCGGCATCTTCCGAAACCACAGGATCACCACCGGATCGTCCTTGGCGAACTCCTGCTGCACGATCTTGTAATCGGCGATCTGACGCGCCGTGTCGATGGTGCCGTTCGCATCGTCCATCGCCGCCGTCGCGCGAGCGTTGTTCCAGCGCGGATAGTTCTGTCCGTGCGGCGGCATGAAGCGGCCCGAGTAGATCGCGCTCTGATCGATCTCCGGAGCGCCGGACCACGCGTAGAGGCCGACGTCGAAGTTGCCTTTCGCGAGCGGTCCGTTCACCTGGTCGAAGAAGAGCGACGACGGGTAGTTCTTCACCTCGGCGGCCGCGCCGATCGCGCGCCAATACGCCTGCGCCTGGTCCTCCACCAAGTGCGCCGTGACGCCTTCCGTGGTCGCGGAGATCTGGAACGCGAGCCGCTGCCCGTTCTTGACGCGCACGCCGCCCGGCCCCGGCTTCCAGCCGTCGGCGTCGAGCAGCGCGCGCGCCTTCGCCGGATCGTACGGATACTGCATGACCGTCGGGTCGTACGCGTCCTTGTAGAGCGTCGGATCCAAGAACGTGGGACTCAGCTCGCCGAGACCCCGTTCGACTTTCGCGATCATCGAGCGGCGGTCGAGCGCGTACGTGAGCGCGCGCCGCACGGCGAGGTCCTGGAAGAGCGGCCGCGTGAGGTTGAAGTCCATGTGGTCGAAGACGTAGACGACGGGGGCGATCGTCTTCACGCCCGCGAGGCCGAGGAGCCGGGTGTACGCGCCGACCGGATCGTTCCACGAGATGTCGATCTCGTGCGTCTGCACCTGCGTCACGAGGGTGTTCCCGTCGGGGACGATCTTGTAGACGATCTCGTCGATCTGCGGCTTGCCGAGGAAGTAGTTGGGGTTCGCCCTGAGCCGGATCTCGTTGCCGCGCTGCCACGACACGAACGTGTAGGGTCCGCTCCCGACCGGCGCCGAGTTGAACGGCGCGCTGTTCATGCTGCCCTTCGCGTCGTCGTACTTGTCGATGATGTGCGCCGGGAGGATCGGCGAGTTGCCGTTCACGCCCCACAGCTGCTGCAAGAACCACGCGTAGACGCGCTTCATGTGCACCACCGCGACGTAGGGATCGCGGCAGTCCACGTCTTTGATCTGGTCCCAGCCGACCGTCGTGTCGACGTCGTTCTTCGGGTTGACCATCATCTTCCACGTCGAGCGCATGTCGGCGCAGGTCAGCTCGCCTTGTCCGTCGCTCCACCTGATGCCGTGGCGCAGCTTGTACCTGATCGTCAAGCCGTCTTTGGAGACGTCGCCGTTCGCCACGCTCGGGATCTCGGTCACCGCGTCGGGGACGGGACGGGCGTTCTCGTCGTAGCGCACCGCGTACGTGAACAGCAGCGCCGAGAGCTCCAGCGTCGGCGTCGCGCTCGCGAAGGCGGGGTTGAGGTTCTTCGGGTCGGAGATCGTCGAGACGACGAGGCGGTCGGGATGCGCGCCCGCCCCGCCCGCCGGTCCGCCGCCGCTCTCGCCGACCTTCGTGCAGCCGGCGAGCAGCAGCGCGAGCGCGGATGCCGCGGCGAGGAGCCTGCGGCGCGCCGCGCGCGGGCGGTCGAATCGAGCCCTATCGGTCGTCATCCGCCGGGGTCTTCACCCGGCGGCGTTCGCACCCTCCGCGTAGAGCATCGTCTGCTCGGCCTGCCGCACCGCGTACGCCGCGGTCACCTCGTCGGTGAGCGCCTGCGTCAGCCCGACCTGCGCGTTCAGCAGCAGCGGGAGCGTCGTGACGCCGGCCCGGTACTGCGCCTGCGTCGAGCGCAGAACGGTCTGCGCCTGCGCGAGCTCGGCGTTCGTCTGGGCGAGCGCCGCGTACGCGGAGACGAGGTTCACCACCGACTGCTGCACGTTCAGCTGCACGCCCTGATAGGTGGTTTGGTAGTTCGCCACCGCCTGATCGAGCTGCGCCTGCGCCTGCGCGGTCTGCGCGCGCGTCACGCCGCGGTCGTAGAACGGGATCGAGAGCGTCAGGCCGATCGAGCCGGAGTTGCGGAACGCGCCGCCGCCGCTGTCGTTCGAGTCGGTGCCGTAGTTCCCGGCGAGGTTGATCGTCGGAAAGTTACCGAGCTTCGCGGCGCGGAAGTTCTCCTGCAGCGCGATGACGTTCTGCTTCGCCGCGGCGATGTCGGGACGCAGCAGGTCGGCGCGCGCGATCGCCTGATCGTACGACGGCGTCGGGAACGACGGAGTGACGACGATCGTGCCGTTCGTCGCGCTGAGCGGCGGGACGTCGTCCTTCGGCTGCACGTTCACCGCGGCGTCGAGCCCGAGCGCGTTCGCAAACGTCGCGAGCGCGTTGAGCTGCGCCGCCTGGGCGCGAATGACGGCGACGCGCGCCTGCGCCGTGGGAAGCTGCGCGGTGGCGAGATCGGCCCGCGCCTCGGTCCCCGCGCGGATCTGCGCGGCGACGAGCGCCTCCTGCACTTCGTCGAGCTGGACGGTTGCCAGATCGACCTGCGTCGTGCGCTGCGCCGAGAGCGCGTTGTAGTACGCGGTCGCGACGTTGTAGGCGACCGTCTGGAGCTGCCGCTGGTACGTCGCGATCGAGGCGTTCTCGGTCGCGCGCGCGCTGCGGATCTGCGCGGCGACGCGTCCGCCGTCGAAGATCAGCTGCTGCAGCGAGATGCCTAGCGTGTTGCTCAGCCGATTCGGTGCGAAGCTGCCGCCGCCGCCCGTCGTGCCGGTCCCGGTTCCGGTTCCCGTTCCGGTCCCGGTCGTCGCGGTTCCGCCGGAGTTTCCGCTCGCCTGCGAGTGATCGTAGCTGCTCGAGATCGTGCCGCTGACCGCCGGGAAGAGCGCGCTCTCCGCCAGCGTGATCGGCGCCGCGGAGATCGCGACCGCCGCGCGCGCCGCGGCGAGCGCGGGCGAGCGCGCGTAGGCGATGAGGATCGCTTGCTGCAGCGTGACGACTTGCGGCACGCCGGGCGCGGCGTGCGGCGCCGAGACCGGAGCCGGCGTCCCGTAGGCCGGATACGGCAGCGGCGCGGCCTGGTCGGCCGGTGCGAGCGTCGGGATCGCGGCGGCGTTCACCGCCGCGGGACCGCCCGAGATCGCCGGCGACGCGGGCGCGCCGGGCGCCAGCGGCGCCGCCGTTCCGGCCGCGCCCGGAAGCGCGCTCGAGCTCTGGCCGCGGTTCGACGAGGAGGTCCCCCCGGACGGTGCGGTCGTCGTGGCCGGACGCGGCGTGACGATCGGCAGGGGCGTCGTCTGCGCGACGACCTGCGGCCCGGTGCCTCGCGCGAGCGCCGGGCGCCCACCGACGGCGAGCGCGACCAGCGCGACGCCCGCGAGCGCGCGCGCCAAGGGGATCCGATGGTTCACTGAGCGTTGCCTCCGCCTGCTCCGGGAGACGGCCCGATCGCGACGAGGCTCTTGTCCTGCAGCGCGTCGGGCCGTGTCGTGATAACGGTCGTGCCCGGCTGGATCTGCGCGCTCAGAACTTCGCTGAGCGTGTCCGTCTGCAATCCGAGCCGTACCGGGACGATCTTGGCTTGCATCACCCGCACGGGCGGTCCTTGCTGGGCGCCGCCCTTCGCCGCTCCGGGCGGCGCGGGCAGCGGCGTGACCGTGAAGACGTTCGCGCCGTTCTCGGTCTGGAACACCGCCGTGCGCGGCACGACGATCGCGTTGGGCCGGAACTCCTTGCGCACGTCGACGCTGACGAGCATTCCGCCGCGCAGCACGTTGCCGGGATTCGGCACGCGGATCTGCGCGCGGTACGAAAGCGTCCCTTGCGTCGGCGTCGCGTTCACGGCGAGCACCTTCGCGGCGAAGCGTCTCCCGGACGCGCTCGACGTCGTGAACGTGACGGGCGTCCCCGGATGGACGAAGCCGAGGTCCTCGTCGGGGACGTTGACGTTGACGTAGACGTCGTCGACCTGCGAGACCTGGACGACGGGCTGGTTCGAGCTCGCGAACGCACCCGGATCGAGCAGCCGCTGCGTGACGACGCCGTCGAACGGCGCGACGATGCTCGTCTGCGCGATCTCGGTCTGCAGCAGCCGCACTTGCGCGCGGGCGGCGTCGAGCGCGCCGCGATTCTGCGCGATCGTCTGCTGCTGGATCGGCAGCGCGTTCGTGCCTTGCGACTGCGCGGCGCGCAGCGCGACGACGGCCTGCCGTTCGGTCTCGCGCGCGGTGTTCAGCGTCTGCAACGCCTGCACGTACGAGGCGCGCGCCTGATCGAAGGACGTCTGCGCGACGTAGCCTTGCGCGAAGAGCTGCTTGTCGGCGTTGTAGGTCGAGAGCGCGCTGTCGTAGGCCGCCTGCGCGGTCTGACGCGCGTTGCGCGCCGAGGCGAGCTGCTGCTGCGCGGTGACGATCGTGTTCGACGCCTGCGCCGACGTGACCGGCGCCTGCAGCGTCGCGCCGCCGAGCTGCGCCGCGCTCTGCGCGACCAGCGCCTGCTGCTGGGCGAGCTGCGCGCGAAGCGCCGTATCGTCCAGCTTCGCGAGGAGCTCGCCGCGGTGCACGCGCTCGCCTTGCGTGACGTAGACCGCGACGACGTTTCCGGACTGCGGGGTGCTCAGGGTCGACTGCTGCAGCGGCGCGATCTGCCCGTCGAGCGAGACGTACGTCGCCAGGTCGCGGCGCTGCGCCTGCGCGACGTCGACCGCGAGCGGCGGCGGCCCCTGATTCTTGCCGGCCGCGCCGCCGCCGCCGCGTCCGCACGAGCTCAGCGCCACGGCGCAGATCGCCGCGGCCAGCATCGAACGCTGACTGCCTTTCATGTAGTCGTTCCTCGTCTCCGGCTGCGAACGGCGCCCCCGGTATTCCCGGGGCTTCCGCCGTACTACGGCTGGAACGCGAAAATGATTCGCCCGGTTGCCTCTCGTAAGCCCCAGGCGGGATGCGCGGCAAGATCGAGGTGGGGAGGACCTATCAAAGCCAAACCCGGGTCGAGGAATGGATGACCGCCGAGAAGGCGGGCAACAAGGGTGTCCCGGTCCTCTCGACGCCGAACCTCCTCCAGTTGGTGGAAGAGGCCGCGATGCAGTGCGTCGGGCCGCTGCTGGATCCGGAGGAGATCACGCTGGGGACGCACGTCGACCTCAGCCACGAGGCCCCGACGCCGGTCGGGCTCATCGTGCGGATCGAGGTCGAGGTCCTCAAAGTCGACGGGCGGCGCGTCGAGTTCGCCTTCACGGCGTTCGACGAGCGCGAGAAGATCGCCGACGGGACGCACGAGCGCTACGTCACCTCACGCGACAAGTTCCGCGAACGCCTCGACGACAAGCTGGGATGAACGGCCGCCGGCCGTAGCGAACACCCGACGCAACGGCCCGGTGCTACGCGCCGGGATCACCGCGCAGGGGAGACTATCTTGAATCGACTCAGCACCGGGCTCCTCGCGGCGCTGGCCGCGGCCGGAATCGGTACGGCGTCGGCGGCGGCTCAAGCTCCGTCGCATCAGCTCGCGCAGGCGGGCGGTGCGCCGAGCGCGCCCGCCGACTTCGGGACGCCGCCGTCCGGCGAAGTTCCGATTCTCTTCAACGACCACCACGTCTACGCGAAGCCCGACACGCTGCGCGCGAACCGCGTGCTCGCGGCGCTCGTCCGCGGGACGACCGTGCTCATCCCGCTGCGCTCGATGTTCGAGCAGATGGGCGCAACGGTCTCGTACAATCGGGCGACGCGCACCGCCGACGTGCAGAAGCCGGGCTCCGACGTGAAGGTCACGGTCGGGCGCCCCGAGGTCATCATCAACGGCGAGTCGCGTCCGCTCGACGTCCCGCCCATGATCTACCAAGGGTCGGTCGTCGTCCCGGTCCGCGTCATCTCCGAGGGGATGGGCGCGTACGTCCAGTGGGTCCCCGACCGCCGCGTCGTCGTCGTGCGCTACGTCGCCGCGCCGGTTCCGACGCCGCCGCCCGCGGTGACGGTGACCCCGCCGCCGCCGCCGCCCGTACAGCCCCCGCCGGCGCCCACCCCGGCGCCGACGCCGACCCCGGCGCCGCGCCAGCACTACGAGGCGTTCGTCGTCGGCGACTACATCTTCGCGCCGCAGGTCTACAACGAGTTCTCACCCGGCAACTCGCACGAAGGGCCTTCGTACTCGGGACGCGCCGCGGTCGAGTTCCCGCTCTTCAACCTGCCGTGGATGATCGAGGCCGACGCACGGCAGTACGCTTATCCGCATTTCGGCGCCTACGACGGCGTCGCGCCGGCGAACACGCCGTGCGCGCCGGGGAGCGTGGTGCCGCCGGGCGGCGTCGGCTGCGTCACGACGATCGGGAGCGGCGCCTCCGTCTACGTGCCGTCCTTCCGGGCGATGGACCGCGACGTCGACGTCCGGCTCGCGATCCGCATCGCCGAGCCGCGGGTCTACATCGGCGTCGGCTACCTGTTCCGGAACACGAACTACGGCTACCCGCAGCAGCACGGCTGGGGCTTCGGGGTCGAGAAGCTTCCCGACCTCGACCACACGCTCTCGCTGTTCGGCAGCTTCTGGTACTATCCGAGCGTCGAGGGCGCGTACACGAGCCCGCTCGGGATCGGCTACGAGCTCGAGTACCGGATCGCGAAGTACCAGGTCGGCGCGGCGTACAGCCTCGGCCGCCGTAGCGGCGTCTTCATCGAAGGCGGCTTCCAGGGCGACCACGGCTATACGAAGCAGTTCGCACCGGGCGACTTCATCCACGACGGCTGGTTCGCGGGGATCGGGCTCCACTTCTGACCCGCGCGCTCCGTACGCTCGCGACGGCTCCGGCACCCGCCGGGGCCGTCGTCTTTTCTGTCGGCCCGCGGGCATACCGGCGCGGCAAACGGGGGATCACACCTCCATCGAGGGTTGCCCGGCCGTCATGCGAAACGGCTTCAGGCGAACGCCCGAACGTCCGAGCGGAACCCCGCGCGACCAAGCCGCGTTCCTGGAAAACGGAAGCGGGAAAAGTCCCCGCCCCTGATTGACGGCTCCGTCGCGTGGGTAGGTCCCGAAAGGGCTGAGCAAGCGAGTCCTCTCGCAGGCTCATGCTCGGCCGGCCCCGCCGGCGCCCGAAACGCCCTTCTACGCCACAACACCTTAGCTAGGGAGTACTACGTGAAACGACTGAGCACCGGGCTCCTCGCCGCGCTTGTCGCGGCGGGAATCGGTACGACGTCGGTGTCGGCCGCGAGCACCGCACAGGCGAAAGGAAACATCGGCCCCTACGCGCCCGTGCAGATCGCTCAAGCCGGCGACCAGTCGATGCCGCCCGCTGACTTCGGCACGCCGCCTTCCGGCGAGGTCCCGATCCTCTTCAACGATCACCACGTCTACACGAAACCCGATCGACTGAAGGCGAACCGCGTCCTCGCCGCGCTCGTCCGCGGCAACACCATCCTGATCCCGCTCCGCTCGATGTTCGAGCAGATGGGCGCGACGGTCTCTTACGACCCCGCTTCGAGAACGGTCGACGTTTCGAAGCCCGGCTCCGACGTGAAGGTCACGGTCGGCCGTCCGGAAGTCGTCATCAACGGCGAGACCCGTCCGCTCGACGTGCCCCCCGAGATCTACCGCGGTTCGGTCGTCGTACCGGTTCGCGTGATCTCCGAAGGGATGGGCGCCTACGTGCAATGGGTCCCGGACCGTCGCATCGTCGTGGTGCGCTACGTCCCGGCCGCGACCCCGCCGCCTCCGCCGCCGCCGACTCCGGCGCCGCCGGTCGCGACCCCGGTCCCGACGCCGGTTCCGACCCCGGTTCCCACGCCGACCCCGGTCGCGCGTAACCCGTACGAGCACTTCATCGTCGGCGACTACATCTTCTCGCCGAAGGTGTACAACGAGTTCTCGGCCGGCAACAACGGCAACGGCGGCACCGGCGGCTCGTTCAACGCTCGCGGCGCCATCGAGTTCCCGCTCTTCGGCCTCCCCTGGATGCTCGAAGGCGACTACCGGCAGTGGTCCTACAACCACGTCAGCACGATTCCGGCAGCCGCGTTCGCGGCCTCGCCGACCGGCAATCCTTGCATGGACGGCTCGGTCTACGGGACGGATCCGGGCTGCGTTCGCGTGATCGGTTCGTACGGGTCGGTCCCCGTCCCGACGTTCACCGCGCGTGACACCGACTTCGACGGCCGCCTCGCGATCCGTATCGCGAACCCGCGCGTCTACATCGGCGTCGGCTACCTGACGCGCAGCGAGAACTACGGCTATCCGCGCCAGAACGGCTTCGGCTTCGGCGCCGAGAAGCTGCCCGACCTCGACCAGGCCTTCTCGGTCTACGGGAGCGTCTGGTACTACCCGAGCATCAGCGGTGACTTCACGTTCCCGAACACGCTCGACGTCCCGGTCGGCTTCCGCGGCACGACGCAGTCGCTGCAGTCGCGCTTCCTGAAGTACCAGATCGGCGGAACGGCCAACATCGGAAACTCCGGGCTGTTCATCGATCTCGGCTTCCTGGGCGACCAGATCCGGAACAAGAACTTGATGCCTTCCGACGCCCTCCACTACGGCGGGTACGTCGGGCTCGGCGTCCACTTCTAGACCCGGATCCGTCCGGCTCGGAAGAACGAAGGCCCCCGGCGATGCCGGGGGCCTTGTCTTTTCAGGCGCGGGGGCGGCTCAGTATTTCGTCGGCCCCGGGCTGGCGGCCGGCACCGGCTGCGCCATCACCGCGGCGGGAACGGCGGGAAGCCCGGCGGAGGGAACCGACGGAAGCGCTTCCTGCGCGGTCTGCGCCGCCGGCGGGGTCACCGACGCCTCGCCGTTCTCCTTCATCGCCATCGCGATGAACCGGTTGCGCGGGAAGTCCTTGTGGAGCCACGCGTACGTCGCGTGCACGTGCGCGACGCCTTCCGGCGTGTGCACCTTCGCGTAGAAGTGCTCGAGCGCGTAGATCGTGCCGGGGATCCACGAGTCGCACGGATACTTGCGCTGCCAGTCGTGCATCGCGTCCTCGGTGAGCGCCATCGCGCCCATCGTGGACGAGGCCTTGCCGGGATCGACGTCGACCTTCAGGCCCTGATCCTTGATCGTATTCCGGATGCCGAGGATCGACATCTTCAGCTTTCCGAAATACTCGTCCGCCGGTGCGACCTTGCAGATCTGCCGGCGCGCGATCACTTTATGCGGCGCGCTCCGCCGCGCCGTCGCCTTCGCGTGGGAGGCCGGCTTCGCCGCCGGATGATGGGTGCTTCCGCTCTGGTGCGTCGTCGCCGACGCGGCCGTCGCAGTTGTCGCGACGGCGGCGAGCGAAACGCACGCGATCAAACGCTTCACGGGGGATCCTCTTGGTCACCTTGAGAGACGCGGAACGACGAGGTCGGTGGGACCGCCTCGCTGGGGGACCTGATTCGTGAGCGCTCGTCCGACACCCGTCGCATTGCTGCAGCCGCGTGCGCACGATCGCTCCGGCTTCGAAACCCGATGGCCGCTCCTGCTTGCGCAGATCGCCGCCGAGGCGGAGGCCGGGGCGAAGCTCATCGTCGTCCCCGAAGGAACCGTCCCCGCATACGTTATCGGCACCGATCCCGTCGATTCGCGCCTCGTCGAAGAGGCGGCCGAGAACGTGATCCGCGTCGCCGCGGCGACCGGCGCGACGATCGTCTACGGCACGGCGCGCCCGGGCGAGGCCGGTCTCGCGAACAGCGCGTACGTCGTGACGCCGGGCGGCATCGCGGGCTTCGCCGACAAGTGCTTCCTGTGGCACTTCGATCGCCGCTGGTTCACCGCGGGCTCGGCGCTCGAGCCGGTCGCGACGCCGGCGGGGCGGCTCGGCATCTTCATCTGCGCCGACGGCCGGATCCCGACGATCGCCGCCGCGCTCGTCGCGAAGGGCGCCGAGGCGCTCGTCGTCCCGACCGCGTGGGTCACGAGCGGGCGCGACCCCGGGCGCCTCGAGAATCTTCAGGCCGACCTGATGATCCCGGTGCGCGCCCGCGAGAACGGTGTCCCCGTCCTCGTCGCCAACAAGTGCGGGGTCGAGGCGCGCAGCGTCGCCTACTGCGGGAAGAGCCAGATCGTCGCCGCGGACGGAACCGTCGTCGCGCTCGCACCGGAGGACGCCGAGACGGTGCTGCGCGAGACCGTCGCGCTGGGGCCGGCGATCGTCGCGCGCGCGCCGGCGCCGCCGCCGGTCCGGCGGCTCGCCGGCCCGCCGCTCCCCGAGGCGCTGCGGATCGCGCTCGCCGACCGTCTCGACGACGAGCTGCGGGCGCTCGCCGCCGTCGCGGACGCCGAGCTGGTGATCGACCCGCACGCGCTCCCGCAGAGCGCCGACGTCGCGCTCGTCGACGACGAGGCGGTGTTGGATCCGCGCGCGCTCGTCGCGCCGCGGCTCGACGGCGTCCGGCTCTTCGTGTGGCGCGCGTCGATCGAAGCCGAGTGGGTCGCGCCGTTCGCCCGGACCCGCGCCGCCGAGCTGCGCGCGTTCGTGGTGGCGTTCGACTCGCTGCGCCGCCGCGCGTTCGCCGTCGATCCGGACGGGGCGGTCGTGTGCGGGACGTTCGACGGCTTCGAGCTGGCCGCGTTCGGCTTCGAGCGCAGGCGTACGGAGACATGGAGGGTTGCGCCCGCGACCGACGTACGTGACGCCCTCGTGCGCACCGCCGACCTGATCGCCTCGACGCCCGCAACGTGAGCGACGCAGCCAAGACGTTTCAAGAAGCGCACGAGCGGAGCGAAACCCGCGGCGAGTCGCCGCGGTGGGTGCCCGTCGCCGCCGCCGTGCTCGCCGTGCTCTCGGCGATCAGCGGATTTCTCTCGAACCAGCGCTCGACGAACGCGCTCGTCGCCAAGAACGACGCGATCGTGGCGACCGCGCGCGCGTCCGACACGTACGGGCAGTACGAGGCCGAACGGCAGAAGTACTACGCCTACCAGTCGCTCATTGATGCCGGCCTCACGCGCAACGTCGCGAAGATGCGCGCGACCGCCGACCGTGAGGCGCGCAAGGGACCGCCGCTGCTCGCCCGCGCGCGCGGCTTCGACGACGAAGCGCAGCAGATGAACGCGCGCTCGGAGACGCTGCTCGCCTCGCACGAGAAGATCGAGGTGGCCGCGACCCTCTTCGAGGTCGCGATCGTCCTCATCTCGATCTCGGCGCTCGCCGGCTCGCGGCTGCTCCCGATCAGCGCGGGGATCGCGACCGCGATCGGGCTCGTCGTCTTCGCCGTCGGCCTGGCGACATGACGCGCGCGGCGAGCGCGCTCGCCGCTCTTCTCCCGCTGCTCCCCGCGCTCGGCGCGCCCGCGCCGGCGGCGCCGCTCCCCGGCGCGCTCGCCCCCGCCCCGCCGTTCCCGGCCGTCGTCGCCTCGAGCGAGGAGCGCGAGCCCGTCGCGCCCGGGATCGCGCGCGCCACGTACCGGCTGCGCACCGCGGCCGGCCCGCTGGTGGTGCACGTCGTCGACGTCGACCTGCGCGTGCCGAGCGTCCGGCTCGGCGCGGTGCTCGCCCGCGACCGGATCGTCTCGAAGGACGAGACGGTCTCCTCGATGGCGCAGCGGACCGGCGCGGTCGCCGGGATCAACGGCGACTACTTCGACATCGGCGCCTCCGGCGCGCCGCTCGGACTCCTCGTGGCCGGCGGCACGCTGGACCGCGCGCCGAGCACGCGCGCGGCGCTCGTCGTCGGCCGGGACCGCAGCGTCCGGTTCGGCACGCTGCCGTTCGCGGGGTCCGCGACGTTCGGGGCGTCGACGATCCCGCTCTCCGGGGTGAACGTCTGGCCGCCGGGCTCCGGCGCGTCGGTGCTGACGCCGGCGTTCGGCGCCCCCCCGCCGGCCGCGAACGTCGTGGTCGACACGCTCGAGCCGCTCGACCCCGCCGCCGCCGGAGCCGCGTCCGGCGTCCCGGCGCGCCCGGGCGGGCGGTATCGGGTGGCCGCCGTCGCCGACGGCCCGCCGTACCCGGCCGGTCCGGCGGTGCGGCTCGCCTTCGGAAGCGCCGCGGCGCCGCCCGACGCCGGCGACGTGCTCGATCTTTCGTACGATACCGTGCCGGCCGCGGCGCAGATCGCCGCCGCGGTGGGCGGCGGTCCGATGCTGCTGCGCGACGGCGCCGCGGTCGACGATCCGGCCTCGCCGAACTACGCCGAGCGCACGCGCCGGATCCCGGCGGCGGCCGCGGCGCTGCTGGCGGACGGGACCCTCGCGCTCGTCGTGGTCGACGGCCGCCGGCCGTCCGAGTCGGTCGGCGTCTCGCGTGCGGAGCTGACCGCACTCCTGCGCGCGCTCGGCGCGACCGACGCGATGCTCTTCGACAGCGGCGGCTCGGCGACGCTCGTCGCCCGGGTCCTCGGCGACGCGGCGGCGAGCGTGGTGAACGATCCGTCGGACGGCACGGAGCGGCCCGTCGCGGACGGCGTGTTCGCGTACAGCGACGCGCCGGTCGGGCCGCCCGCGCGGCTCGTCGTCCGCCCGAGCGCCGTCCTCGCGCTGCCCGGGGCGCGCGTCCCGCTCCGCGCCCGGCTGATCGACGCGGCCGACCACGGCCTCGGCGACGCGCGCGGTCCGTGGCGGGTCGCCGGCGCGGCCGCCGGGACGACCGTCGGTGCGGACGACGTCCTGATCGCGGGTCCGCGACCCGCCGAGGAGCTGCTGCGGCTGGAACGGGACGGCGTCGCCGGCGTCCTTCCGGTGCGAATCGCCGGCCGCGCGGCACGGATCGTCATCGGCCCGGCGCGCGCCAATCCCGAGCCGGGCGGGACGGTCGCGCTGCAGGCGACGGCGTACGACGACCGCGACCGCCCCCTCGCCGCGGGCGGGCTCGTCCGCTGGTCGGCGCGCGACGCGACGATCGACGGCGCGGGCGTGCTGAGCGCCGGCACGGGCGACGCCACCGTCACCGCGAGCGCCGGCGGAGCGAGCGCGACGGTGACGATCCCGGTGGGCCGCCACGTCGCGGCCCTCCCGCTGTTCGACGAGGCGCACCGCGGCGCGTGGCGGCTGGTCACCGTCCCGGCCGGCGGCTCCGGTTCGCTCTCGTTCGCCGGCGGCGCGCTGCGGCTGGGCTACGACTTCACGACCGGGGGCCGGGCGGCGTACGCCGACGCCGACGTCTCGCTCGGCGAGCCGCTCGCGCTGAGCTGCGCGGTCGAGGGCGACGGGAACGGCGCCGCGCTGCGCGCCGTGTTCTCCGACCGGTTCGGCGACCGCGCGACCGTCACGCTCGTCCGCGCGCTCGACTTCACCGGCCCGCGCCGCGTCACGGCGCCGGTCCCGGCCTCGCTGGCGCCGCCGGTCGCGCTGCGGTCGCTCTACGTGGTCGGGACGCTGGCCGTGCCGCCGGTGGCGGCGTCCGGGCTGGTCGCCGTGCGCGACTGCTCCGCCACCGTCGCCGGCTCGGGCCGGCGCGAGGCGAGTCCCGCCCAAGCAACGCCGGCGACGAACAGCAGCGCGGCGGGGTAGAGCAGCCACGGGGACGGCGCCGAGGCGACTTCGAGGACGGGATAGGTGCCGACGCCCGCGCGGACCCGCATCCCGGCGATGTCGACCGTGCGGCCGGACGGGGCGAGGGCGATGCCGAGCGGGCGTCCGGCGTCGTCCGCGGCGCTCAGGACGAGCGCCGGCGAGCTGGCGGCGAGCCCGGCGTGACCGAACGCCGCAAGGTCGGCCGGCGTGAAGTACAGCGCGTGCACGACCCGGTGGAGCGCCGGCACGGCGAAGGTGTCGAGGGGGACATCGACGCTGCCGATCCGCTGGCGCTCGCGGAACAGCAGCACCGGCGAGAGGAACGCCGTCGCCGCCGGCTGGGTGACGGTGAGCCGGCCGCCGCGGCCGTCGTACGCCTCGACGAACGCCGCGGGCCGCTGCCGGAGGAAGACCACCGACTCGCCCAGGTCGGCGTTTCCGTCCGGCGAGACGACGCGCTCGGGTGCGCCGCGGCGCCGCAGGGCGACCGATGCGCCGCCGGCCGCGACGTCCGCCGCGCTGGCGGCCGGGAAGAACGCCGCGACGCCGAGGGCGGGGATCGGCACGACGGTGCCCGGGGTCCCGGCGATCGCGGTCGTGTCGGGGCCGAGGAGACCGGAGGCGAGCCCGCCGGCGCCGGCGAGGCACAGGCCGCCGAGCGCGAGCGCGAGCGGCCGCCCGGGGCGGCCGTCGCGGCCGCGCGCCGCCGGGACGACGTACGTCAGCGCGACCGTCAACAGCAGGGCGAGGGCGAGCGCGTACTGCCAGCCGTGGTAGAGCGGGAGCCCCGGCTGGAGGAGTTGCGCGAGCGCGAGCGCCGCGGCGAACGCCGCGCACACCGCGGCGGAAGCCCGGGCTCTCACTTCAGCGCGGGCGCGACGGCCGCGCGCATCTGGGCGACCGTCATCGGTCCGTCGACGCCTTTCACGACGCGCCCGTCACGCGACACCACGACGCTCGTGGGAAGCCCGAGCGCGGCGTACGCGCGCCCGTACTCCTGCCGATCGTCGACGAGGATCGGGAACGTCACGCCGTGCGCGAGCGCGTAGCGGCGGGCGGCCGACGCCGATTCGCCCTGGTCGATCCCGAGCACGACGACCTTCCCGGCCTCCTCGCGCGCGAAGCGCTCCAGCGCCGGCATCTCCTCCTGGCAGGGCGGGCACCAGGTGGCCCAGAGGTTCATCAGAACGACGCGGCCGCGATAGTTCGCCAGGGCGTCCGTCCCGCCGTCGATCCGGCGCACCGCGAACGACTGCGCGGGCGCGCCGGCCAGCCCGCCCGGCCCGCCGCTCGCCGCGCCCGCCGCGTCCGGCGTGTTGTAGCACGCGGTGGGGACGAGCAGGAGCCCGAGGACGACCAGGAGCCGGCGCACGCGGACGACTTCGTGCTGAGGGGCGGGGTTCCGTTCCGCCCGCATCGGCGCTCGATCGATGCCGGCGGGATCCGCCTGGCGGCGTACGAGGTGAACGCCGGCGGCCGCGAGGCGCCGGCGGTCCTGCTGCTGCACGGGCTCGGGCACTGGAGCGAAGGCGCGTGGGGACGCCTCGTTCCCCGGCTCGATCCGGCGCTCCGGTACGTCGCGCTCGACCTGCCCGGATTCGGCGCCAGCGACAAGCCGGCCGGGCGCTACGACCGCCGCTTCTTCGCCGCCGCGCTCGACGCGGCGGTCGAGGCTCTCGGCCTCGACGCCTTCTCCCTCGTGGGGCACTCGCTCGGCGGGTTCTTGGCGGCCGACCTCGCCGCCCGCACACCGCGTCGCGTGCGCCGGCTCGCGCTGATCGCGCCGGGCGGGTTCGCGCGCTCGGCGCGGTTCGCCGCGTTCGGGCTCGCCGCACGGCTGGCCCCGCGGACCTTCGGGCGCCGGCCCTCGCGGCGCCTCGTCGAGCGGGTCCTCGCGCGCAGCGTCGTCGACCCGCGCAGCCTGGACGCCGGCGACGTCGAGCGCGCCGTCGCGCAGACCGCGGATCCGGCGATGCGCCGGGCGTTCGGGGCGGTCTACGCGGCCGGGCTGCCCGCGTTCGTCGCCGGCCGGGGGCTCCGCGCCGAGCTCGCGCGCTACGACGGTCCGGTGCTGTGCGCGTGGGGCGCGCGCGACCGGTTCATCCCCGCGCGCGGGCTGCGCGCGGTCGCGGCGACGTATCCGCACGCGCGCACGCTGATGCTCGCGCGCAGCGCGCACCTCCCGATGATCGAGCAGCCGGACGAGCTGGCCGCGGCGCTCCGCCCCTTCCTGGCCGTCTGACGAGCGCGGCCCGCGCGCGGGCCCGGCTCACCAGTCGCCCATGCGCTCTTCGTCGACCTCGCCTTCGAGCACGATCGTCCCGGGCGCGAGGATCGCCGAGGCGACCGGCATCCCGCCGTAGCGCAGCTCGCGACGGAGCGCGTCGTCCGCCGATCGCGCCGTCACCGCCGCGAAGCGCGCGAGCACGTCGGGCGCGCAGAGCACCCGGACCGGCGCGACGTTGTACAGCCCGCGGAAGCGCAGCACGGCGTCGTCGATCGCGTCGACGTCGAAGGCCGCGCCCAGCGCGACGGTCCAGCGCACGCGCTCCAGGGCCACCGCGCTACGCGCCCGAACCGGCGCGGCGATGGCAGTGATCCTCGACGGACGCGCGCTCGCGGCGGAGCTGCGCGAGGAGGTCGCCGCGCGTGCCGCCGCGCTGCGCGAGCGCGGCGTCGCGCCGCGACTCGTCGTCGTGCTGGTGGGCGACGACGCGCCCAGCCACGCCTACGCGCGGCAGATCGCGAACGCGGGCGCGAAGGCGGGCGTCGAGGTCGCGACCGAGACGCTCGCCGCGACGGCGACGGAAGACGCGCTGCGCGCGCGGCTGCGCGCGCTCGGCGAGGATCCGCTCGTGCACGGGATCATCCTCCAACAGCCGCTCCCCGCGCACCTGGAAATGCGCCGCGTCGCCGACGCGATCGCCGCCGCGAAGGACGTCGACGGGGCCAACCCGCTGAACCTCGGCCGCCTCGCCGCCGGCGCGGGAACCGCGCTCGTCGCCGCGACGCCGTCGGCGGTGATGCTGCTGCTCGAGCGCAGCGCGCGCGCCGAGCTGCGCGGCGCGCGCGCGTGCGTCGTCGGGCGCTCGAGCGTCGTCGGCCTGCCCGTCGCGCTCCTGCTGCTCGCGCGCGACGCGACCGTGACGGTCGCGCACAGCAAGACGCGCGATCTCGCCGCGCGCACCCGCGAGGCGGACGTGCTGGTCGTCGCGGCCGGGCGTCCCGGAATCGTCGGCGCCGGGCACGTGAAGCCGGGTGCGACGGTGATCGACGTCGGCACGACGTACGTGGGCGCGAAGATGCTCGGCGACGTGGACTACGACGCCGTCGCGAACGTCGCCGGCGCGATCACGCCGGTCCCCGGCGGCGTCGGCCCGGTGACGAACGTCGCGCTGCTTCGCAACGTGATCGACGCCGCGGAACGCGCGGGGCGAAGCGGCTAGTTGAGCGAGAAATGCTTTCCGAAGAAGCGCTCCTGATGGCTGCGAAACTCGCCGCCCGGCGCGTCGTCGCGAACGACGCGCTCCTGCGCGCGGCGCCGCTCGAGCAGCTGGCGCAGCTGCGGCAGCAGCCGGCGTAAGAAGCCGAGCTCCGCGGCGAGACGCGCCTCCGCGGTGCGCAGCTCGAGCAGCCGCTGCTTCAGCGCGTCGGCGACCTGCAGCGCGTCGCCGACGACGTAGCTCGCATCGACGGGATCGTCGGGAAGCTGCACGTCGGCGGACTTCCCCGAGAACGCGACGAGCAGCCGGACGTATTCGCGAAACTCGCCGGCGACGCGGTCGCTCAGCTCGACGGCGCGCGCGCCGGCGGCGCGCGGCGCATCGTCGGGATCGTCGAGGAACTCCACCTCGGCGCGCAGGTACGGCTCGCGGCTCACGATGCGTTCGATGCGGAAGCGCCGGTCGCCGGTCGCCCGGATCGCGTAGCGTCCGGCCGGCAGCGGCGTCACCTCGGCGATCGCCGCCGTCGTCCCGATCTCGTGCGGGACGACGTTCGGATCGCCGGCTTCGGCGCCGTCGCGGATCAGCACGACGCCGAACGCCTCGCCCGTGTCGAGGCATTCGGCGATCATCGTGCGGTAGCGCTCTTCGAAGACGTGCAGGTGGACGACCGCGCCCGGAAAGAGCACCGTGTTCAGCGGAAAGAGGCGCAGCGTCCCCGTCTCCGCCATCGGGCGTTAGACCGCGCGGCCCGCTTTCGCCGCGTCGAGACGCTGCTGCACGACGTTCCAGTCGACGTTCGCGAAGAACGCCTCGATGTACTTCGAGCGTTCGGACGGCTTGTAGTCGAGCAGGAAAGCGTGCTCCCACACGTCCATCACGAGCAGCGGCACGAAGCCCGCGACGTTGCCGTCTTCGTGCAGCGTGATCCAATGGTTCGACACGCGCTGCGTGTGCGGATCCAAATACGCGATCGCCCAGCCGACGCCGCGCATCCCGCCGACCGCCGCGAAGTCTTTCTTCCAGGTCTCGAAGTCGCCGAACGAGCCGGACAGCGTCTCCGACAGACCCGACGCCGGCTGAGCGCCCGCGTTCTTGGTCATGTTCCCGAAGTAGTACTCGTGGAGCACCATCCCGTTGTACTCGAAACCGAGCCGGCGCGTGAGCTCGGCGAAGTGCGGGTTGGCGCCTTGCGCCTGACCGCCTTTCACGATCTCGGCGATCTGCTCGTTGAGCAGGTTCGTGTTCTTGACGTAGCCCTCGTACAGGCCGAAATGCACCTGCAGCGTGTTGTCGGAGATGCCCTGCAGTCCGGAAAGATCGAACTTCTTCGGCGTATACGATTGTTGGGCGAGCGTTGCCAACGGAAGCCTCCCTACGTGTGGTCTTGGGGTCGACCGGAGCTTCGACGTCGCACGCGCTGCCCCCGTATCGGAAGACCGAAGCGTCCGGGCGCTCCAGGCAGGTTCCCGCTTGCGACGGGCGGCAAACATGAGGGATCGTGCGCGACCTCGCCTACCTCACGCGGCTCCATCGCGAGCTTCCGCCGCTGCTGCTCGAGCTCGAGCAGCACGGGACGCGCGAAGGGATCCCGATCGTCGACCGCGCGACGGGACGCTTCCTTTCGGTCCTCGTTCACGCCATGCAGGCCAACCGCATCCTCGAGATCGGCACGGCGTACGGGTACTCGACGCTGTGGATGGCGCTCGCGCTTCCGCCGGCGGGACGGATCTGGACCATCGATCCGGACATCCGCCGCACCGAGGTCGCGGCGTCGTACTTCGCGCGCGCGGGCGTCGAAGAGCAGATCGCGATCATCAACCAGCAGGCGCTCGAGATGCTCGACACGTTCCAGCAGCGGAACCTCGACATCGTGTTCATCGACGCGGTGAAAACGGAGTACGAAGACTACCTCGAGATGGTCGTGCCGATGCTGAAGCGCTCCGGGATCGTCGTCGTCGACAACCTGCTGTGGTCGGGACGAACCGCCGCCGCGCCGGGACGCGAGGACGACGAGGAGACCAAGGCGCTGCGCGCGTTCAACAAGACGTTCCTCAACCATCCGCAGCTCGACGCGACGATCGTTCCGATCGGCGACGGGATCGGGATCGGTGCGCGCGTCGACTGAGGACTTCCGTGCCGCGATGCGCCGTTTCGCGACCGGCGTCGCGATCGTCACCACCACGCACGACGAGCACGTGCACGGCTTCACCGTGAACGCGTTCGCGAGCGTCTCGGCGGAGCCGCCGACCGTCCTGGTGTGCGTGAACCGCGGCGCGCTCGCGCACCCGCTCATCGCGCGCTCGCAGTGCTTCTGCGTCAACGTGCTCGCGCTCGAGCAGCGCGAGCTCGCTCGCCGCTTCGCCGGCGGCGAGCCGCGCTCGCGCTTCGAAGGCGTGCCGTACCGCCGCGGCGCGACCGGCTCGCCGATCATCGAGGGCACGCTGGCGCACCTCGACTGCCGCGTCGACGAGGAGCTGACGGCTTCGACCCACACGATCTTCCTCGGCCGCGTGCTCGAAGCGGGCTGGCGCGACGGCGCGCCGCTCGGCTACTTCGACCGCGACTACCGCGACTTCGGGGTGGGAACGTGATCGTCGAGACCTTCCCGGTCGGGATGCTGCAGTGCAACTGCACGATCCTCGGCGACCCCGCCAGCGGCGAGGCGATCGTGATCGACGGCGGCGACGACGTCGACGCGATCGTCCGGCGGCTGAACGCGCACGGCTTGCGGGCGACGTACCTCGTGCACACCCACGCGCACATCGACCACATCGGCGCGCTCGGACCGCTGCGCGAGCGCGCCGGCGGTGCGGGGCTGCTCCATCCGGCGGACCTCCCGCTGTACGGAACGCTCGCCGAGCAGGCGCTGTGGCTCGGGCTCGTCACGCCGCCCGAAGTCGTCGCGCTCGACGGCGAGCTCGCCGACGGCGAGGTGCTGCGGGCCGGCGCGCTCGCGCTGCGCTGCATCCACACGCCGGGGCACACGCCCGGGTCGACGTCGTTCGCGCTCGAACGCGACGGCCGGACGGTGCTCTACACCGGCGATACGCTTTTCGCCGGTTCGGTCGGGCGCTGGGACCTCGGCGGGACGTCGCTCGAAGACATCGTGCGCTCGATCCGCGGCAAGCTGCTCGATCACGACGACGCCAGCGTGGTCGTACCCGGGCACGGTCCCCTCACGACGATCGGCACCGAACGGCGGACGAACCCCTATCTCGCGTAGGACCGGGACGTTCGGCCCTCGGACCGCGAGACGTTCGACGCCGCGCGGGGAGGCGGGTCGACGGGTACGTTTTCGATAATCCGAACGAGGCTTCAGGAGGAACCCGCTCGCCCATGTTGTCGTCGCGTCTTTTGCCGGGCGCCGTCGCCCTTGCCCTCACCGTCTCGCTCGCCGCTTGCGGCGGCGGCGGCGGAACCTCAGCACCGGCGCCGGTCGTCGGCCCCACCGCCGCGCCCACGGGCTCGCCGAGCGCGCCGCCCACCGGCGCCGGCATCAACGCGTATCCGGCGAGCCTGAGCTTCAGCGCCCCGGGCGCGGCGCCCCAAGCGTTCGTCGTCCGGCTCAGCGGCACCAACGCCGCGACGCCACAGCTCTCCACGCAGTGCGGCAGCGTCGCCACCGTGACGACGACGTCGAGCACGTTCCCGGCGACGTACACCGTGACGCCGCTCGCCGTCGGCGGCTGCACCGTCGTGTTCACCGCAGGCAACTCGTCCGCGGCGGTGTCGATCACGGTCGGCACGTCGGGCGGCGGGATCGTGACGCCCGGCAGCAGCACGACCCTCGCGCTCACGGTGGGGCAGTCGGGAACCTTCTCCGCGAGCGCGTCGGCCGGGACGCTCGGCGCCGATACGACCGCCTGCAGCGGCGTCGCGAACGTCACGCTCGCCTCGGGCGGCGGGACCGCGTCGCAGACGTTCAACGTGAGCGCGGTCGCGGCGGGCACCTGCGCGGTGACGCTCTACGACGGCGCCTTCTCGTTCCAGGAAAACATCGTCGTGACGAACAGCGGCGTGAAGAACTCGGTCACCGTCACGCCGGCCGCGCTGACGTTCACCTCGCCGACGGCCGCGGCGCAGACGATCCAGATCGGCTTCACCGGCTCGGTCGGCGCGGTCAGCATCGACGAGAGCTCGTGCGACTCGACCGCGTCGGGCGGCGCGAAGATCGCCTACCTCACGCTCGTCGGCACGACGCCGGGGCAGTCGGTGTCGCTCCCGATCCAGGCCACCGTGCAGCCGTTCGGCGCGGCGTTCGGCGGCGGGACGTGTCAGATCGTCTTCACCCCGCAGACCGGCGCCGCCGCGACGCTCCTCGTCAGCGTCGGACCGTAACCCGGTAGCAGCGGTGCGGGAACGCTTCGCGAAGCGTTCCCGCACCGCCGACGACGCGAGCCCGCGGAGCGCGCCCATGCGCTCCGCGGGCTCGCCGTTCCGGTCGTCACATCGAGGGCAGGATCTTCCCGTCGTCGTCGGCGCCGAGCAGGAGCGGACGCAGCAGCGGGATCGCCGGATCGCCGTACTGCAGCAGATCGTGATGAAAGCGCGCGAGGGTGAACGCGCTTCCCAGCTTCTTCTCGTAGTCGGCGCGCAGCTTGAGGATCTCGAGCTTGCCGAGCGTGTAGTAGCCGTAGGTCGCGTCCTGCGTGCCGCGCTTCGCCTCGGCGCGCGCGTTCGCCGGATCGAGGAAGGCCTGCGTGCGGAAGAACGCCTCCGCCTGCGGCTCGGTCATCCCCTGCGTGTGGAGCTTGACGCCGGCGACGTACCGCGCGTTGCGCCAGATCGCCTCGCGCAGCTGCATGAGGCGCACGCGCGGGTCGCCGTTGCCCCAGCCTTCGTCGACCATCATCTGCTCGTCGTAGTGCGCCCAGCCTTCGACGAACGACGTGGCGGTGAGCAGCTTCTCGCTGAGCGTCAGCGGCAGGTGCTTGTCGACGACGAAGTTGGTGAAGTGCCCGGGATACACTTCGTGCGCCGACACGATCGGCCGCTCGAAGTCGTTGAACGACTCGAGGTACTGCTCCCGAACCTTCGGCGGGTCGTGCGGATCCGGCGGCGTGACGTAGTAGTACGCCTGCGTCGCGACCGTCTCGAGGGGGCCCGGCGAATCCTCGGCGGCCTCCGTGGTCGAGCGCATGAACGCCGGCGTCGGCGTGACGCGGATCTTCGCGTCGGGCGGCAGATCGATGATGCGGTGCGCGACGACGAACGCGCGCAGCTTCACGAGATCCGCCTGCGCCGCGGGGAGCAGTCCGGCGGCGGTGGGATGGACGCGATAGACGCGGTCGAGGACCTGCTGCGTCGTGGCGTGCGGATCGATCCGCTTCGCCGTCGCGATCAGCGCGGCGCGCGTCTGCGCGAGCGCTTTCTCGCCGACCGCGAGGTACTGCGCGAGCGGCAGATCAACGCCCTCTTCGTCCTTCAGCCGCGCGCTGTAGTTCGCCGCGCCGATCGCGAACGTGCCGACCGGGTGGGCCACCCAGCGCGCGCGCAGGTACCTCGCGAAGCTGCTCGTCGCGGCGACGGCGCGCGCCGTCGCGGCGCGGAACCGGGCCCGCGTCGACGCATCGCCGCTCCCCGCGAAGTACTGCGGGACGGTCGTCTTCAGCAGGTCGACGGTGCCGTCGGCGTCCTCCGCGGCGATCGACGCGGTGTCCTTGTCGACGGCCGTCAGGTTCGCGCGCGCCTGCGCGAAGAGCGCGGGGATCGCCTCCTCGCGGAGAATCGCGTCGCGCAGCCGGACGGTGCGCGGCGCGAAGTCCCGCGCGATCAGCACGAACGCACCGTTCGCCGCGATCTGGACGTACATGTCGGGCTTGTGCTTCCACGACGCCATCGTGTCGTTCAGCAGCAGGTCGTCGCGCAGCGACATCTCGAGCATCGTGCGATCGAGCCGGACGCGGGGCGAAAGCGACGATGCGTCGAGGGCCGCGAGCTCGGCGAGATAGCGCCGGTCGCGCGCGAGCTCCGCGCGCCAGTCGGCCGCGGCGTACGACCCCAGCCGCGCATCGTACGCGTGAACGCCGACGGACGTCGCGGTGGTGGGGTTCGCGCGGAACGTCTCGGCGAAGTAGCGTTTCGCGAGCGCGGCGTACGCCGCGTCCGACTCGCGGGCGGACGACGCGGGGACGGGCGACGTTCCGCAGAACGCGACGAGACATGCGGCGAGAGCCGTTCGAAACGGACGCATGCCGGTCAGTTGTCTCGCGAGCCCGCCGAACCTTTGGATCGCGGCGGACGCGCTGCACAGACGCATCCGAGGATGCCGGCGCCGACGGTCAGGTCGTGACGCCCCGCGCGTGCGTCAGCTCCTCGACGCGCAGCTCCGCAGCACCCAGTAGTGCGTGCCGAGCAGATCCGGCTCGACCGCGACGATGTCCGTCTGGTCGTAGACGATGCCGCCGAGCGTCGTGCGCGAGCCCAGGTAGCCGAAACGCTGGCCGAGCGTGACGTCCGGTTCGCGCGCGCGGCTCGGCACGTCGGCGCCCGTCGCGAACGTCCACAGCGGCGTGCGCGGGCAGGTGATCGTCAGCCGCGGCGCCGTCGCGGACGCGTGCGGAGACGGCGGGGCGGGCGACGGCGGCGACGGCGTTTGCGCGCCCGCGACGCGCGCGCCCGCGATCGCGACGGTCAGCGCGATCGTGAAGGCGGTGGCGGCCGCGGCGCCGGCGCGCATCGCGCTAGTGCAGCTTGATCGTCAGGACGCCGGAGTCGTCGAAGACCTTCGGACCGGCCTTCGCGTCTTCTTCGGTCGTCCCGTTCCCGCGCGCGGCCGCGGCGCTGGCGGCGGCGACGGTCGCGCGCGCCTGCTCGAGCATCGCATCGGTGATGCGGCCCTCGGCGCGTCCCTTCCGGTAGTCTTCGATGGCGGCTTGCAGCGCGAGCCGCGAGCGCTCGGGATAATCTTTCTTCTTCTCGGGATAGCCGCCGAGCGCGTTCTCGATGTCGGCGTCGGTGACGGCCAGCGCCTCGTCGATCGTCTTGCCCTTGACGAGCTCGACCAGCAGCGAGCTGGTCGCCGTCCCGAACCCGCAGCCGGTCGTGAAGTACGAGACGTCCTCGATCACGTCGCCCGGCCCGACCTTGAGGAAGAACGTGTACAGGTCGCCGCACGAGTCGCTGAAGTACTCGCCCTGCGCCGTGGGGCTCTCCATCGTGCGAAACCCGGTGCGGTGCTCGACGAGCTGCTGAAACTTCGCGAAGTTCATTTAACGGCGCTCCGCCCTGGGCTGCGCGCCCCCCACGCGTAGCGTGGGGCCCCCGGACCGAGCTCGCATTGGACGCTCGTTCAAGGCTCGATTGTACTGTGCTCGCTCCATCACCGTTGTGTGTGTCTTCCCTAAATCAGACTTGCGCCGGTTGGGCGGCGACGTTGATTTCGAACCGGCACTCGGTTCCGCCGGTTGCGATGCTTTCGACGTGCTTGGCGGTGCCCGGGACGACGGTCTCGAGGATCGTGTGGATCGCGCTGCACGCTTCGGGGTGCTCGCCGACGACGGAGGCGTACGGACAGTTGTGCTCGTGGAGCACCAGCATCCCGAGGTCGGTCTTCTGGGCTTCGGCGGCGACCCCGGAGGCGCGGAGCGCGGAGACGACCGCCGCCATCCGCTCCTCGGCGGGCTTTTCGGCGACCGCCGTGTTGAGCCGCTCCGCGGCCCGGCGCCCGATCCGCTCGAACACGGCCTTCACGGCGTCGGAGCCGCCGGCGTCGCGGATCTCGCGGAGCACGGCGTTCAGCATCTTGTCGTAGCGCTGGGGAAAATAGCGCTCGATCTCCGGGGTGAGCGAGTACTCGACCGTCGGCTTGGTGCGGCTGCGGCGCACGCGACGTCCCGCGATCAGCCCGTCGCGCTCGAGGACGAGGAGCTGCTGACGGATCGCGTTCGGGGAAAGACCGAGGAGCTCGGCGAGGTCGAACGCGGAGGCGGACCGTCGCTCCCGCAGCGCGGTCACGATCCTGCCCCGCGTCGTCTCGAAGAACCGGTCGTGCATCTCCGCCGAGCCTACCACGGAAGTCGCAGATAGTCCAGGGTTTCCTTGACTTTCTCCTGCTCGTTCCTTACGATAGCTTCGCATGTCTACGCCCGGGCTCATCGCTCGCGACCTGCGGGTCGCCGTCGCTGGAAAAGAGATTCTCAAGGGGATCGACCTCACCGTCGAGCCCGGGCGCGTCCACGCGCTGATGGGCCCGAACGGGAGCGGCAAGTCGACGCTCGCGTTCACCCTCGCCGGCCATCCCGGCTACGAGGTCCTCGGCGGGAGCGCGACGCTCGACGGCGAGCCGCTCCTCGAGCTCGCGCCCGACAAGCGGGCGAAGGCGGGCCTCTTCCTCTCGTTCCAGTATCCGGCCGCGATCCCGGGCGTCACCGTCGCGAACTTCGTGCGGACCGCGCGCCAAGCGGTGCGGCCCGACGACCTTCCGCCGGCGAAGTTCCGCAAGCTCGTTTTCGAGAAGCTCGACGCGCTCGAGATGGATCCGGCGTTCCTCGGGCGCTACGTCAACGACGGCTTCTCGGGCGGCGAGAAGAAGCGGCTCGAGATGTTGCAGATGGCGATCCTCGCGCCGAAGTACGCGATCCTCGACGAGACCGACTCCGGACTCGACGTCGACGCCCTGCAGGCGGTCGGTGCGAGCGTCAACGCGCTGCGCGCGACCGACGAGGGCAAGAACATGGGCTTTCTCGTCATCACGCACTACCCGCGCATCCTGCGCCACGTCCCGGCCGACGTCGTCCACGTGATGATCGACGGGCGCATCGTGAAGACCGGCGGCCCTGATCTCGCGGAGCTCATCGAACGCGAAGGCTACGACGCGATCCGCGACGAGGCCGGCGTTGCCTAGCACGACCGAGGCCGGCGCGCTCGCGTTCGCGCCGACGGCGCCGACGCTCGACGCCGTCCTCGCGCAGCTCGAACGCGACGGGGATCGCGCGGGCGGCGCGGTCTCGCCGGATCGGCGGCGCGCGGCGTTGACCGCGTTTCAGCGGCTTCCGGCGCCGGGGACGAAGCCCGGACGCACGTGGAAGCACGACTACGACAAGCTCGACCTGAGCGGCTTCCGCTGGACGTCCGAACGGATGCGCGTCGCGACGACGCCGCTCGATGCGCTGACGACGGCGAGCGCGGACGAGGCGGGCGACGATCGGCCCGCCCTCGCGACCGAGACCGCGGCCGGCATCGTGCACGCCGGCGCGACGTACCTGGAGCCGGCCGCTCCCGCCGCCGTTCCGAACGGCGCGATCGTCGCCTCGCTGAGCGACGGGCTGCGTTTGGCGGGACGCTTCGCCGACGGCTCGGACGCGGCGCGCGCGCTCGCCTCGGTGCAGGGACTCGTCGACGAGCTCGCGCAGGCCGACCGCTTCGCGGCGCTCGCGACGGCGTTTCAGAACTGCGGCGCGTTCGTCTACGTGCCGGACGGCGTCGTCCTCGACGCGCCGATACAGCTCGTCTTCGCCGCGAACGAGGCGTACGACGATGCGGTGTTCCCGCAGATCGCGGTCGTGCTCGGCGCCGGCGCCCGCGCCACCGTCATCGAGCGGCACCTCGGCGAAGCCGACGCGCTCGTCTGCGGCGTCGTCGCGGCGCACCTCGGCGAAGGCGCGGCGCTGGACTACGTCGCGGTGCAGCAGGCCGGCGAGAACGCCCGGCTGTTCACCACGCGCGACGCGATCTGCGGGAAGGACGCGACGGTGCGCTGGCACGTCGCCGAGCTCGGCGCGACGCTCGTGCGATCGGTCGTCGACGCGAAGCTCTCCGCGCCCGGCGCGCAGGCGCAGATCGACGCGCTCTTCTTCAACACCGGCTTTCAGCACGTCGACCTCACGACGACGACCGAGCATCTCGTCGGCGACACGACGTCCTCGACGGTGGTGCGGAGCGCCGCCACCGATCGCGGCCAGGGCCGTTTCTTCGGCAACATCACGATTCGCCCGCGCGCCCACGGCAGCGACGCCTCGCTGCGCGACGACGCGCTGCTGCTCTCGCGGCGCGCGCACATCGACTCCGTCCCGGCGCTCGAGATCGCGGCGAACGACGTGACCGCCTTCCACGGCGCGACCGTCGGCTCGCTCGACGAAGACGCGCTGTTCTACGCGGGGAGCCGCGGGATCGCGCGCCCCGACGCGGTGCGGATGGTCGCGCTCGCGTTCTTCGAGCCGGCCATCGCGCGCTTCCCGACCGACGCGCTGCGCGACGAGGTCCGGACGCTGCTCGACCGCAAGATCGACGACGCGACGGGGATCGAGGCATGATCGCGCAGACGCTCGACCCGCACGAACTGGCGAAGCAGGAGCGCGTCCGGTCCGACTTCCCGATCCTGGCGACACGCACGTCGCGCGGCAAGCCGCTGACGTACCTCGATTCGGCCGCGACGGCGCAGAAGCCGCAAGCGGTCATCGACGCGCTCGTCGACTACTACACCCACTACAACGCCAACATCCATCGCGGCGTGTACGAGATCGCCGCGCGCGCGACCGACGCGTTCGAAGAGGCGCGCGCCAAAGTCGCCCGCTTCGTGAACGCGGCGGAGCCGGCGGAGATCGTCTGGACGCGGAACACCACCGAGTCGATCAACCTGGTCTCGTTCTCGTGGGGCCTGCGCAACCTCGGCCCCGGCGACGCGATCCTCACCACGCAGCTCGAGCACCACTCGAACCTCGTGCCGTGGCAGCTGCTCGCCGCGAAGACGGGCGCCGAGCTGCGGTTCATCCCCGCCGACGCCGACGGCGTGCTGATCCTCGACGACCTCGACACGCTGCTCGACGGGGTCCGGCTCGTCGCCTTCGCGCACGTCTCGAACACGATCGGCTCGATCGCGCCGCTCGAAGCGATCGTCGCGCGCGCGCACGCCGCGGGCGCGGTGGTGCTCGTCGACGCCGCGCAGTCGGTCCCGCACATGCCGGTCGACGTCCGCGCGCTCGACGTCGACTTCCTCGCGGCGAGCGGGCACAAGATGTGCGGTCCGACGGGAATCGGCTTCCTGTACGGGAAGCGCGCGCTCCTCGAAGCGATGCCGCCGTTCCTCACCGGCGGGGACATGATCAAGCGCGTTTCGTACGAGACGACGTCGTTCAACGAGCTGCCGTGGAAGTTCGAAGCCGGCACCTCGAACGTCGCCGACGCGATCGCGCTCGGCACCGCGGTCGACTATCTCGACGGCGTCGGGATGGACTGGATCCGCGCGCACGAAGTGCGGCTGACCGCCTACGCCCTCGACGCGCTGCGCCCGCTCGCCGAGCGCGGCCTCGCGATCTACGGTCCCGCGCGCGCCGAGGATCGGGCCGGCGTGATCTCGTTCAACTTCGCCGACATCCACGCCCACGATCTCGCCTCGATCCTCGACACCGAAGGCGTCTGCGTCCGCGCCGGCCATCACTGCACGATGCCGCTCATGGAAAAGATGGGCTGGCCCGCGACGGCCCGCGCGTCGTTCTATCTCTACAACACCGAAGCCGACATCGACGCCCTCGTCCACGCGCTCGAAAAAGCCGCGGAAGTCTTCCGGATCGCATAACCACCATGGTGATGGACCGAGCGCAGCAAAATCTTCCGCTCCGCAATACGTCGCGGCGAGGTCGGCCAGGGGGCCCCACGCAACGCGTGGGGGGCGCGCAGCCTAGGGCGGAGCGCCTTGCCAAACCGGTGATGGACCGAGCGCAGCGGAACCTTCCCTCAGCAACCAGGTCGCGGCGAGGTCGGGCCGGGGGCCCCACGCAACGCGTGGGGGGCGCGCAGCCTAGGGCGGAGCGCCTCGGCAACACGGTGATGGACCGAGCACAGCAAAGT